>ENA-UOYF01000196-UOYF01000196.1-marine-metagenome-genome-assembly--contig:-NODE-196-length-14041-cov-3.997712_pt1 | contig 14041 bp, 15 predicted proteins | sample MGYA00238171_ERZ767123 | MGnify/ENA primary metagenome ERZ767123 (study PRJEB28940, sample SAMN06267155) | marine metagenome | isolation source: Columbia River Estuary | place: USA:Columbia River Estuary... | reverse complement strand
TTCTCGCAGCCAGTCCGATCGTGCAGGCCGTTATGCTGATGCTCTTGTTGGCATCCCTTGCATCATGGGCGGTAATTTTCAAGAAGCGCAAACTGCTTCGCGAATCTAATCGTTCAGCAGATGAGTTTGAACGCAACTTCTGGTCCGGCGGTGACTTGTCCGATATGTACCGGCGGATCAGTTCATCGCCTCGTGACTCCATGGGCATGGCGGGAATTTTTGAACATGGCTTCCGGGAATACGGTCGTCTGCGTAAACAGCAGGGCCTGAGTTCTGACCAGATGCTCCAGGGTGCCCAACGGGCCATGAGCGTCGCACAGCGTCGGGAGATGGACAGGCTTGAGATGAACCTGGCCATGCTGGCCACGGTGGGTTCCACCAGTCCCTATGTGGGCCTGTTTGGCACCGTCTGGGGCATCATGAATTCCTTCCATTCCCTGGGTAATGTTCAGTACGCGACATTGTCCATGGTGGCCCCGGGTATTTCTGAGGCGCTTATCGCCACGGCCATGGGTCTGTTTGCCGCTATTCCCGCCGTGATTGCCTATAACCGCTATGCGGACCAGGTCGGTCGCCTGGAAAGTCGCTACGACACCTTCATGGAAGAATTCTCCAGCATCCTTCAGCGCAGTACCCAACGCGCCGTTGATGAGGCGTAACCATGGCAAGGGCATATAACAAACGACGCTTGATGGGGGAGATTAACGTCGTCCCCTATATCGACGTGATGCTGGTGCTGTTAATTATTTTCATGGTGACCGCACCGTTGCTGACCCAGGGTATCGAGGTGGATTTACCCAAGGTCGGCGCCGCTCCGCTTGATGCGGACAAGTTCATGAAAAGTGAACCGCTGGTATTGAGTGTGGATAGTGGCGGTAACCTCTACCTGAACATCGGGTCGGGTAAAGACAAGCCGATGGATGCCGAAGAGATCGTAAAGCGCACTGCCGCCGTGTTGTCCCGTGACCCCAAGACGCCTGTACTGATCAAGGCAGACCAGTCGGTGAGTCATGGTGTGGTCGTGGCCGCCATGCGCTTGCTGCAGGATGGGGGCGCACCCAACGTGGGTATCATGACTGACCCGGAATCCGAGATTCCGGTGCGGAAGCAGTAACCGCTGATGCTCGAGTTTGCGCGCGAACATGCCAGACCCCTGGCTTACTCAGTCCTTGTCCACCTGGTGATCGTGGTTGGGCTGGTATTGAACGTGACGCGTTTTAGTCAACCCGCGGCCGCGCCCATGAAAGTGGTCCCGGTGGTTCAGTCCTCGGTAGTGGATATGAGTGAGGTGAACCGGCAGGTGAAAGAGCGTGCGATTGAGGAACAGCGTGAGCGGGATCGCAAGGTGCAGGCCGAGAAGGAAAAGCAGCGCCAGGTGGAGCAGGAGAAGGTTCGCCAGGTAGAGATAAAGAAAAAGCGTGAACAGGAACAGCGCGAGGCTAAATTAAAGGCCGATGCGGAGAAGAAAAAAGAGGCCGAGTTGCAGGTGAAGCAACAGGCCCAGGAAAAGGCAGCAAGGGAGAAAGCCGAGGCCGACAAGAAGGCTGAGGCTGAAAGAAAGCGCAAGGAAGAGCAGGCTCGAAAAGCCAAGCTTGAGGCTGAGAAAAAGGCCGAGGAAGTGCGCAAGAAGAAGGAGGCTGAAGAGCTACGTCGCAAGCAGTTAGAGGCGAAGCAGAAAGCGGAAGCCGAAGCCCAGATGCGTGAGACAATGGCGGCCGAAGAAGCGCGGAACGCGGCTGAACGCTCTGGTTTACTGGCGCAATATATTGCGTTGATCGGGCAGAAGATCGAACGCAACTGGATTCGTCCTCCTTCTGCCAGGCCGGGACTGGAGTGCGTTGTTCAGGTTACCCAGATACCCGGCGGACAGGTAGTGGCGGTTAAGGTGGTTCGCTGTAACGGAGATGACGCAGTGATTCGTTCGGTAGAGGCGGCGGTATACCAGGCATCACCCTTGCCGGAGCCGGCGGATGCCAGTTTGTTTGAACGCAGGCTTCAACTTGTGTTCAAACCCGAGGACTAATCGAATTAACTTATGAGGCCCGGATTCGGGGCTCGCAGACACATAGACCAGGCAGAACACATGACCAAGGTATTTACATCAATTTTGTTTTTCATGCTCATGAGCGCAATGGCGAGCTTTCAGCCCGCCCATGCTGAGTTGCGCATTGAAATCACCAAGGGTATTTCCGCGGCGGTGCCTATTGCCGTAGTGCCTTTCGGTTACACCGGCCCGGGCGCCGCGCCTTTCGACGTGGCCGGGGTGGTTGCAGCTGATCTTGCCAGCAGTGGCCGATTTGATCCCATGGATCGCAAGGACATGCTGGAAATGCCCAGCAGTGGCGCCGAGGTGGATTTCCAGGACTGGCGGCTTCTGAAAGCCCAGGTGTTGGTGATAGGAAAAGTTTCTCCCATTAATGCTGATGAGTACTCGATCCAGTTCCAGGTGTTCGATGTGTTCAAGCGCGAGCAGATCCTGGGTTACCGGATGCCGACTACCCGGGCTGCCATGCGCGCATCTGCCCATTACGTGGCGGACATGATTTTTGAAAAGCTTACCGGGGTGAAGGGCGTCTTCTCTACCCAGGTGGCCTATGTGACCGTGACCGGGAAAGGCAAGGATCGTAATTTCGAACTGGTGGTTGCCGATGCAGATGGTGCGAATGCGAAGAGCATTTCGAATTCACCGGACCCCATCATGTCACCGTCATGGTCCCCGGATGGCAGGAAGCTGGCCTATGTGTCCTTTGAGGGTGGCACCTCCGCCGTGTATGTGCAGATTCTTCGCTCGGGATTCAGGCAGAAGGTCAGTTCTCGCAGGGGCGTGAATGGCGCCCCGGTCTGGCATCCCGATGGCCGGAGCCTGGCGCTGACACTCTCCCAGGGTGACGGCAACCTGGATATCTATGTACTGGAGCTCACCAGTGGCCGTCTTGAACGGATTACTTCCCATCCGGCAATTGATACCGAACCCGAGTGGCGCAAGGACGGACGTGGGCTTTACTTCACCTCTGACCGCAGTGGCAGGGCCCAGATCTACGAACTGGAACTGCAGGATAAAAAGGCTGTCCGAATTAGTAGGGAAGGGAGTTACAATGCGCGCCCCCGGTTGTCGCCGGATGGCAAGCAGTTAAGTCTCGTGACCCTGGACAGGGGAAATTACCGGATCGGCATCATGGATCTGGAAAGAGGCACCCTGCAGGTGCTCTCCGATGGCAAGCTGGATGAATCCCCGGCTTTTGCGCCGAATGGTCAGACCCTGATTTATGCTGCCCGGGAAGGCAGCCAGGGTGTGCTTGCCACGGTCTCCTCTGATGGCCAGATACGGGGAAGAATCGCTTCCGCCGACGGAGATGTACGTGAGCCAGTCTGGTCACCGTTTCCGCCGAATTGATGAATTAATGTAAAATCGGGCGCTAGAACTTAATACACGCGCCGACTCCCAAAGAAATGGAGCAATAAATATGCGTAACGCAAAACTGGTCATTCTTCTTGCTGCCACCCTCATGCTGGGTGCTTGCAGCAAGTCTCCTGATGTAAAGGACGGTTGGGGCGATGAGCCCGAAATGGTCACCGGCGCCCAGGACGAATCTGGCAGTAGCCAGAGAGGTCTTGGCGAGAACGGTGTCCGTGGTGGCGAGGAATTCGGTGGCATGAACCTGGATGGTCAGAATGTCCTGGACGGAACCACGATCTTCTTCGATTACGACAGCACCGATATCAAGCTGGACTACGAGGATGTCCTCATGACCCATGCCCGATACCTGGTGGAAAATCCTGGAGCCCGGGTACGTCTTGAAGGACATACCGATGAGCGTGGATCCCGTGAGTACAATATCGGGCTTGGCGAGCGCCGCTCCCAGTCTGTGCGTCGGGTCTTGATGCTCCAGGGTGCCCAGGACTCGCAAATTATTACGGTCAGTTTTGGCGAGGAACGTCCCGCTGAATTTGGTTCCAGCGAAGACGCGTGGGCCAAGAACCGTCGTGTAGAGATTCAATACTGAGATGCCTGTGAAACATATAAAATTTATTCCGGTTGCAGTGCTGGCCTTGTTGGCCGGTTGCGCCACTGACACGTATACCGTTCAGGATCAGCTGGCCGCCGACCAGGCCCGTCTGGCAGAGCGTGTGGATGGCATAGAGCGCAAGGTTGATAGCCAGTCGCTACTGGAAATGTCACGCAAGCTGGACGCCATGGAGCTGGAAGTCAGGACCCTGAGAGGCGATATCGAGACCTTGCAGTTTGAGTTGCAGGGTCTTAACAGTCGTCAGCGGGACCAGTACATGGATATCGATTCTCGCTTGCAAGGTCTGGAATCCGGTGGCGCGGCCGTGGTTGCGGCAAGCACCGGTGCGGCGGTAGCCAGTTCAACCGGGTCCCCGGCGGCACCGGTTGCAGGCCCGGCCAGTGCTTCGGAGCAGGAAAGCTACAACACAGCGTTCAACGCCCTGAAGGACGGTCGCTATGAACAGGCGGCAGGCGCATTCAGTCAATTCCTTAGCGCGTTCCCGGCCAGCAACCTGGCGGATAATGCCAAGTATTGGTATGCGGAGACCTTCTATGTCCGTCGCCAGTTTGCCGAGGCCCTGTCCACGTTCGAGGCGGTGGTGAAGGAATATCCTGACTCACGCAAGACACCTGATGCATTGCTGAAGATTGGTTATTGTAATTATGAGTTGGGACAGTGGTCCCAGGCCAAGTCTGCATTGACCCAGGTGGGTCAGCGCTTTCCGGATTCGACAGCGGCCCGCTTGGCCAGCCAAAGGCTGGACAAGATCAAGGCTGAGGGGCACTAATTCCCACCGGCTGACCAGGAGATAATTCCGGTTGCCGGATATCAAGGCGGGGGGCCCAGGCCCCCCGTGGTGTTTTTAGCGTATGAGCAAGATTAGCAAGACGGATCTCCCGGCCGATCAACGGCTGAAGATTTCCGAGATCTTTTTCTCCCTCCAGGGCGAGGCCCGCCAGGCCGGTCTGCCCACGGTGTTCGTGCGTCTTACAGGTTGCCCCCTGCGCTGTACTTACTGCGATACCGAGTATGCGTTCTTCGGTGGCGAATGGATGAGCTTTGACAGTCTCCTCGAAGAGGTGGGCAAACACCCCGCGCGTCATGTGTGTGTTACCGGCGGCGAGCCCCTGGCACAAAAGAATTGTATTGGACTGCTGCGTCGACTGTGTGATGCCGGTTACGAGGTGTCGCTGGAGACCGGTGGCGCTCACGATGTCTCAAAAGTGGATCCCCGGGTCTCGAAGGTCGTGGACATCAAGACGCCTGTCTCAGGTGAGGTCGAGGGCAATCGTTGGGAAAACCTCCCGCTGTTGACCAGTCATGACCAGATCAAGTTTGTGATCTGCAGTCGCGAGGACTACGAGTGGGCCAGGGATCAGCTTGCGCAACGGAAGCTTGAGAAGGTCTGCGAGATCCTGTTTTCCCCGGCCTGGGGGAAGGTCAGCTTCAAGGAGCTGGCCGAGTGGATCCTGGAGGATGGGCTGCAGGTGCGCATGCAAGTCCAACTGCACAAGTTGATATGGGGCGATGAGCCCGGTCATTAGGATTACAAGATATGGCAAACAAAGCGGTTGTGCTGGTATCCGGTGGTCTCGATTCTGCAACCACCCTGGGTATTGCTCGTAGCGAGGGGTTTGAGTGTTACGCGCTGAGCTTTGACTACGGTCAGCGTCATCGTTCGGAGCTTGAAGCCGCCCAGCGGGTTTGCGCTGCCCTGGGGGTCAAAGAACACAAGGTTATGGCGGTTGATACCGGGGGAATGGGTGGCTCGGCCCTGACCGATTTGTCTATCGATGTGCCAGAGGCGCCGGAGGAGGAGATTCCTGTTACCTATGTCCCGGCCCGAAACACGGTGTTTTTATCCCTGGCCCTGGGGTGGGCGGAAGTACTGGGGGCCCATGACATCTACATTGGTGTGAACGCTGTGGATTACTCGGGATATCCGGACTGCCGGCCAGAGTTCATCAGGGCCTTCGAGCAATTGGCAAACCTGGCTACCAAGGCCGGCGTGGAAGGCCGACATTTCAGTATTCACACTCCCCTGATCCTGCTCAGCAAGGGGGATATTGTGTCCCGTGGCGTCGAGTTGGGACTGGATTACGCCATGACGGTGTCCTGCTACCAGGCTGATGAGCAGGGCAGGGCCTGCGGGCGATGCGATTCATGCCGGTATCGTGCCAAGGGATTTTCCGACGCAGGAATCGACGACCCCACCCGTTATCAGCCTGACTAGGGCCTAATTACAGCCCTTCCCGGGTAATCATCGGGATTTTCCTTGGATTGCGCTGGCAAGATGGCTCGGGTTTATTTACAATGCGCGCTCTCGCGAAGGCAAGGCCGGGTTATTACCCCGGACGGCGACTCGGACAAAGAGCCGGATAGTCAGTGCCATCGCAGGACGCCCAGGCGTCCACTCCCTCGGATGGGGTGTTAGCTCAGTCGGTAGAGCATCGGACTTTTAATCCGCTGGTCGAGAGTTCGAGTCTCTCACACCCCACCATTTTCCTCGTCGATCTTTGCCTGCCCCCGGATACACGGATGGGTTTAGGGCTTTCCGCCATGGATTCCCCTATTTTAGAATGAAAAACAGCGCCCCTCAGGCGTGGTTAATTCCTTAGCCTGTAACCACGGTATGTGTGACAATTACTGGTTACAAACGCCCTGGCCGGGCGCGCAGACGTGCCCACCTGAACACCCATGAGTCTGAAGCCGCGGCCGTGCAACGGTTGTTCATCGCCACGGAGCCTGATACCTACATGCGCCCCCACCGGCATCCCGAGAGCCACAAGTGGGAATACTTCATGGTGCTGGATGGACACATCGACCTGCTGTTGTTTGATGCAAAGGGAGTGCTCACCCAGAGGGCTGCCATGACCCCTGACTTGATCCGTGTCGTAGAAGTCCCGCCGGGCACCTGGCACTGCTATGTGTGCCAGGCCAGTGGCACCCTGGCCATGGAGATCAAGGAAGGCGCTTACACGCCAACCCGGGAAGAGGATTTTGCCAGTTGGTCACCTGCAGAGCGCGGTGACGGGGCAGCAGCGTTTCGGGAGTGGATGCGCACCGCCCAGCCAGGCGAGCGATACGCTCAGTAATAAGACTCACTAGGCCCCTTGTATTCCTGCAGGGTATTGCCGCCGTCGATGATGATCAGTTGCCCAGTGATGTAAGTGGATTCAGCCGCGCATCGAGCGAACCAGGTCGGCAATATCCGTCACCCCGGTTCTGCAACATCCGCCAATCAGTCTCGCGCCTTCCTGTTGCCATAGTTGCGCCATAACCGCCAGGGACTCGGACGAACTCCCGGGTATCCAGCGGTTGCCCTTGGATACCCAGCATTCCCCGCTGTTTGGATAAACCAGCAGGGGCTTGGTCGTATAACCCTTGGCAGAGGCCAGTAGCGGGGAGACATGCGCAGGTGCTGTGCAATTCAGACCGACGGCCACTATCTGGCTTGAATCATTGGCCGCAGCCATGGCACTGGCGAAAGACTCTCCGTGGCATAGACGGGTGTCATCCTGGCAACTGAAGCTGAGCCAGGCGACGGTACCAGGAAATTCTTCCATAGCCCTGAGCAGCAACTCTCCCTCCCGCAAGCTCGGGATAGTTTCCAGGGCCAACAGGTCCGGATTGGCCTGCAGCAATGTTTCCATGCGCCGCAGGTGGAAGCCGCTGATCGCCTTGTCCGTGGCCTGGTAATTACCGTGGTATTCCGAGCCATCGTGAAGGTGGGCGCCGTAAGGCCCGATTGACGCGGCGACCAAAGGGCGAGGGCGCTGTGAAGCCTGTTGGCCGCTATCGAGCAATTCATCCCGGGCCTGGCTTGCCAACTCGACGCTTAATCGCATCAGCGCCGCAGCGTCCTTGCGACTCAGGCCGCGCGCACCTAAGCCCTCGAAGCTGGCCTGGTAGCTTGCGGTAATGGCCACGTCAGCACCGGCTGCAAAATAGTCGTAATGCAACTGACGAATGCTTTCAGGCGATTCCAGCAGAACCTTGGCAGACCACAGAGGATCATTAATATCAGCGCCACGTCCTTCGAGCTCGGTGGCCAGGGCACCGTCCAGGATCATTACCCCTTCTGGGTCCTCCAGGAAAGGGGCCAGTATCGAGGTAATCGCTTGCTTGTCTCTTGACATGTTCGCCGGCTTCAGGGGAGATTGACTCGGACATCGTTCTTCAGAACGCTGACGGGATAGGTTTCCAGGGCTTTCTCACCACGAACAACGTTCAACAGCTGGATTCCGGGCGGGAAATTCGCCCAGTCGATGACCTCGCCTGTGCGGATATCGAAACGCGCCCGATGCAATGGGCACTGGATCTTGCATTCATCGACGATTTTACCCAGGCCCAGGGGACCGAAGGTATGGGTGCAGGTGGACTGGGTGGCGTAAAAACCGTCCTCAAGGTGAAACAGCAAAATGCTTTTGCCATCCACGGTGAATTTCTTCATCTCTCCCTGGGGAAGATCATTGACCTTGCATACTTTGTGCAGCGGCATTGCTCGCTCCTGTGCGGTCGACAAAGTGGGTGGCACCGTTTCCCTGGTGCGTTTCCCCCATTGCCATTGGTGGTTGTTCGTTACCGTGAATTGTAACCCGTCACTTCCCCGGTGGGTTGGTTTCCTGGCCAGAAATTCCGAGGTGCCTGATCTGTAGGCAGTTTTCGCTGCAAATCCCCCGATGCAGGTATGCAGAACTACTAATGTGCAGGAACCTTGGCGCAGTCTATCTTGGCAGCTGTGTGAATAGGTCCAGGACTAAAGTTGCCGTGTACCCTGGAATTGGAGGGGGCTCAACGTATGACCGGTTCTTCCAGTGACAGCCATCCGTTGCCGGCTCACGTAGCGGCAATAAAAGAAAGTGGGTTAGTCCTGTGGTCTGGTGGCGCTGCGCCGGCGGGCCTTGAAGGGCTTTTTGACGACAAGGGAATACCGGTAGAAAACATTCGCCACGTGCGAATCTGGGGATTGCAGGTGGACGACGAGAGAGAGTTGCCTGGGCATGAACGCACCTCGATCCCCGACGAAGAGATTTGGCAGGTCACCCTGGTGGCCAGAGATGGATCTCATTTTGAAGTGAATTCCGAATTGCTGGTTCCTGCCAGCGAGCGCCATTAGTCGGGAGGCTAGAGGAACTTGAATACCAACACTACAACAACATCCTTGCGGGCCAAATCGGTTCCGCGAGGCGAGCGTCCTGCGGCTTACGTGGTCGACCCGGCCGCGGCAAGGCGCCAGGTCTGGCTGGAACTGGCAAGTGGTGGGACAGGTCTGATCCTGGCCTTGTTTATGTGGGGACACATGTTCCTGGTGGGGTCAATTCTCACCGGGGAAGCGGGGTTTAACTGGGTCGCCCACATGCTGGAGGAGTACTTTATCGCCCAGCCGACGGTGGCTTTCATCCTGCTGGCATTCATCATCCACGCGATCACTGCAGGCCGTAAGGTGCCTGCCCAGCTCAAGGAGCGGAAAGTGATGCGCGACCTGGGGCGGGATCTGAACGCCTTCGGCAAGGGTTTCCCGGGCATGGCCCGGGGAGACGCACGTTTCCAGCCCCATCTTGAATCCATCCTCTGGATCTGGCAGCTGCGCACCGGCCTCATCATCATTATTCTGGGAAGCTTCCACCTGCTGCTTATCGGCGCGGACGTTTTCCGGGCGACCATGGAAGGCGGCCTGGGTATCGAAGCAGTACGCAGCATGGACAGGGTTGGTGGCGGATTATGGATGGTCTACGCAATATTGCTGATTTGCGTTGAGTTCCACGCCAGCATCGGCCTGTACAGGCTGGCAATCAAGTGGGGCTTCGGCGCGCGACTTGGGCGTCATACCCTGCATCGGATCGAACAGGTCCTGCTCTGGCTCTTCCTGGGCCTGGGCGTGGTTGTTCTCGCGGTGTTGGCCGGTTGGCTTCCCGCTCCCCTCGAATTCTTACTAAAGGGCTGATTAGATTATGGAGCCTTTCTACACAACTGACGTATTGGTGATCGGCGGCGGCCTGGCCGGCGAAAGAGCAGCAATTGAAGCCGCTGCCAGCGGCCATAAAGCCACCATTCTTTCCCTGGTTCCTCCCCGCCGCAGCCATAGCTGTGCGGCCCAGGGCGGCATGCAGGCATCGCTGGGTAATTGCGTAAAAGCATCGGGTGACAATGCCAACTGGCATTTCCTGGATACGGTTCGCGGTTCTGACTGGGGTGCCGACCAGGAAGTGGCCCGGATGTTTGCTGAAGAAGCCCGGGTGGCGGTTCGCGAGATGGCTTACTGGGGCGTGCCCTGGACTCGCGCGACTCCTGGCAAGAACAGCTACTTTATCAAGGGCGAACGGGTAGAGATTGACGAGCCTGAAGACAAGGCAGGCATGATCATGCATCGCGACTTTGGCGGTACCGCCAAGTGGCGTGCCTGCTACGCCAGCGCCGGCACCGGTCACTCGGTGCTGTACGCGGTGGACGCCGAAGTTAGCCGCCTGGGTATCGAAGTGCGTGATCGCATGGAAGCCCTGTCACTGATTTACGATGGCGATCGTTGCTGGGGTGCCGTGGCACGCTGCCTGCGCACCGGTGAGCTCACCGTTTTCGCGGCCAAGGCCACTATCATCGCTACCGGCGGTTACGGTCGTATCTACGGCAAGTACACCACCAACGCGACCATCAACGAAGGCACTGGCGCCATGTTGGCCCTGAATACCGGCAAGGTACCCCTGGGCAATATGGAAGCCATCCAGTTCCATCCCACCGGCCTGTGGCCCTCGGGCATCCTGATTACCGAAGGTTGTCGTGGTGATGGTGGTTACCTGGTGGATAAAGACAATCACCGTTTCGTGGCTGAACTGGAACCTGAAAAACAGGAACTGGCGAGTCGCGACGTGGTTTCCCGTCACATGATGCAGCGAATCAAGGACGGTAAGGGCGCTGACAGTAAGTTCGGTCCCCATATCTGGCTCGACCTGCGTCATTTGGGCGAGCAACACCTTAAGACCAAGCTTCGTGAGATCTGGGAAATTTGCCGGGACTTCGCCGGTATCGACCCGGTGAAGGAAATGATTCCTGTACGGCCCTTCCAGCATTACTCCATGGGCGGCGTGCGGGTAAACAAAGACGGTCAGGCATACAACATGCGTGGCTTGTTTGCCGCCGGCGAAGCCGCTTGCTGGGATATGCACGGCTTCAATCGACTGGGCGGAAACAGCCTGGCCGAGACCGTTGTGGCCGGTCGCATCGTGGGTCAGCGTGTCGCACAGTTCGTCGATGGCGAAACCCTGGATGTGAGCACTGCATTGACCGATGCCTTCAAGAAAGAGCAGGAGGCGCGCATTGCAGACTGGATGAGCCGCAAGGCCGAAGGTCCCAGCGTCTACGATATCCGCGACGCCATGGGCGAGATCATGATCGACAAGGTGGGCATCTTCCGTACGGCCAGTGAGCTCGAAGAAGCAGTGGTCGGGATCAAGGATCTGCTGGAGCAGGTCAAGACCGCAGGTTTGCATAACAGTAAGCCAGGCGTGAATCCTGAACTGACTTTCGCATTGCGTCTTGAAGCCATGTTGAAACTCGCTTTGATCACCGCCAAGGGCGCCCTGGAGCGTCAGGAAAGCCGCGGTGCTCATTCCCGGGTAGATTTCCCGCAACGCGATGACAAGAACTGGCTGAAGCGCACCCTGGCCCGTTGGCCGGTGGGCGCCTCTGAGCCTGTGCTCAGTTATGAACCTGTCGGCATGCTTGACTTGCCCCCGGGCGAACGCGGCTATGGCCATGCAACCCGTATCCCTCTGGAACAATCGGTTGAGGACTACAACGCATCAGTGGCTGAGGCGCAGAAAGCTGCAGGTAAACAAGACACCGTTGAGCCCATGGGCTCGCAAATTCAGTGGGGCGCCTGGGAACAGGCGGACACCAAGGCTGCCTCTTCCTAGGAGTACAACGTGGCTGAGAATATAAAAACCGCTCGAATCCTGAAATTCGACATCTTCAGATACAATCCGGCCGAGCCGGACAAGCCGCCGTATATGCAACGCTTCGAAATTGAAGAAGCACCGTATATGTCATTGTTCCTGGCGCTGAACCAGATTCGTGAAGAACAGGACTCCAGTCTGCAGTTCGATTTCGTTTGCCGTTCGGCTGTATGTGGATCATGCGGCATGATGGTTAACGGTCGTCCGGCCCTGGGTTGTCAGACCTTGACGGCTGATCTGCCGGAAGTCATCGCGCTGCATCCGCTGCCTACTTTTGCCTTGATCGGCGACTTGTCGGTGGATACCGGTAGATGGTTCCGCGGCATGGTGGACAGGGTTAATGGCTGGATTGAGCGTGAAACTGAGTTTGATCGCGCCTCTATCGAAGCGCCCATGGATAACGAGACTGCCGACAAGATTTACGAGGCCGACCGTTGCATCGAGTGTGGTTGCTGCGTGGCCGGTTGTGCGGTGGCCAATGTGCGTCCTGACTTCCTGGGCGCCACGGGCCTGAACCGGATCGCCCGATTCATGATGGACCCGAGGGATCAGCGCTCAGAGCAATCCTGGTTCGAAGTGGTATCCGATGCTGAAGGTGTGTTTGGTTGCATCGGCATGATGGCCTGCGACGACGTATGTCCCAAGGATCTTCCGCTGCTGGAAGTTTACAGCTACGTCCGCCGCAAGGCAGTCGCCAGCCTGTTCTCCTCAGGCGAGGATCATCCTGCCAGGCGCGAAGCCGAAAAGGCTTGATAGGAACAAGGTCCGGGCCGTTACTGGCCCGGACCGTTATTCCTGCACAGAAACACCTCCTGTCCGGTGGCAATCGCCACCTGCCGATGCCGCGTTCCTCGGCTATCCCTGGCGCGCTTTCAGTGCCGCGTCAAAATCCGGCTTGACAGAATTCACTAAAACCCTTGCCATGGACTCAGGTGCAGCGGGTATTCTGGTGAAACCCGTATGTTCGGGCGCGTTGGCATGGCTGGTCATTCAGAGAGTCTCTCTGCGTGGCATCAGGCTGAATCACAGGATGACACGACATGATGAAAGCAATCTGGTTTGACAAATTCGGACCTGCCGCAGAGGTACTTCAGTACGGGGACCTGCCCATGCCGAGCCCGGGCCATGGGGACGTGTTGGTGGAGATGGCCTGTTCAGCACCCAATCCCTCGGACGTAAAAAAGCGTGCAGGCTCATTTCCAGAGCTGTTTGCAGATGGGCCCGTTATTCCTCATAGCGATGGAGCCGGAACCATTGTTGAGGTAGGCCCCGGGGTTTCCGCGGCGAGAATCGGTGAGCGTGTCTGGGTATACCAGGCGCAATTTCAGCGCCAGCATGGGACGGCTGCCCAGTTTATTTCGGTACCCAGTGAGCGGGCTGTCTGGTTGCCTGATGCAGCGGACTTTGCCAGCGGTGCCTGCATGGGTATTCCCGCCATGACGGCACATCGTTGCGTGTTCGCCGATGGCGAGGTGGAAGGCCAAAACATTCTGGTTACTGGCGGCGCGGGAAGGGTGGGTTATTACGCCATTCAGTGGGCACGGCTTGCCGGCGCCCAGGTGATCGCCACTGCCAGCGATGATGTCAGTCGCGAGGACTGCATGCGTGCAGGGGCCGATGCGGTGGTTAATCATCGCGATGCGGACTTCGTGGAGCAAGTGCGTGACCTGATGCCAGGCGGTTTGGTGGATCGGGTTGTGGAAGTGGACTTTGGGAAAAACCTTGCCCGCAATCTTGAGTTGCTGACAGTCAGCGGAACCATTTCAACCTATGCGTCGGCAAGTGTTACCGAACCCACGCTGCCGTTTTTCCAGATGATGTACCAGGACATAACTCTGCGATTTGTAATCGTCTACGACATGCCGGAACAGGCCAAGGACGAGGCCATCGAAGATATTACCGAGTGCCTGGAACGTGGCCACCTGTTGCATCGTGTCGCACACCGGCTTCCGCTGGCCGAAACTGCCGCCGCTCACGAGTTGATCGAAAAAGGCGGCTTCCGTGGCTGCGTGGTGGTGGACTGCGACGGCTAGCGGGGTTTCAGCTTCAGCTGTCCGATCCGGTCATTGCCCAGGGAGC
>ENA-UOYF01000195-UOYF01000195.1-marine-metagenome-genome-assembly--contig:-NODE-195-length-14061-cov-3.900614_pt1 | contig 14061 bp, 16 predicted proteins | sample MGYA00238171_ERZ767123 | MGnify/ENA primary metagenome ERZ767123 (study PRJEB28940, sample SAMN06267155) | marine metagenome | isolation source: Columbia River Estuary | place: USA:Columbia River Estuary... | reverse complement strand
AGGTTCCGATGACGCTTGCGAACACATCTGACTATAATACATTATTGTAAACTTTATAATATATCAGGCGCAATGGGACAGTTCCCTATGGGACTGTTCCCTTCGACGATTGCTTTTCCTCGGCGTTTGCTCAGCAGCCCCTGAAGCGTCGCCCTCCCCCTCCTCCTCATTCGAGCTGAGACTCTCAACATTTTCTGATTCTTTCAAGTCTTCTCCCTCATCTCCCTCATCTCCCTCATCTCCCTCATCTCCCTCATCTCCTTCGTCACATTCTTCGAAGATACTGTTGCGTTCGCTTTCGTCCTCAGAGTCGCAAGAGTCTGAACAAATCAGGTTTGGCATTCCTGCATAATCATCGACTCTCGTTTGAAGCTCGGTCTCGCACATGAGCACCTTCGTACTCAGTTCCGCAAGAGACTCTTGCATATCTTTGACCGTGCTCAGCAACCGGCTTAGGTCGATACTCATCAAAAACTTGCCGTTCTCGCCCGACTGCAGAAACAGTGGACTTTGGACCGTCAAAAACTTATCCAGACTCCCAGCAGACAAGACTTGAGGCTGAGACTTGGCCGGCGAAGGCTCTCTGAATCGACGTGTTTGGCGACGGCGATGCAAGGTAGGTGCCTTTCTGGAAGGAGCGTAACCTCGGCTCGCTCCCGCGTTCACGATGGGAAAAGAGTTGCCTCCGTTTCTGCGTTGGCTCATGTCGAACGGATCGTTGTTGTTTTTGTATGTTTTCCGTTTGCTAATCGACAAAAATCAGAAATAAAAAAATTGTGGCCGCATCATCCTCCTGTCGCGGAAAATCAGGAAACGTCTTCGTTTTGCTTTCTCTTCGATACAACAAACAAAACAAAGTTGATGACAACCATTTGCTCCATCTTCGGCAAAAAGTACGACCTTCGTGGCTTTTATCACCCAGGAGGAGCCCGCGCCTTGGAAGAAGTCTCACTTGTTCCCGACGCGGGTAACCTCGTGCGTTCGCAACACGCACATAATTGGCCGACCATCGTATCTAAGCTTAAGCGATACGAGCTAGACGACAGCGTCTCGCAACACGAAGGCGATAAATGTGACTTTGACTCGCTCCGCGCCGCAACCAAGACGGTCTTCACCTTGCTTAAAGCTAACAAACGAATGTCGCCCATGCGTCTGGCCATCTGGATGCTCCTCTTAGCTGCATCCGTCTCATTGAACGTCGCATCGCTGTGGACTCTGAACAGCTTCCTCATCTTTGCTGCCGGCATCTCTTATGCGGTAATTAACGCCAAAATACTCCACGAAGCTTCACATCTCAGCCTCGGTATTTCCCCTGGACTCTCCACCCTGTTCGGTATGCTAGCTTGCCCTCCGATTATGTCCTTTTCCGTCTGGAGAAAACGACACATACGTTCACATCACCTCTATACGAACGCACTGGCGACAAGCGCGCCCGCAGACAACTTCGACATTGATGTAACTGCATTTGATACTGCGGCCTATCTCCCTGTCTGGCTAAGGAGAATAGTACTCATACCCAGCATTCTGATTGCATATGTATTCTCCTCATCCTCAATCGGGCCCTGTGGTACTCTACAACACATGCTTTCTCGCGATACGCCGAGAATTGAGAGGCTCGAGTGTTTCGCGTCGTTGTCAATTCTTTATGCCTATTACTCCTGCGGGCGCACGTTGCACGGTGTATACGGAGTTCTGTATTGGATGGCAGTGTTTTTCGGTACGTCGGGGTTTTACTTCGGTTTCGTATCACAACTTTCTCACGTGCCCGCGATGGTGCTAAGATGGAGACCCACTGAGCCCGACATTAACAGAGATGGGTGGCTGAGGCACCAAATTGAGCATAGTCTGAACTACGCCGTTGGATCCTCGCTGCACGACGTCTTGTCGTTCGGTCTAAATACCCAGATTGAACACCATCTCTTCCCCGGGGTCACCTCTCACCAGCTCCACAAGTTCGCGCCAGCAGTGCGGCGTTGGTCGGCCGATCGTGGCATTATCTACACCTGCTACGACGGCATCCTAGGAGCCTCAGCTGCTTTATTCGCGGCACTTCGCGCGTGGGAATAGGTTTGCTTTCACGCCTTGTGGTACTCCGCACAAGGTTAAGCGCATCCATGATTCGTTGAGTTCCGCGTCTATAACATCCACGACCACACGCGCGACACACACGCCATGAATCCGGAAATTGGGTCGTAGTGGCGCTGGTCTCTGTGATATGTTTGCGATGCGTCCGCAAATCAATAAACAAGATAGCCATGCTCAATTCATCTCAGGCGACGAGACAAGAAAGCTACTGTGGACTCAATGTCATCTCTTCCACCTTGTTTTGCGCAACCGCCACATTCCTGTCCAACTTCGCCTTGCATGCGTTCATTCTAAGCAGCCCAGGTACTTATGACGTCTGGAGATTATTCGCGTCTTTGTTCGGGGGGGCGTTGTGTGGGATCGGGTACTTCGAGCTGGCTTCGGACTGCAAGGCGATCAACTTATCTCCTCGCTGTCGAACTTCAATCTTTTTGATCTTCGCCTTGGCCTTATCTGCACTCGTGGGCGGCTTCGTAGAATTCCTGGCGTGGCTCGATTCGTGACAGTGCCATGAACGTACATTAAAAAACCAACAGTTGAAACATCATGTACCGCAAAGGTGGTGGAAATAAGTTTGGTGGGGGGGGGAAGAATTACAACAAGTATGGGAAGGAAATCCACGACCGCAAACCGCTGCCGGTCATGACACCAGACGAGCGAGACGAGCTGCACAGCAACCCGAGCCTCTCTTTCAAAGATGCAGTCCTGCGAAAGTTCGACAGCTACAAGTACAAGCCAGAGGATCTGGTCGAAGAGTCTCGCGTGTATTTTAAGAGGCGGTATGAAGAGGACAAGCAGAAGGGTAAGTCCAGGCCTTCGCACTGGCTCAATTCTTGCTCCAGTGCACTGACTGGGCTCAAAGCAGACATCAAGAGACTTCGTCTCGCGCCTTACAAGTACACGAAACAGATCGCAATCACGAAGAGCGAGCGTCTTTACTTGGAAAAAATGAACTTCCAGGCTCTTCAACTTAAGGTGCATGACATGCAGGAGATAGATGCAAAGGCTTTACTCCGACTGTTGTACAAACTTTTGGATTCTGATGACCCAGCGGATCTAGTAATTGCAGTAGCTGGCCTCACCGGGAGACGTCAGGCAGAGGTGACGCACTCGATGCACTTGGCACCCCCCCGACACGAGAACAGTCACAGATACCCTTCGTTTTGGGCTTACACGACCGGGTTTATAAAGGTGCGCAAGGGAGACAAGTACGGAGTGAAGGCCCGCGAGCTGCCTCTTCTTGCCCCGAGAGCGCGCATTTGGGGAGCTGTGCGTAACATCAGAGACCAGTGGCCTAGCGACAACGTCGCACAGGCCTCCTCGTTGTACGCGCACAAGATTGGCAAGAGAGTAAAGCAGCTTTTGGTTCCTCTAGGCGTGAACAGACTCCACGACTTGCGCCGCACCTTTGCGCAAATGGCGTACAGGCACTTCAACGAGCGCAACTCAGTTCTGCCCGCGTTTGCAAGTTTCTGCCTGGGCCACAAAGGGACCATCGGCTCTCGCGTCATGACGTACCTGTTGTGTCGCATTGACAATTTCCCCGATCTGGACTGGATCCTGTGCAACTCAGGAGCAGATGAAGGAGTGTGTGCAGCGCGACCGGAGAAGGTCGTAGTGTCGGACGCTCCAGTTTTTCTAACGCCAGTCAACACAGATTCGGACGAGGAAGACGAAGAACCCGAGGAGTACTCTGGTAACTTGAAGATCGAGATGAGAGGGGACTTGGAGAGAATCGAAGAATAAGTCTCCAGTTGACGTTATCAACTTGCAGCACTTTTGCGAGAATCGCCAAGGCGTTCGTTCAACCAAAACATTCAGATAGCAAAAAACAAAAATCAAAAACACTTTAATAATAATAAAGATGCCCGAGGCGACTAAATCCCATTGTACGCAGGTATCTGTCCCCAAAAGTTTCTCATTCGCGGACTTATGCGCTTTAACCTTGGCGGTGCCTCTTGTTCTGCTTGGGATACCCGTGTTTGCCGTCGAGTGCGTGTTGATTCTTCCCGCTTTGACATAAATTTTCATTCAACAACTTTTTTCATCGCAGACTCGAATTGACCTAAGATGAAATCGGATGTCTCCTTGTTCTCGTTTCGCTCGTGCGCAGCTCGGTCGAACAGCTCTTGAAAGTCAGCTTCCTTGGATGCGATTGACGTGGTGAGGAGCTGCGTAAGCTCCTGGAGTCTTTGGATCACAATGCTTTCATTGCGGACAGACACTGCAGTTCCCTCGATCTCGGCAGCCGTGGTATCACCATTCAGTCGGGCCATGGCGTTACTCAGCTGCTTGCTTGTGACGTTGAACGATTCCGACAAGGCGTCGTACTGAGTCTGGAGCGTGGCGAGCCGAGTGCACAAGTCCTTGTTGCGGCGACGAACGCCCCACACCAACTCGTTCCTCTCCGCGAGCTTCTCTTCGACGGCTGTTTTCTCCTTGTCGGCTTTGCCCTTGTTGTGATAGTAGCGGCGGTTGTCTTCCCGCTTCTTCTGAGCGTGCTCGGTACACATCTTAATGAATTTGCTGTGAAACTCCGAGAAGTGCCGCTGTTTGGTGCAGCCTTTGACGTCGCACGTGCGTGACTGAGTTCTCTCGACGCGCCTTCCCTCGGGATCACTGGAATCATCCGCCGTTCCGCTTTTATCCCCTCGACTGGAGGGTGATTGTGCACGTTTCTTGCGAGACTTTCCAGACTTGACAGACGACCTGGAACTGGCGCTCAGCACAGGGGCTTTCGTGGAAGTTTTGGTGTCGCTCATGATTTTCGAAACAAGTCAAGGTATTCTTTTATTTTCGAATGCATCATTCGCTGTGCTTGGCTCGCTTGGAGCTACCATCTATTGGTAGATCTTTACCCCGTCTTTTAGAACTGTGTCCGCTGCTAGATGAAGATTGATTCACAGGTAACGCTCGAGCCACCAAGAGCTCTCCGGGAACTCCCTCTTCATCCTCCTCGTCCTCCTCCATATCTACTCCTTCTCCGCCTTGCTCTGATACTGGCTGCTGTCCTCGCTTTGGTGCATGTGCGAAGACCAGGTCGCAGCATGGAACTTGCCCCTCGCAGTAACATTCGTGCCTTTTGTCAGGCCGCATCAACATGGCGGAGTACGCCAAGATAATCGTCGAGTCCACGTTGATTCCACCCTTCCGGTCTCCAGTAGAAATGTTTGATCGTGTACCCCCGTGACGTCTCCCTGAACCATATATGCAGGCCATGCGTGGGTCCGGCAACTGCTCACTCCCTGCGGCCATGTCACTCGCCTCTAGTTTTGTTTGCTGAGAATAAGACTTGTGATGTCAAATAACGGTTAGTTGTCGTCGTGATATTTCTCAACTAACGTTATTTCTCACAAATATGTGGCAAGGTGTCGCCTATGACGAGAAACGCAAGGCTAACCATGCTCGGGTGCACCAGAAGAGGAGACGCCCGATAGAAGTAGCTGTCCCAAAGCGCCCGCCTGGAAACGTGAAGAAAAACGCGACTCGAACTGCCAGTGGCTGGGAGTGGTTTGAGAAGGAGCGAGATTTCAACCTGGCCACTACCGCCTTCGTACCGGTCGCATACGTCGAGCCTGTCCCTGCTATTGATTCGTCAACCACGAGGGGTAAGCCGCCGCCTACACGCCGACGCCTAGCTGCCGTCACCCCGAATCCCCCGGGAGTTTCTGGCAAATTAGTGTCTGTGTTTGCGAGTCTACCAACCTACACGCCTCCGTCAAGAACTGTATCGAGATGGATACCATTGGCTCCAGGCTACGTGCCACAGGCGCTCCCCAGAAACGACATCTACGGAAACGCTTCAGAAGTGGACGCAGTTTTCTCGTCAGTGGCCCAGAACGAGGACCTGCGCGACATGAGATCAGTCAATATCCTCACTGGACCGTGTGGGGTCGGAAAGCGCACCACAATACTGTCTGCGTGCCAACAAGCGGACCGTCGTTGCATTCACATGGCTCACTCAGACTTCCCATCCGGGTACGGTGATCCTGCGCCTTTCTATCGCGCCCTCCAAAGCATAATGCAGCCCCCAACAGCCTCTGTGGCCATGATCACGTCGATTGAAGGCTTCTCGCAAGAGCAAGAGGATCTCTTGTTCCACTATCTCCAAACACAGGTCATGGGCAGAACTTGTTCGCACAATAGACTGTGGTTGGTGGGCGGTACAACGCGCTCTGGTCTACTCGACAGGCTTTCCCGTGAAATGGAGGAGAGTCAGACCCCTCAGGCGTTTAATCGGATATACATGAGCGTGCCGTCGCAACAAGAGATGCGCCGGGCTGCTGTGGCGTGGGGGTGCGATGACGAGCGCGTGGACATCGCACAAGGCGACCTTCGCAAGCTTGCGCAACTGGCCGGAGCGGAGGAATGTGTACAGGCGTCTTCAGCGGACACCATATCCAACCCGTTCTATGTCGTCCCCAGATTGTTCGGAGGGCACACGGACGGTACAGTACGCGTGAGCAAGCAGTCCCCGGCCGAGTTCGAGGCCTTGCGGTCTGTGGTATGTGGCTCAGTCCGCGACGTTGTGGAAGTATTTCAAGAAAACTATGCAAACGTGGTGGACTTTCCAGGTATGTCCTCGCTGGCGGAGGGACTCAGTGACGTAGAACTGCTGCTCAGATTCGAAGAGGGCTCTTCCTATTCCGCAGGAGTTCACGGACAGGACATAGCAGCCGAGTACTTGTGCCACCTAACACAACAGCGCGACGTGCAAAGAGGCGTGAAGCCTTTTCGAGTGGGGGCGCGTCGAGGAAGAGCCAGGCAGGTTAGGTTCGCGACAGAAGAAGCCAAGGCCGAACGCAGACGACAAGCCTCGCAGTACGCTTCTCTCGTGCGCCGAAGTAATCTTGCTCTGTGGGAAGACGTCGGCCAGTTCGACCTCCTTCAGCGCATGGGGATTACGGGGAAAACTAACGAGACTCTCGAAGAAACGAATATCATGACTTCTGCCTACACTGCTGAAAAGGCTCTTAATGCCTGTTTCTGAGTGAGAAACATACAAAAGGAAAACCCGATTTTGGAAAAGCCATTCGATACACCTTGCTGGACAAACTGCTGAGGCGTTGTGGCCAGTGGCGACATGCCTGTAACGTGCCCTGTTTATCTTTGTAAAAAAGGCCCGCGGGCTATCAGCATCAGAGGACGCTGCGTTCTCCGGTTCGAGCGTAGTGAAAAGCTGTGAGCACACGCCTGTTAGGTGACGTACACGCTACATCGCTTGAGCGAGTGGCTGTCTTGTCGGAATTCGACAGTAGTTTACAGATGAGTATTTCCACTGAGGCTGAGAGTCTTGTGGACGGTTATTACACGGTGGTCGTAACTGCAAAAATTGCAAACAATAAAACCATACAAAAACAAAGAAGAGAGTATCAAGACAAAAAGCCAACGACATGGCCAACCAACAGTCCCTCCGGGAACGAGTCGAGTTTCTCCAACGCAAGCTTTCCAATGGAACGTCCTCCTCTTTCACCGGACCGGGGTCCGGTGAAAGTGTGGTGGCGGAAGCGCTGAAGTCGGCGATTGAGGCGACTGCTGTGGTCAGCAGCAGCGCCCCCAGCAGCATTCTGTGGACAGTCCTGAAGTGGGCTGCCGTGGCGGTTGTCGCGTTTGGGATCGTTTGGATGATCCGGCGAATGCTCCAAGGTAAAACCGGCCTGCTGTCTCGGTTCTCAGGAGCTGTCCCCACCGAGGTAACGCCCGAGGCTGCCGCAGCGCCAGTGAGGGGCGAGGGCCCTGCTGCAGCAGTAGCTGCGTCGCCGAAGAAGATCAGGAGTATTCAGGACATGATCGATTTTCAGATGAAAAAGGCTCAGAGCTCAGGTGAGATCCGCAAACGCCCCAAGGCCGTGGGTTGCGAGGCAAAAGTCGAATTGGTGGAGTCCGACGAGGAACCTCTTAATAATGAATAAAAAGCAAATCATGAAATTAGTGTGCTTGTGGGCGAGTTTGTTGGGTATCGTTTCCGACTACTACGCCTAACGTAGCAAACGCGTCGTGTATATCAACGTCGAGGGCGGGAATCGACCACGCGTTTAATAGGGCGTGGGCGTCTTCAGTGCCGTGTCGCCTATAATAGCCCAGTGCGCGGCACGCGTGTGTAACCTCCCCAATGCGTCCTTTACATTTCAAAAGTTTTATATAATTTATGATCCGGGAGTGAAAAGTTCGATTGATGTTGACAACGGCACAGGTGGCAAAGGTGGTTGGTTATGCGACGCGCAGAGCAGGTAAACGCGCGCCACCTGCATGAGAGAAAGTGTCACCAGAGGCAGTTGTATACTCGCCACCTCTAACTCCGCCACCGCGTACTCGCCACATGTTAGGATGGTTGGGCGAGTCTTCTCTAGGTACACAGAGAGAGTTTTCTCCATACGCGTGGATATTTCCTTAAGTTTGTCCATCTGGGCTAGCAACTCGGAGTAGTACTTAGCGTCGACACCTTCTGTTATCCTGTTGGCAATCGGATTGAGCGTATCTCGGTTTCTCTTAAACTCCTTACGGGCTTTCGCGATGCTCTGTTTCTCGGACAAAGACAGGGTCAGCGCCTGAAGCAACGCTTTATCTTGGTTGTAATCCGGTACAGATTTGCATTGAGTCTGCAGTTCGATGAGTTGCGCCTGGAGCATATTAACTCCAGCTTTCGCCTGTTCTAGGACATCGATCTGTATGTCACAGGCTTTGCTGTCGCCTGAACCTGCAGGCAGTGCCCTGGTAACGAGATCCTCGAGGATATCAATAAGAAGTTTAAAATCTGCAGAGGCAGAGTACCCGGGAGCGTCGTCTGTGGATATTCTATCTTTTCCTGCACTGAAAACTCCAGATTCTAAGCCATTGTAGCAACTCGCTCAAGCGCCAGCCCTTGGCGCGGCCGTCTCGGCCATTGCGTAACTTTGCGCAAAAATTCGGACTTTCAATTTGATCCAAACGGATGACAACTAACGGTTAGTTGACGACGATCGCCAAAAAAATGGCGAAACCTGAGTTGACAGCAGACCAGCGCGCTGTGGTTGAAGCCATTCAAGGCGGTAAGAACGTGCTGTTCCTAGGTCCCGCAGGCGTCGGCAAATCTCTGGTGCTTGACAGCATAGAGTATGACTGTGTAAATGAAAATGGCGAGCAGTGCTACTTTGTCACAGCGACCACTGGGAACGCTGCAGTCAACCTCAAGAGGGCCACTACTCTGCACGGATACCTCGGCGCGGGAGTTCCGGGCGTGGAAACCTTCGAGGCCTTCTGGAAAGTCCTGCGGATGCGCCAGTCAGCCCTGAAACGCATTCGAGCAACGCGCGCCCTTGTGATCGACGAAGTCTCCATGCTACACGGCCGGTTCTTTGCCATCTTAGATCTCCTGTTCCGGGTGATCCGCGCCCGACCGGGAGAGTGCTTCGGGGGCATCCAGATGATTCTTTGTGGCGACTTTCTACAACTGCCTCCCATTTCCCTACGCGACGACAGGTGGGGGGAAGTATTCGCCTTCGAAGTCTTCAACGCGCTGGGCTTCGAGCCGCATCGGTTCGATCTTCTTAAAGTGTTCCGTCAGAAAGGGCACCCTGACTTCATCGCCATGCTGGGGCGCGCCAGGCTCGGCATCAACACTTCTGTCGACCGGGAATTGCTACGAAAGTGTCGCAAGACAACCTTTCCCGACGACGGCGTCAAACCTACTCTCCTTTTCCCCACAAACAAACTCGTGGAGCAGGAAAACCATGCGAGGATGCACGACGAGCCAAACAAAGGCCTTACGAGACGCATCATGTACCGCGGTACCTGGGACCTGTCACTGGAGGTCAAGACCAAAAAGCCCGACGGAAAAGTAGTCACCGTATATCAGGATGTCCCCGACGCACAAGCGTACCGAAAGCGAGAGAAAGAGTTGCGTCTGTTGTTAGCAAACAGCATCAACCTTCCAATGAACATGGAGGTACGGCAGGGGATGCAGGTGATCTTTCGCTTCAACGTGGACATCAAGGAAGGAGTGGCCAACGGAACGCGAGGTGCAGTTATCGGCTTCGTTCCTCAATCCATAGTCAACCCAGGCCGCCCCCTTTCAATATTGGCAGTAGAAGACCGCGCTAAGTACATGGTGGACGCTCTTCCGCCCAAAGGTGAAGAGTTCTGGCCTGTCGTGTACGTGCCGCGTAACGGGCAGGCGTACATAGTCACCACCTACCTCAGCAAGATCAAGTGGATCAGCGGAATTCTTGTCCTCTACAAACGGCTACCCTTCATGCCAGCTTGGGCAATAACCGTTCACCGCGCGCAAGGGATGTCCATAGACCGCTTGAAACTGGTACTGGACAAAGGAAGAATGTGGCCTGGACAGGCTTACGTGGCTGTGTCGAGATCAACAGGTCCACAGAACTTGCTTATTTCAGGGGACGTTCCGGAAAACTTGTTCTGGGTGCACAAGCGGGCCAAGGCGCACTTTGCGCGACCGCGGGGTGCTGAAGCGTTCGGGTCAAGTTGGAGCGGCCCCAAGCTCGAGAACGACAACGCGGCCACTGACTTGAGTGCTTGGTTTAAACAGGTCCCAATCTTCATTGAACAGGCCGCAGCGGACCTGGCGAAGATGGAAGAAAGAAAAACCCAGAAACGCAAGCGTGCTGCTCCTCCCTCTGACAAGAGAGCCTTTAAGAAAAAGAAGTAGAGCTCGCATTTTAATCTGCCCAAAACACAGTAAATTGTCGATCCCTGTACCATCCTCTTATTGATACAACAGAACAGGATAAAGCATGGGATCTACCACATCCAATTCACGCCCTGAATGTCTATCGTACAATTGTAAGAAAGTGCTCCCTTCGCCCAAAATAGGTTCCTCGTCTTACGTTGCATCGTACTGCTCCTATTGTAGACTGACAGGGAACGCCAGCAAACTGGAAAGTCGCCTCCGATCCAGAGAAGTGGATAGGCGCCACTTAGCTGTTGAAAAGAAGAGACGTCGGTTCCTTGGCCGTGTCAACTAACCGTTAGCCAAAATGTGTATGTCTCGTCGTCAGCGGACGACGAGACATACAAAAAGGAGTCTCTGGTTCACTTTTCACGCAAGCCGCCGTTAAATGTCAACGTGATTTTCTATCAGGTGAACGAGGACAATGTCTTCGCACAAGCGCAAGCACGAAGAAGATGCCAGCGCCTATCCAAAGCGTGCCTGCATCCATTCCATTCCAAATTTCCAGTCAGGAACAAAGCGTAAGGTCTTGGGTGAAGACGCAACAGACTACGCTGGGATGAAAAGGTCGAAAACTTTCCACTCAGGCCCGCGTCGCGACCAGGCCAAGCGAAAGCCGCTTGAACGATATGAACTTGATTGTGAAATCGCCCCCAAGCGGCCACATCTGTCGATGAAAAACGAGCCTCAGAATCCGGGGCCGGTTTCGTACCAAGAAGCGGAGCAGCTGCTCCGCGAAAGAGCCGTCCTATGGTGCTGTTACAATGGCTTAGAGTATTCCCCGATCCACGAGAGCGTCCTGTCCGAAATATACGCTTAGCTGCGCGCTTGTCGTGGCGTGCGATCCACTTCTCTGAATTAAAATTTGGATGCCTTGCTGCTTTCGACAAGCACCTGACGGTGTCGTTCCAGCTGAAACTGATGCATCAGGAAAGTTTATGCCGAGTAAAATGTGAGTTCTACTTTCAGGGAGAAAGTTCCAACGCTAAATTCCCTTCACCATCCCTCCAGCCGACCCAGGTCGCTCAAAGGCGAGTATCTCTTCACGGTTGCAGATGCGGTCGGAACCGCGTGGAACGCAGAGTTCAAAACTTCTAGAGTTTTCCGGTGCAGTTCCAAGGCAGATACTCCCGGAAACAAATTCCCTGACAGCAACCTTTGTCCCAACTCTCCACTCGCAAAATCGGGACGTTCCCCGTGGACCGCGAAGACGCTCAAAAGGATCGTTGCTACCGCAATCTCTTCCGGATCTGCACCCGTCCTTAACCCGGACTGCATTTCTAATTCTAAAAGGTACTTTGTCATCCACACAGCCTCCGGCGCCATCAAATGAAAACAGCGGTTTGCAAAATGAACAGGTAGGTTCACGACAAGCTTGAAATGCACAGTGTTGAGAACAAATGCTTCTACTTCCACCAAATCTTTGACGGTGAAGGAATTGGAAGCAATCGTCGAGAGCTGGTGCGAGGTGGGAGGGTTGACGTCCTCGTACTTTGAGGAGATCCAGAGGCAGGCGCAGCCGACGAGTTGTAGCTTGCTGGGCTTCATAGACACTGGAGTAGCATCTCGGAAACGGTCCAATAAATCGACGGTTAGAGCAATGGATTCATCGCTGAGATCGAAATGTCGGTGCACTTCGACCAGCCAGTTCAGAATAGTCGATCTCATTGAAGCCCTGGGTTGGTTGGGAAGCGCATTCTTTCTGGTGAGGAGTTGAGTTAATTATCCCGGTGCCGTCTAACGGTTAGTTGTCCGGATGCAATCCAAGTTCAAATGTTTCTGGACGAGTGACCGTTAGTTGGCGGTGGTTAGTTGACTGGGCGATCCAGTCGTCTTGTCCCAGCTTGACGAGTTCGTCGACTCTTTCCACGAGGACTACCCGGAAGACGCTTATCCTCGCGAATACCGTATTCGTAGTCCTCACGATGATTCCTACGACCACCAAGAGCCATACCCTTCCCCAACTTCCTCTTACTTGCCTCCTTCCCTGGTTTTGAATAGGAAAAAGAGTTACCGCGTCACCGCCAGACGCCATTCTTGAATGAACAAATTATCTCCACGGTTTGCAACGCGGGGTGGACTTCACAAAACCCTGCCAGAGTTAAATCCTGTTTTATAAGTCGAGTGGGTGGCGCATCATGGTCATGAGGATCGCTGTGTGCGTGTGTGTGTGTGCGCGCGTCTCCGTCGACAGGGAAGCGTGTGCTGGCAATGCAGCGCTCGCACGTGCGAAAGTCGGGACAACGCGTACTCGGGTTTATCGACTGTTTCATTCCATTCTAAATAAAAATCAAAACGTCGCTATCCAGTTTTGTTAGTATTCGTGTGGATTTAAATAAACGGTGTGTGAATCGTCGTGGGACGACGAAACGTACACAGAAATCAGCGCAATCGCTTTTCAGAATGACGAGACCTAACTTCTTCATCAACCACTACTTTCAAAGTAGCTTGGATAAATGCCATAAAGTGGTTGAAAACCAATGGGAGTGCGCCCATCCCTTCAAATACGTTTTCTTTGTCCAAAGTCAGCGTACATGCAGCAGACCCAGCCTGGGAGTTCCCCGTACTTGAGCGCTCTTCTAAGAAAGAAAGTCTCCTCCCGAGACTCTTCACTTGCGATTCAAGGAGTGTCTGCTTCGTAAACTGAGTCAACAGCGAAAAGAGAACTGCACACGTCAAAACTCCGTGCAACGCTTCAGCAAACATTTCTTTTTAATTTCAACCCCGCAGACAGAAACTGGAAACTTCTAATTGAATGTGCTCTCCTGCTATCTCCCACTTCATCGGGGTGTTGTCGGAGATCGAGTGGGCGGTCAAGTATTCGCGGAATTCAGCCAGATCGTCTGGGAGATTGAGGTCAAAAATCCTCGTTTCTTTTCCAGCGTTGTTGAGCTCGACTCGGACTTCGGCGCTAGGGTACCATGAAACCCGCATCCTCAGGTATTCGAGGATATCGGAATCTCCCTGGCAGTGAAAGGGGCGGGAGGGAAGGGGTGGCAGGAATCCGAGTGCTCCCAGGGTCGACATCTGAGCGTCAAGCTTGTTCAATACCTCGCTGACCGCAACTGGTCCCTCGTGGTCTTCTGCCCCGTTGAGGGCACGCATGATCCCGCCAACCATGCAGCTGTGCAGTTCACCTCTGTTCAAGCCGTGCGAGTACCGCGAGTTGTGCCTGAAGTTACTTTTGGGTGCGAGGCGCATCGTTCCTATGTCGACCGCGCGCAAACCCTCGCACATCTCTACAGCGCTAAGAGCCGTGTAGTTCAACACAGTTGCACTTGCTCGGACCAGGGACAGTTCTTCGT
>ENA-UOYF01000193-UOYF01000193.1-marine-metagenome-genome-assembly--contig:-NODE-193-length-14325-cov-4.724597_pt1 | contig 14325 bp, 15 predicted proteins | sample MGYA00238171_ERZ767123 | MGnify/ENA primary metagenome ERZ767123 (study PRJEB28940, sample SAMN06267155) | marine metagenome | isolation source: Columbia River Estuary | place: USA:Columbia River Estuary... | reverse complement strand
CAAGACTGAGGATTCATGTAGTATAGATTTTAATGCTGAGTTTGAGCTGCCTTTTTTACTCAATGCTCTTGCACCACAGGCTTTGGTTGATAAGTTTGCATCTACCATCATCGAATCATTTATTAAAAGAGCATCATGAAAGTATTCTTTTCTTATCAGGGCTTAAAAGACCAGCACTTTCTATCCTTTGATGTTTCTTCTAGCTTGACTGTTGCTGAGCTGGTTGAATTTGAAGAGATAAAAAAAATTATATCCTTAATTGATCATAAATATGAGCTTGCAGTTAATAGCGAGGTTTTAGATGGAAATTTTAAACCTTTGCCAAGTAAATACAGGTTAAGAGAAGGAGAAAGAGTTGAGATACTTAGGCCACTTGTCCAGGACCCAAAAGAGAGAAGATTAAATAAGGTTTAGTCCTCTTCGGAGCTATTAACGGTTAACCAGTTTTTTACTAATCCATTTTCATCAAAAAAAACAGTCAGTCTTTTTTCTGTGACCACTTCATCGCCAATTTGAACAGAATTTATATAATCCCATCTAGATTCATGAAAAGGATCTTTAATTACTGCAGTTCCTAATATAAATTGAACCTGGTCCCGTGTTTGACCAATCGCAAGCTTATCCACATCCTCATCTTCAATTATATTGCCTTGAAGAACAGGAACCTTATAAGGACTAAATGAAGAGCATGAGCTGATAATAAACACTACAGAAAGAATATAGAATGTGCGGGTGAGTTGTTTCATAATTATTTTGGATTATACTTTGTTATATCTGTAAAGTCTGTTCACTATAAGTAATATGACAATAAAAAATAATTAAAGTTTAAAAATGGCTAATCAAACTGAAGAACTAAAAAAAGCTGGGCTAAAGGCCACTTTACCTCGAATCAAAATAATGGAAGTTTTGGCATCAACTGCACTTCAAGAAGAAGCTCATTTTAGCGCTGAAGATATATACAGAGAGCTGATTTCACAAAATGAAGATATTGGACTAGCAACCATTTACAGAGTTTTAACTCAATTTGAGGCTGCTGGAATGGTAACAAAACATCATTTTGAGAACAGTAAAGCTGTTTATGAAATTAACTCAGATGAACATCATGACCACATGGTAGATGTTGATACTGGAAAGGTTCTCGAATTTCATGACGAGGAATTAGAACAGCTTCAACACGACATTGCTAAAAGAAAAGGTTATGAATTGGTTGATCACAGCATGGTTCTGCACGTAAGAAAAATAGAATCTTAAATTTAGTTCAGCCCTTGAACTGAAAATTTAAATCCCAATATATGATTCAAACGGGATTTAATTATGGCAAAACAGAAAAAATCAAAAGCTACGGATGTGGATTCTGACAATCTAGTAAATGAAGAAGTTGAAGTTGAAGTAAAAGACAGTGAATCAACTGATGACATTGGAACTCTTTCGTATGAAGAACTTCTTGATAAAAAAGAAGAATTAGAGAAATCCATACTTCGCGCTAATGCAGATTTAGATAATGCTTTAAAGAGAACTCTATCTGAGGTCGAAAAAGCTCATAAGTATGGCGTAGAAAAATTACTTGTTGAGTTATTGCCGGTCATAGATAGTTTAGAACATGCCTTAAATAACCTTTCATCTGGAGCTCCAGAGGAAAAAGAAGGTATAGAGCTTACGCTAAAGTCTTTTGAATCTGCCCTTGATAAATTTGGAATGATACCCATCTATCCTGTTAATGAAGAATTTAACCCGGAAAAGCACGAAGCGGTAACCATGGAGCAAGATAAAGACAAAGAAAATGGTGCGATTGGAAACGTATTTCAGAGAGGTTGGGAGCTGCACACAAGAGTAGTAAGACCAGCCAGAGTTACAGTTATTAAAAATTAGAGGAAAGATAAATGTCAAAAATAATAGGAATTGATTTAGGAACAACTAACAGCTGTGTAGCTGTTATTGAAGGACAACAACAAAAAGTTATAGAGAATGCGGAAGGCGGCAGAACAACTCCATCTGTTATTGCTTATACAGATAATGATGAGGTGCTTGTAGGAATGCCAGCTAAAAGGCAGGCTGTCACTAATCCAGAAAATACTCTTTACGCAATTAAAAGATTAATTGGTAGGACTTTCGACGACAAAGTGGTTAGTAAAGATGCTGACATGGTCCCTTATAAAATTATCAAAGCTGATAATGGTGACGCATGGGTTGAGGCTGCAAATAAAAAATTAGCTCCACCTCAGGTAGCTGCAGAAATTCTTAAGAAAATGAAAAAAACTGCAGAAGACTATTTAGGGCATGAGGTAAAAGAGGCTGTAATTACAGTACCAGCTTACTTTAACGACTCTCAAAGACAAGCAACCAAAGATGCTGGAAAAATAGCAGGTCTTGATGTTAAAAGAATTATAAATGAGCCAACAGCAGCTGCCTTAGCATATGGTCTAGATAAGCATAAAGGAGATTCAACTGTTGCGGTGTATGACTTAGGTGGCGGAACTTTTGATATATCAATAATTGAAATTTCTGATGTTGATGGAGAGCATCAATTTGAGGTGCTATCTACAAATGGTGATACTTTCTTAGGAGGAGAGGATTTCGATTTAAGACTTATAGATTATTTTGTTGAGCAGTTTAAAGACGAATCTGGTTTTGATTTAAAGAGTGATCCACTTGCATTACAAAGGCTAAAAGAGGCAGCAGAAAAAGCTAAAATTGAACTATCTTCATCAGAACAAACAGAAGTCAATTTGCCATATATTACAGCCGATAGCTCAGGACCAAAGCATTTTGTTCATAAAATAACCAGAGCAAAACTAGAGTCCTTAGTTGAAGATTTAGTTGATAAAAGTTTAGAGCCTCTCAAATTAGCATTAAAAGATGCCAAACTAGCAAATGCAGATATCTCAGAAATTTTACTGGTTGGAGGGCAGACAAGAATGCCTTTAGTACAAAAGAAAGTATCTGAATTTTTTGGAAAAGAACCTAGAAAAGATTTAAATCCAGATGAAGCAGTTGCAGTTGGAGCAGCTATTCAAGGTTCAGTTTTATCAGGAGACACGACTGATGTCTTGTTGCTTGATGTTACTCCTTTAACTTTGGGAATTGAAACCCTAGGTGGAGTTTCAACTCCTGTTATTGAAAAAAATACAACTATTCCAACTCAGAAATCACAAGTTTTCTCAACTGCTGAAGATAATCAAACAGCAGTAACTGTTCATGTAATTCAGGGTGAAAGAACGCAAGCATCTCAGAATAAATCACTTGGACAATTCAATCTTACTGATATTCCACCAGCTGGAAGAGGTACTCCTCAAATTGAAGTCTCTTTTGATTTAGATGCTAATGGTATTTTGAATGTTTCAGCAAAAGATAAAAATACAGGCAAAGAACAATCTATTGTTATCAAAGCATCAAGCGGACTTTCTGATGAAGATATAGAAAATATGGTTAAAGATGCCGAAGCTAACGCTGAAGATGATAAAAAATTTGAAGAGTTGGTTAAGACAAAAAATAATGCAGATATGTTAGTACATGCAACTCGTAAAACTATAGATGAATCAGAGGATAAATTATCTGATGAAGAAAAATCTCAGGTTGAGGCTTCTGTAGTTAGTTTAGAGGAAGCAATAGCATCAGAAAATACCGAATCGATAGAATCTGCAACTAAAAACCTTAATGATGTTCTTACACCATTAACCCAAAAGCTTTATGCACAAGATGCCAATTCTGCAGAGGGCGGAGAAGAGGACAATAATGCTCAAGAAGATGCTGATCAAAATACAGTTGATGCTGAGTATGAAGAAGTAAAAGAAGAAGATAAGTAAAACAGAAATATGTCAAAGAGAGACTATTATGAAACACTAGAAGTCTCTCGCGATGCTTCTGCTGCCGAGCTAAAAAAAGCCTTCAAAAAGAAGGCTATGAAATTTCACCCTGACAGAAATCCGGATGACCCAGAAGCTGATGCTAAATTTAAAGAAGCAGCAGAGGCCTATGAAGTTCTCAATGATCCACAAAAAAAATCTGCATATGATCAATTCGGTCATTCAGGTGTTGAGGGAATGGGTGGCGGAGGCCAAGGTTTCAATGATGTAAATATTAATGATATCTTTGGAGACATCTTTGGGGATGTTTTTGGAACAAGATCTTCATCAAGAAGATCTAGAAGAGGTTCCGACCTTCAATATAATCTTGATCTTAGTCTCAAAGAGGCAGTTCTTGGTGCCCAGAAAAAAATAAAAATACCTTCTCATAAATCTTGTACAGATTGTGATGGAAGTGGAGCAGCAAGAGGCTCGAGCCCAAGCGTATGTTCAAACTGCAATGGAGCAGGTCAAGTAAGATTGCAACAAGGCTTTTTCTCTGTTCAGCAGACATGCTCTGCATGTTCAGGATCAGGACAGACAATAAAAGACCCATGCAAGCCATGCAGAGGCCTTGGTGCTACAAAAGAGAATAAAACCTTATCAGTAAACATTCCAGCAGGTGTTGATAATGGAGACAAGGTTAGGTTGACTGGAGAAGGTGAATGGGAAAAAGGAGGTCAGTCAGGTGATTTATATGTCGCAATAAGAGTGATTGATAATCCCATTTTTGAGCGAGAAGGCAAGGATTTATACCTAGAGGCACCCATTCCATTTGAGATATCTATAATTGGAGGAGCTATAAAAATTCCTACCCTTGAAGGCTCTTTGTCCTTAAAGATTCCCCCTCAAACTCAAACCGGAAAAATTTTTAGAGTTAAGGGCAAGGGCGCAGCAGTTGTAAGAAATTCTAGAAGGGGTGACTTGTTATGTAGAGTTATTGTTGAAACTCCTTCGAGTCTTGATAGAAAACAATCAAAGTTATTAAAAGAATTTACAGATTCCTTAAGTCAGTCTAAAAACTATCCTGGAACTGAATCATTTTCTAAAGCAGCAGATAAATTTAAAGAATAAAAATGCTTCATATTTTTATTAATGGTGCTTCTGGAAAAATGGGTAATGCAATACTTGAGCTATCTCTAAAGGATGATGCAATTTCAGTTGTTACCGAAAAATCTTCTAAAGAAATAGATGTAGTTATCGATTTTTCAAGACCTGAATCTTTAATAAACAATTTACAAGAATTTAAAACAACAAATATTCCTTTTGTTATTGGAACCACTGGTTTTAGTGATGAGCAGATAAAATTGATTCAAGATGAATCCATCACAAGGCCAATACTTCTTTCATTTAATATGAGCAAAGGAATCTTTACTCTAAAGAGTTCTATTAAGAAATTTCTCCAAGATAATATGCATAAATTGGAATGTAATATTGAAGAGATTCATCATATATCAAAAGTAGACGCTCCATCAGGAACTGCGATTGAGATAAAGAATCTTATAAAAAAGCACGATCTTGCTAAAAATATTTTATCTATAAATATTGACTCAAAAAGAATAGGAGATGTTTTTGGTATACATAAAGTTTCTTTTAAAAATGATATTAATGAGGTTGAATTTAAACATGAGGCTCTTTCAAGAGACGTGTTTGCTGAAGGTGCTATCGAAATAGCCAAAAAAATATTAAAAAAAGATCCAGGTTTGTATCAATTAGAAGATTTTTTTGAAAACAAATAGCTTTTAAAAGCGTTAAATCTTCTATAGAATACAACAACTTTTAACACGAAGATCCTAGATTTTAAAGTTGGGGTGCTCACTTGAGTCAGCTTTATTGGGATTGGAGAAATAACCCCAGGAGAATAAAATGAGTATAGTTTCAGTAAAAGACCTGTTACACGCAGGCGTTCATTTCGGTCATCAAAAAAGGTTTTGGAATCCAAAGATGGAGCAATATATTTTTGATACAAGAAAACAAATTAGTATTATCAATCTTGACCTTACCCAAGAACATCTAAGTGCTGCTGCCTCCAAAGTAGAGGATGTATGCTCAAAGGGTAACAAAGTGCTTTTTGTTGGTACAAAAAGATCTGCAAGCAAAACAATCAAAGATGAGGCATCCGCATTAGGATTACCTTATGTTAATAAAAGATGGTTAGGTGGAACTCTAACTAACTGGAAAACAATTAGAGGTTCAATAAGAAGACTTCAGGATATAGAGGAAATGATTTCTTCTGGAAGAATTGAAAAGCTTATTAAGAAAGAAGCTGTTGAAATGCAAAAAGAATATACAAAGCTAGAAGCAAGTGTTGGCGGTATAAAAGATATGAAAGGTCTTCCGGATGCTATTTTTGTAATCGATGTGAAGTATGAAAAAATAGCAGTTCTAGAAGCAAAAAAAATGGGAATACCTGTTATAGCATTAGTTGACACTAACTCAGATCCTGATGGAATCGATATGGTAATACCAGGAAATGATGATGCTATAAGATCAATTAGACTAATTACTAAAATTATTGCAGATTCTTGTGCTAGAGGTTTAGAGTCATCTAAAGGGTACTCACCTATTTCTGATAAAGAATCACCAGTTATTCAGACTATAAAAAAAGAAGTACCTGTTGTTGAGGCTGTAGCTGAGGAAGCTGTAGTTGAAGAAGCTGTAGTTGAAGAAGCACCTGTTGTTGAGGCTGTAGCTGAGGAAGCTGTAGTTGAAGAAGCACCTGTTGTTGAGGCTGTAGCTGAAGAGGCTGAAGCTGCGGTTGAAGAAACACCTGTTGTTGAAGAAGTTGAAAATACTGAAACGAAAGAGGAAGTTAAATAATAATGGAAATCAAAGCAGCTCAAGTTAAAGAATTAAGAGATATGTCAGGCGTGGCAATGATGGAATGCAAAAAAGCATTAGTGGATTGTGATGGTGATATTCAAAAAGCATTAGATTTATTAAGATCAAATAGTGCTTTGAAAGCAGAAAAAAAAGCATCTAGAGTCGCAGCAGATGGAATTCTCAGAGCATTTTCTGGAGACAGCTATTCAACTTTAATCGAAATAAATTCCGAAACCGACTTTGCAGCCAAAGATTCAAGCTTTATAGGATTTGCAGATGATGTTGAAGAATTTATCTCAAAAAATAAATTACTTGATATTACAGAAATACAAGAATCTGATATCGAAGAGAAAAGAAAAGCTTTAATTCAGGGGATTGGAGAAAATATTCAACTTAGAAGGTTAAATACTGTCGAATATGATAGCGGCATGAATGCAGGAGTATATATGCATTCTGACTCAAAACTTGCATCTGTAGTTGTTGTCTCAGGTGGTGATGAGTCTTTAGCTAAAGATATAGCTATGCATGTCGCAGCTTTTAATCCACTATGTTTATCTAAAGACGATCTTGACTCAGAAGTTTTAGAAAGAGAAAAAGCTATTTATATGGTTCAGGCTGAAGAGTCTGGAAAGCCTAAGGAAATAATGGAAAAAATGATTGAAGGTAAGCTTAATAGATATTTATCTGAAGTTTCTTTATTATCTCAATCCTTTGTAAAAGATCCTGATCTTTCAATACAAGATCTCCTTGATAAGAATAGTGCATCTATTCATTCGTTCTCTAGATTAAAAGTTGGTGAGGGTATCGAGGTTGAAACAAAGAATTTTGCCGATGAGGTTGCAGAGCAGTTAAAATAGTTTTATGACCAATCTTATCCATAAAAGAATCCTTGTTAAATTTAGTGGGGAATCTGTTGCTGGTGATGATGAGCACGGTATCGATCCAAAAATTCTTGATCAAATGGCTTCTTCTGTAAGCGCCTGCAAAGAGCTTGGTGCTCAAATAGGTATTGTCATTGGTGGTGGCAATCTTTTTAGGGGTGAAAAACTAAACAAAGCAGGAATGGATAGAGTGGCTGGCGATCATATGGGTATGCTTGCTACTGTAATGAATGGAATTGCTTTAAGAGATTCTTTAGAAAGAGCTGGAATAAAAACAAGAGTAATGTCTGCGATATCAATGTCTGGAATGGTTGAGCATTATGATAGGAGACTAGCTATTCAGTTATTAAGTGATGGTTATGTTGTTATATTTACTGCTGGAACTGGAAATCCCTTTTTTACTACTGACACAGCTGGTTGTCTAAGAGCTATTGAGACTCAATCTGATTTAATGTTGAAGGCAACAAGAGTTGATGGTGTTTATGATTCGGATCCTGAGGTAAATGAGAATGCAGAATTTTTCTCAGAATTATCTTTTGACGATGCAATTTCTAAAAACTTAAAAGTAATGGATGCAACAGCATTAACATTAGCAAGAGATCATAAGCTGCCTATAAAAGTCTTTAATGTGAATACGCCTGATGCTCTTAAAAATATTATTTGCGGTGAAAAGATAGGTACATTAATATCTTAATATGAATGAAATAATAAATGCCGCTAGCGAAAGAATGGATAAGTCCATCTCTTCTTTAAATCAAGCTTTTAATAAAATTAGAACAGGTCGTGCTAATCCATCTATTCTAGATGGTGTAAAAGTAGACTACTACGGAACTCCTACCGTTCTTAATCAAGCTGCAAGTATTAGTGTTGAAGATGGAAGATCTCTAGTTATCTCACCATGGGATAAATCACTTATTCCTGAGATTGAGAAAGCTATCATGAATTCAAATTTAGGATTAAATCCAAGTACTTCATCAGATCTCATAAGAATTTCAATGCCATCTCTAACAGAAGAGACTAGGCAAGACTATATCAAACAGGCACGATCAGAGGCTGAAAATGCTAGAGTTTCAGTAAGAAATATAAGAAGAGACTCTAATCAATCTATTAAAGATAATCAGTCATCTGGGGACATTTCTGAGGATGATCAAAGACGCCTAGAAGACTTAATACAAAAAGAAACAGACAAATATATAGCTCTTGTTGACGCAGAACTTAAGAAAAAAGAAGCTGACCTACTAGAAATCTAAAAAGCCATCATGGCTAAGATACTCAAACAAGCATCAAGAAATAATTTAAACGTTGCTATTATAATGGATGGAAATGGAAGGTGGGCTTTATCTAATTCATTGAATATAAGTAAAGGGCATCAAAAGGGAGTTCAAGTTGTTAAAGATATAGTTCAGGAATCTGTGCAACAAAAAATATCATCACTAACACTTTATGCTTTTAGCTCAGAAAACTGGTCACGCCCAAAAGCAGAGATAGAGGCTATTAAAAAATTAGTTCTAACCGCTATAGAGGAACAGGTTCCAGAACTAATTGAGCAGAAAGTAAAACTTACATTTTTTGGAAGACATGATGATTTCGGAAAAAAAATATCAAAAAAAATTAAGGAAGCTGAGTTTAATACTAATACTTCTGAGCCATCACTAAATTTAAATGTTGCTTTGGGGTATGGTGGTAGACAGGATATAGTTGATTTAACAAAAAATATCTCTTCGAGAGTTCTTGCTAAGGAAATTAATATAGATGATATAAATGAAGAAATGGTGAGTAATTCCTCGTGTGTGCCTGAAGATAAAATTGATTTATTAATCAGAACAGGCGGAGATAAAAGGGTCAGCAATTTTCTTTTATACCAAATAGCCTATGCCGAAATATTTTTTATAGACAAATTTTGGCCTGATTTTGAAAAAGATGATTTTATAAGCTGTATCAACAAATTTAATAAAGTGAGTAGAAGGTTTGGCGCAAGAATTTAAACAAAATTTTATAACAAGATCTTTAACTGGGCTAGGTATCACTGTGCCGGTCTTTCTTATTATTTTTCTTGAAAATGAATATGTATTTGTAGCATCCCTTTCATTGATAACAGGGCTAAGTATTTTTGAATGGTTTAAAAACTCTAACAATAAAAGCTTTATAGCCGACAGTATTATTATTTCGTTGTTTGCAATATTAACAGCGTTATATTCTGATAAATTTTTCTTCTACATTGTACTTTTTACATCAATCTTTTGGCTTTTGTTCTGCGTTTCACTTGCAACAAAATCATATATAAAACTTAGCTTTATTTCATTTGAAAATATTTATCTAAGAACACTTATTCCAATTGGTTTTTTTGGAAGTGGGGTATTTTTAATTAGCCAAGAGAGCTTCCTATCATTTTCTAATTACTACCTAATGCTAATAATTATTTTTAACTCGGCTATATCAGATAGCTCTGCATACTTGGTTGGCTCTTTTTTTGGAAAAAACTCATTGCTCAAAGAAATAAGCCCAAATAAAACATTGGAAGGGTTTCTTGGTGGAATCTGCGGTTCGGCTATTTTTGGATTTTTATTAGTATATTTTTTTGAATCTAATCCGCTTTTGATACTAATTCTTGTTATTGGATCTATATTTGCCTTTACGGGTGACTATTTCTTTAGTTTTTTGAAAAGGCAAAGCGGAATAAAGGACACTGGTTCCATGCTGCCTGGTCATGGGGGTATATTAGATAGAGTGGATTCACACTTTTCTGCAACACCGGCAATCACGCTACTAATAATTATTCTTCTGTAAATGAAAAATATACTTTTGCTTGGGGCTACTGGAAGTATTGGTGACAGTGTTCTTTCTGTAATTGAGCAAAATCAACAATCTTTGAATTTATATGCAATAACTTTGGATAGTAATACATTTAAAGCTAAAAATATTTCAGAAGCTTTCAAACCAGAATATATTCATATTAATAATGAAAAATCTTTTAATAAAATCAAAGAAGATAATCAAATTAATAGCAAAGTTTTAAATGGAAGCCCTGACCTTAATGCTTTAATTAATGATAATAAAGTAGATATTATTGTCTCTGCTATTACTGGATTTGCAGGTCTTGAAGCAACTGCCATTGCATCAAAAACAGGAAAGATAATTTTATTAGCAAATAAAGAAAGTATTGTAGCTGCTGGAGAATTAATTTTGCTATCAGCAGAATCTTCTGGCACAACTATTATTCCAATAGATAGCGAACATAATGCTATTTTTCAATGCTTGGCTGGAGAAAAAAATACTGATGATGTTTCTAAAATAGTAATTACTGCATCTGGAGGACCTTTTTTAAATAAGAGTCTCTCTAGTCTAAAGGGTGTAACTAAAGAGCAAGCATTAAAGCATCCTAACTGGAGCATGGGATCTAAAATATCTATCGATTCAGCCACTCTTGTTAATAAATGTCTTGAATTGATAGAGGCTAAGTATTTATTTGGTTTAGATGAGCGTTTTTTTGAATTAGTTATTCATCCTCAAAGCATTGTCCACTCTATTGTTTCTTATAGAGACGGATCAAGTATATGCCAAATGAGCAACCCAGATATGACAGTACCAATAGCCCATGCTTTATCTGATTCAAGAAGGCTAAAAAATAATTTTGATGCCATTGATTTCTCTTCATTGAGTTTAACCTTTAATGAATTTCCAGAAGACAGAAAAAAATTAGAAAATATCGCTAGAGAGGTTTGTAAAAATGGTAATAGCTCAGGAATCGTTTTTAATGCAGCTAATGAAATCGCTGTGAAGAATTTTCTTGAAGATGAAATTTCATTTAATCAGATTTATGATGTGATTTATAGAACTTTTGAGACAACTCCTATGTCTAATATTACTGATATAGAATCAATTTATGAAAAAGATATAGAATCACGCATGGAGGCTAAGAAGGTGGTAAAATCCATCTCTTAAAAAATAAGAAATTATGATTACTTTTATTATTTACCTTTTATCATTTATGGCACTTCTTGGTGTTCTTGTTACTATTCATGAATATGGCCATTTCATAGTTGCCAGACTATGCAAAGTTCATGTTCAAAGGTTTTCACTTGGAATGGGTCCTGTTGTTTATACAAAAATGGATAAACATGGAACTGAATTTGCTCTTTCGCTTCTTCCGTTGGGCGGATATGTCTCTATGATCACTAATAAATTGATCGAAGTAGAGCCAGAAATAAGAAACACTCTTTCTGAAGAGCAAATAAAGAATACTTTTGATTCAAAACCTAAGTGGCAAAGGGCTTCCATTATGTTTGCTGGGCCTCTAGCCAATTTCCTTCTTTCAATCTTTATTTTTTCTATAATTTTCTTGAACACCCCTGACCCTCAAGCAGTTTCAGTTATAAAAGAGCAAAGTTCTTCTATTGTTTTCAAGGATGCAAATGAATTTATAGTGTCTGGAGATCAAATTAAATCAATCAATTCTGTTGAAATTAATGACCCCAAGGATATTAACCTAGAGCTGCTTTCATATGCTGGATATTCTGGCTATATAGATTTAGGGCTTCAAAGAAATGATATTAGCGATCCTGTTAATGTAAGCATTAAAGTCAACGATTACTTGCCCACATCAGAATCTCAGGCTAACCCGCTAGGATATCTTGGTCTTACCGTGGAAAATAAAATGAGGCCTATTGTTGGACAGGTTCTTTCGGGTGGGGCAGCTGAATTATCAGGGCTTAAGCCAAATGACATAGTTACAAAAATTGATAATAAGCAAATATTATTTGCTGGTGATATCAGAGAAGTAGTTTCTGCAATCCCAAACTCTACTGCATTATTTAGCATCCAAAGGAATAATGAATTAATGCAAATCCCTGTAAAGGTTGGATCTTTAAAAAATGAAGAAGGTCTTGAATATGGCGTTCTGGGAATAGCATTTGGAACTAGTAGAACCTTTATACAATCGATATCCAAAGGTATTTTTGAAACTTATAACTTAAGCAAGAAAACATTACAATTCATTGGAAAAATGTTAACTGGAAATATGGGCACTGAAAATCTAAGTGGGCCTATTGGCATTGCTGAGATGGCAGGAAATACTGCACAGGCAGGCCTCCTTCCATTTATGTATCTTATGGCATTGTTAAGTATCAGTCTTGCAGTTTTAAATCTTCTACCAATACCAGTGCTCGATGGTGGACAGCTTACACTGCTTGGTATTGAGGCATTGAGAGGAAAGCCTTTATCAGAAAAAGTAGAAAATTATATTTACAGCGGCGGCGCAGTTCTTGTTGGTATGTTAATGATATTTGCAGTATTTAACGACGTTTCAAGATTTTTTTAGGAAGTTAATTGAAAACATTTAAAATTTATATTCTTGGTCTAATGTTATCAGCTCAGCTTTTTGCCTTTGATGACTTTCTTGTAAGCGATATTAGAATTATAGGACTGCAAAGAGTCTCTACTGGAAGTATTTTTAATGTTATCCCAATAAGCGTTGGCGACAATATAGATCAAAGAAAATCAGCCGATATCACAAGATCACTTTTTGCTACAGAACAATTCGATGACATTCAAATAGCTAAAGATGGCAATACATTAATCATTATCGTCCAAGAGAGACCATCTATTTCAGCTATAGATATTTCTGGAAACAAGGCATTAAAAACAGAACAATTGCTAGAAAGTTTAGATGGTGTAGGGATTAAGGAAGGCGAGGTCTACAAAAGATCAACAGTTGAAAAGGTAAAATCTGAGCTAGTTAGGTCTTATGCATCAAATGGAAGATATGGAGCAGGGGTTGATATTGAAGAAATTAAGAAACCTAGAAACAGAATAGAGCTTAATATTGAAGTTGATGAAGGTAAAAGTGCAACAATTGAAAGTATTAACATTATTGGTAATGAGCTTTTCTCAAATGAAGATTTATTAGATGGTTTTGAGTTGTCATCTGGTTCTATTTTTTCTTTCCTTTCAAATGATAATGCGTACTCAAGAGAAAAATTAAAAGGCGATATTGAAAGTTTAGAATCATTTTATCTAAACAGGGGATATCTTAAATTCTCTATAGAATCTTCAGAAATTAGCTTATCTAAAGATAAAAAATCTATTTTTATAAACTTTAATGTTTTTGAAGGTGAGCAATACACCATCAATGATGTTGAGGTTGTTGGGGATTTACCTTTTGAAGACGAGGTTTATGAAGAGATCACTAATTCTTTAAAGGATAAAATTTATTCTCAGGCTCAAATAACTGGCATAGAAGAGTTTTTTACAAACGTTTTGGGTAACCAAGGTTATGCTTTTGCTGAGGTAAGCGGCAATCCAGTTATTGATGATAATTCACAAGATGTAAAGATTACGTTTTCTGTAATGCCGGGAAAAAGAACCTATACAAGAAAAATTTTATTTACTGGTAACAACCTTACTCAAGATTATGTATTGCGAAGAGAGATGAGACAGTTTGAAGGGGCTTGGTCCTCTGATAATAGTATAGAATCTGGAAAAGTTAGGCTAGAAAGACTGGGTTATTTTAAAGAAGTAAATGTCGAGACTGTTCCTGTGGTAGGAACAGATGACCAAATAGATGTCATGTATAGTGTTGAAGAAGAAAATACTGGATCTATTGGAGGTAATCTTGGTTATAGTGATTTTGGTCTTATGGTGGGATTCAATCTTCAGGAACAGAATTTTTTAGGAACTGGAAATACTGTAGCTGTTGGCATTAATAAGAATGTTTATAGTGAGCAATACAATCTCTCATTCCTTGATCCATTTTCAACTAAAGATGGAGTTAGTCTGGGTTA
>ENA-UOYF01000186-UOYF01000186.1-marine-metagenome-genome-assembly--contig:-NODE-186-length-14864-cov-12.541360_pt1 | contig 14864 bp, 3 predicted proteins | sample MGYA00238171_ERZ767123 | MGnify/ENA primary metagenome ERZ767123 (study PRJEB28940, sample SAMN06267155) | marine metagenome | isolation source: Columbia River Estuary | place: USA:Columbia River Estuary... | reverse complement strand
GGGTGCTCTCCTACTTCACCTTGTGAAGTGCGTTTTGGGTTCCGTCTGCTGCGTGATTCACGCGTGATTCATGCAGCGGTGAGTGATATCATCTTCTACCGAGAGTGATTCACGGACATATCACGCAGTTTGTGATAATGTCACGTGATATCACGCAGCTAGAAGTGATTCACTCAGAGAACCGCTTAGCGTTTGGGGCGCCCCGTGGCCGCGACCCCCCAACCTCCCGAGTCCTGGGGAACCTCAGTTCTAAGCCTTTACCATTAATAAATGTATTCTACATGTTATTAATGGCATCCCAGTCCCGATCCCGGGCCTCACTAGACAGTGTCTGAGGCCCTAAAGACGATCATAGGACGTGAAGGTTGCCCCGCCAGCCTTTTCGGGGGTGATGGTCCAGGCCTCAGGCACAGGCAAGCCATAGCTTCGGCTTCGTTAATCATAGATTAACAGCACTAAGCTCAAGTGCAAAAACCATGAATGAAGTTCAGGTTTTGCCAAGGCTCAAGTTCGACAGAACATTTTCTGACAAACCTCGAATTTCGATCCAGGTCGAAATTCGTCTCACAAAACATTCGTTACGAACGAAGACAAGAGCGATTTCTCTGTCCTTGCACCTTGTGCACTTTCTTGCACCTTGTGCACTTTCTCTTACACCCCCCCTCTGGCCCCAGGTGCCCAGATGGACGACGAAGAGCAGTACCTGTACAGCGACGAGTGGCTCGTCGCCGTGGGCGCTGCCCTGAAGACTTTCGCCAAAGTTGTCTCCAAGACCCCTTCCTACCCCTTGCCCCGCGCGGCTGTGGCTCCCTTCGTTGGGTCTTTGATGGACTTCACCCACCCGACCAAGCTCGAGGAGATCGTTTGCCTCCTTCTGAGCCATCTCGATAGTTTCGAGGTCGTTCTCGACGAGGCCTTCATCGCCACAAATGGGGCTCCTGCCGGTCTCAACAAGATCCTGCGTTCTTGGACTGAAGAGGCTGGCGGCCTTGCCGTGTCCCACTTCGGGCCGCCCCCTTCCAAGGCGAGTGTGGCGCGCGCCCAGCTCAAGAAGCGTTCTCGCCTCGCAGACGAACAGGCCTTGCTTGAAGCCAAGCGCATATGCAACGAACGGACCCTTCGGGCCGGTGCCGGCGGCGATCCCTTCATCCCTGCGCCCGTGCTCCGCCCCATGGGCGCCGTGTTCGGCACCCCCCAACAAACCGCGGAGCAAGCTTACGCTGACCTCCTCGCGAAGAACGTTGTGGCCAACGACCAAGTCGACGGCGGCGGCCTTGCCTGCTCTCTGCTCGCCTGGTCGCAGGACTCCTTCGCTGCGGCGAAACAGGTTCCCCGGAACAGCCAGGGCACTTTCCCCATGTCCGCCGTTGCGCCCATCCTCGCCGGCACCTCTTCGACTTCCATTTCTACCATTGGTACGGTTCGCGCCCTCCTCTCTCGCGATTCTTCCTTTGTCCTTGCGCTCATTGAGCGCTGGACGTCGCTTGGCAACGGCCTCCAAGATGCCCTGCAGGATGATGCTCGGCGCCCCGAGTTCCAGCTTGCCACGTCCATCGTTGGACATCTGCTGTGCGACCTGACTGAGTTCCTCGCGGTCCAACAGCTCGGCGGATACTTCTTGGACCTTTTGGCCAAGTACCCTTTGGGAGGCCCCGCCATTGTCGCGGCCTCCGATGGGGCCTCCACCCGTTTGGGTCATGGCCTCAGCCTTCGTTCTTCCAGCATCTTCCTTGACGATGCTGGCCAGGTCCACGCGGTGGACCAGTTCCCGGCCGTGCCTTCCCCTCGCAACATTCTTGCTGAGCATTTGAACGACCCCATCGAGTCCAAGTTGGCCATCGTTGTGAACAACTTCAAGCTGGAAGAGAAGCTTTCGGTTCGTTCCAAGACTGACAAGGCTCCCAAGCGGGAGAAGAAGGACAAGGACAAGGCCAAGAAGGCCCGGGCGGCTGCGCGTGTGGCCGCCCTCAAAGACCCTCGTTCTGTCTCAATTTCTACTTACATTACCGCAGGCCAGGCTGGCGGCACCCTCAAGGGCCTGAAGTGTTTTCACTTTAACACGGCCGGCGATGGTTCGTGCACGTCCAAGAATTGCCGCTTTGCGCACGAGTGCGTTGTGTGTGGGGATTCCCACTCCGTCTTTGACGCAACCGCCCCTGAGTGCCCCGAGGGTGCCAAGCTGGGCCTTTGCAAGCCCTGATATGGACCGCTGATCGTGTCCTCTGCTGCCCAGTATGCTGGCCTACCCCATGGGTGGCCCGCGGCACCGTTCCCCTCGCACTCTGCGTGTTCACTAAAACGGTTTACTTTGCCCATGTCTATCTTGGCCCAGTTGCAGTCGCTCATATCAGCCTCCTTTTCTCACAAGCTGCGGCTTACCCTAGACCTGTTTGGTTCTTCCAACTCAGCTCTCTTCCCCCTGTTTGGGGTCCTTCCCCACCCCGCGCGGAGGTGGAACATCCTGTGGCACCCTCACTCGGATTTTGCCCTGCCTTGTGCTGTCCTCGCTCGGGGCGAGAAATCGTCTGGGATCTTCGTTGGTCCCAGCAAAGCTTGTGCGCCATTGGCGTCGGCCTCGAGCCTCGAGCCTCACTGGTCGGACTTTCTGACCCCTTTCGCTCTGTGGAGCGTCAGCATTCTCCTTGACAATGCTGAACCGCCTCTCACCGCCATCTACTTTGATGCCTCGGGTGAGAAGGCCAACCGCACCATTCAGTGTGGCTGGGACCCGGGCCTCTTCCCTCTCTGCCCAATTGGGTGGTTTGATTCGCTCCCTTTCCCAGGTGGCTTCCCCCCACCGTTTCCGCTTCTCCAGGAGCACGTTCTCCCTTTGGGGCCGGAGCCAGGACCCTCGGTCCTCCCCCTTAAGTCGAGCCGGGGCAGGAGCCCGAAGTGGCTTAAGCCTGCCCTCCCGGTGTCCACTGTCCCCTTCCCGGACCACGACCCCACCTCTCCTTTATTTCGGGCGCTTCGCGCCCTCCTTCGGGACCGACCCCTTGCCTCTGCGGGGGTCCAGGACTTGTACCTCTCCTGCATGGAGTTTGGCTTCGGCCGGGTGTCACCCTCCGGTTGTCACACCCACCGGTCCGAACCGGACAACTCCCCCAAGGGCAAGCTCATCCAGGATCTCCTGCGATCGAACTATGTTGCACTTTGCAGCGCTGTTCCCCCCCTGGCGTATGGCCCTTTCCTTGACCGTCCCCCCTTCCCCCGCTTTGCGGGTGGTCCCCAGGCTATCGTTTCCAGTCTTTCCTCGGACCGTAAGGGCGAAACGTGGTTCGACATTGACGAACACGTGGACCCGGCCGCCAAACTCCACCCCGATTACCCCAAGTCTGTGGGGCGTGGTCCCCATCGTGTCATCCAGAATGCCTCCGCGCCTCTTCTCAAGGCTTCCCAGCCGGACCGCGGTACGCTCTGGTCCTTGAATGATCGTGTCCACTTTCCTGGCCTTCGCCAGGTCTTCGCCTGCGGGCGCACTGTGGCGGAGCTCCTGTCCTTCTTCGGACCGGGAACCGTGGTCATCCAGACGGACTTCCCATCCGCCTACAAGAAATGCCGCCTCCCTGGCTCTTCGCTTTTCGCCCATGTTTCCAGGACCGAGACGGTCCGGAACGGGGTGACTGTGGTCGAGTACTGGGTTGACTGTGCCCAAATCTTTGGTTCGAAGCATGCACCCATGTTATGGGAGCTATTCGTCATCGCCTTCGAGCACCTGCTCCGTCACTTTGACGTGTGCCTGTACCTCACCATCCACTACGTGGACAATTTGTTCACGTTTCTCCCTCCGTGGATGCTTGGGTCTGACCCCAACCTAGCTACTTCTCGCGCCACCCGTGCTTTGCACGGTTTCTTTGAGAGCTTGGGGCAACCCCACCATGACGACCACTTTGGTACGTCTTTCCCGGCTTTGGGGCACCATTTCCACTCGCTCCCCCACGTGGCCGTTGGCCTTAAGCCGGTGCGAGAGCCCATCGTTAGGGCTCTAATCGACCTCATGATTGAGGGCTCGCCTTTGGCACCGAATCTCGCTATTGCGGCGCGGGGCATGTTTTCTTGGCTCGCCACCATTGTTCCGGCTCTTTCCTTCGCCACACCTTTCTTCCTTCGTTTGGAACGTCAGGCCAAAAGGGCCCTTCGGGCTGGAAAGACCCGTGTCGACATTCCCGAGGGCGCGTCTAATGCGCTCTCTATCTTGACCACGGCCAGCTGGCTGTCTAGTCTGCCCCCTCCAAGCCGCTCTTTCAACCTTGTTGACCAGTTGCGGGGCGAGGTCTCTGCCCCGCCCCTTTTGAGAGCTTCCCCAGTTTTCGCTCCCTCGTCTCGCGTGGGGGCGGTCTTGCGTTGCGACGCTTCCCCCCACTTTGGGTGCGGTGGTTATTCCATCACCGCTCGCACCTATTTCCATTGTGGGTGGGACCATGCCCCACACTCTGTGGAGGCAGATGGCATTTCCTCCACCCTTGCGGAGGCCATCAGTGCATGGTTGGTGTTCATGGCTGGCGCCCGCCCCGGCATCACGGTTCTCCAGACTGATTCTGACGACCTGGCCTTGCTGCTCGTCAAGGGTTACTCGTCTGCGTGCCCCCTCACCAACGAGCTTCTTAGGCTCATGCATGCCCACGCCATTTCGATTGGCACTTCCATCCATGTGGTGCAAATCCTGAGGCGGTTTAACGGTGCATCGGACCGCCTTGCGGCCAATGACCCGTTCCCTTTTGTCGTCGCACCCCGCATTGCGGCGGAGCTCGGCACCACTTTGCTTGACGTCCTCAACACGTTCCAGCTCATCTCCCTGGCTTCGGCCTCTGAAACTCTTTCCCTTCTTCGCGAACGCACCTGCACGTAGTCGCGGTTCCCGCGCCACGGTGCTTCGCCTTACGCCCCCACCCCTCCCCACCGTAGGGCACGGGTTCGGGTCTGCCGCTCGATCGTCCCTCGGACCTCCCGCCTTGCTCCATCGCCACTTCGTGGCCAGGCAACGGCCCTTCTGCGCCCTTGGGCTTTCGGTTCCCAAGCCTGGGCCCCCCTCTTCCCCAGTTTTGCTGGCCCCCCCTCGGGCGGTGCGCCCTCCTAGTGTTCCCTCCCGGGGCTCCACTGGTCTGCGCTTTCGCTCTGGCCCTTGGGCCATGCCACTTCGGCCCTTGGCCGCCCAGCGGCCATCTCGCGCCTCTGAGTCCCTGGCTCCCAAGTCTGGGTTCCGCTCTGGTCCAGCATTGCCGGCCCCTCGAGCTGCCCACGTCACAGACCGCGGGTCTCGCCTCTTCCACAGCACTTCGCGTCTCCCGGCGGCGTTGGTAGTGCGTGCTGGCAGCGTTTCGCTGACCATCAGAAAGTCGGTCACGAGCGGCACCCACTCTGGGCACCGCACGGCCCTCTTTGGCATCCCCAATGGCTGGATTACTTTTTGTACCCGCTTTGGCTTGTCGGAGTATCCGGCCGCGGTCGAGGACCTGCTTTTGTGGCTCGATTCGTGCCTCAGCCCCCCCAACGCCATTCTCGTGTCTACCGCTAAGCGGTACCTCAAAGGCGTGAAAGCTTCGCATCTCGACCGGGTGCACCCTTGGATCTCCGGGCTCGATACCCGCGACATCAATTTCTTCTTCCGCGGTCACCTTCGGCTTTATCCGCCTCCCCCACCTGAGCCCAAGCTCGCCATCACCCCTCTTACGGTCCTCCGTTTTAGCGAGGTGGCCCCCCATGCGTCGCACGCTGACCGGGTCTTCCACACCGCCTCTTCGGTCCTCTCCCTCCGAGGCCGACGAGGTGGTGAGTTGTTCCCCACCACAGATGTGGCCACCCGCCTCCTGCGGTGGAAGCACTTCTCGATGTCCATTGACCCCCTTTGCCAGGGCTTCTACCTGGACATCCTCATGAAGACCAGTTTGGTCAGGAAGAGAGTGTTCTTCCCCTCGCTCCCGGAGTGCGCCATCTGCCCTCTCACCCGCATCCTCGAGATGCGGGAGCTTTCGCCTTACGTGTCGGGCCCCGAGGACCCCATCTTCGTCATCGACGGCAAACCCCTTCGGCGCTCGTTCATGATGGATCGCTCCATCTCGGCCCTTGGCCTTGCCGGCATTCCCATCGTGGGTGCCGTGGGCTCGAAGATGTGGCGTGCTGGCCTTGCCTCTCACTCCGTCGTGTCTGGTCAGCCCGAGGCTACTACCCAGTTCCTGGGTATTTGGGCGTCCTCCGCCTACAAGAAGTATCTTGAGTTGGACGACTCCCTCGTCGCCAGCGCGGTTTCCGAGCTTGTGCTCGCCCCCCCGGGCCGCCACCCGCCTCCTCCCCCCGGCCGCGGCCGCCGCGTGATCGCCGTTCCCGCGGCTGAATCTTCTGATTCGGACCTTTCCTCGTCCTCTTCTGAGGATGACTACCTCCCGCGCCGGGGCCGCCCTGCGGCCCAGCGTGGCTCGCCTCGCTCGCGCCGTGCGATCAAAGCCACCCGGGTCAACCCCCCTGCCATTGGCTCCCGCGGGTCTGCCCGCCTCCGTTCACCGAATTGGAACCCGCCTGCTTTCAACAGCAGTTTCCACCGTTAGTGTCGAGCCCTCGGTTCCTCCACCTCGGCTTCGCCGGAGCCACTTTGGCCAGAGCCGGCCAGCAGATACTGCCGTTAAATGTCGAACCCTTGGCCCCTCTGCTTCAACATTTAGAGATCTTTTCTTCTTCCCTTTCCTTCCTTGTTGGCCACCCTTGGTGGCCTACCCTCACGCTCGTCGTTCTGGTGTTGGGGTCCCCTCCTCACCTGGGTTTGGGTGCTCTCCTACTTCACCTTGTGAAGTGCGTTTTGGGTTCCGTCTGCTGCGTGATTCACGCGTGATTCATGCAGCGGTGAGTGATATCATCTTCTACCGAGAGTGATTCACGGACATATCACGCAGTTTGTGATAATGTCACGTGATATCACGCAGCTAGAAGTGATTCACTCAGAGAACCGCTTAGCGTTTGGGGCGCCCCGTGGCCGCGACCCCCCAACCTCCCGAGTCCTGGGGAACCTCAGTTCTAAGCCTTTACCATTAATAAATGTATTCTACATGTTATTAATGGCATCCCAGTCCCGATCCCGGGCCTCACTAGACAGTGTCTGAGGCCCTAAAGACGATCATAGGACGTGAAGGTTGCCCCGCCAGCCTTTTCGGGGGTGATGGTCCAGGCCTCAGGCACAGGCAAGCCATAGCTTCGGCTTCGTTAATCATAGATTAACAGCACTAAGCTCAAGTGCAAAAACCATGAATGAAGTTCAGGTTTTGCCAAGGCTCAAGTTCGACAGAACATTTTCTGACAAACCTCGAATTTCGATCCAGGTCGAAATTCGTCTCACAAAACATTCGTTACGAACGAAGACAAGAGCGATTTCTCTGTCCTTGCACCTTGTGCACTTTCTTTTCCCTCCCACCGTCCCTTTACCTTTTTTGTTCTTCTGCCTTATTTAGTTAGTAGAACCGGTCACACAGGCTCGACAGTCCCCGTTGCGGGTGCTCTCCTACTTCACCTTGTGAAGTGCGTTTTGGGTTCCGTCTGCTGCGTGATTCACGCGTGATTCATGCAGCGGTGAGTGATATCATCTTCTACCGAGAGTGATTCACGGACATATCACGCAGTTTGTGATAATGTCACGTGATATCACGCAGCTAGAAGTGATTCACTCAGAGAACCGCTTAGCGTTTGGGGCGCCCCGTGGCCGCGACCCCCCAACCTCCCGAGTCCTGGGGAACCTCAGTTCTAAGCCTTTACCATTAATAAATGTATTCTACATGTTATTAATGGCATCCCAGTCCCGATCCCGGGCCTCACTAGACAGTGTCTGAGGCCCTAAAGACGATCATAGGACGTGAAGGTTGCCCCGCCAGCCTTTTCGGGGGTGATGGTCCAGGCCTCAGGCACAGGCAAGCCATAGCTTCGGCTTCGTTAATCATAGATTAACAGCACTAAGCTCAAGTGCAAAAACCATGAATGAAGTTCAGGTTTTGCCAAGGCTCAAGTTCGACAGAACATTTTCTGACAAACCTCGAATTTCGATCCAGGTCGAAATTCGTCTCACAAAACATTCGTTACGAACGAAGACAAGAGCGATTTCTCTGTCCTTGCACCTTGTGCACTTTCTTGCACCTTGTGCACTTTCTCTTACACCCCCCCTCTGGCCCCAGGTGCCCAGATGGACGACGAAGAGCAGTACCTGTACAGCGACGAGTGGCTCGTCGCCGTGGGCGCTGCCCTGAAGACTTTCGCCAAAGTTGTCTCCAAGACCCCTTCCTACCCCTTGCCCCGCGCGGCTGTGGCTCCCTTCGTTGGGTCTTTGATGGACTTCACCCACCCGACCAAGCTCGAGGAGATCGTTTGCCTCCTTCTGAGCCATCTCGATAGTTTCGAGGTCGTTCTCGACGAGGCCTTCATCGCCACAAATGGGGCTCCTGCCGGTCTCAACAAGATCCTGCGTTCTTGGACTGAAGAGGCTGGCGGCCTTGCCGTGTCCCACTTCGGGCCGCCCCCTTCCAAGGCGAGTGTGGCGCGCGCCCAGCTCAAGAAGCGTTCTCGCCTCGCAGACGAACAGGCCTTGCTTGAAGCCAAGCGCATATGCAACGAACGGACCCTTCGGGCCGGTGCCGGCGGCGATCCCTTCATCCCTGCGCCCGTGCTCCGCCCCATGGGCGCCGTGTTCGGCACCCCCCAACAAACCGCGGAGCAAGCTTACGCTGACCTCCTCGCGAAGAACGTTGTGGCCAACGACCAAGTCGACGGCGGCGGCCTTGCCTGCTCTCTGCTCGCCTGGTCGCAGGACTCCTTCGCTGCGGCGAAACAGGTTCCCCGGAACAGCCAGGGCACTTTCCCCATGTCCGCCGTTGCGCCCATCCTCGCCGGCACCTCTTCGACTTCCATTTCTACCATTGGTACGGTTCGCGCCCTCCTCTCTCGCGATTCTTCCTTTGTCCTTGCGCTCATTGAGCGCTGGACGTCGCTTGGCAACGGCCTCCAAGATGCCCTGCAGGATGATGCTCGGCGCCCCGAGTTCCAGCTTGCCACGTCCATCGTTGGACATCTGCTGTGCGACCTGACTGAGTTCCTCGCGGTCCAACAGCTCGGCGGATACTTCTTGGACCTTTTGGCCAAGTACCCTTTGGGAGGCCCCGCCATTGTCGCGGCCTCCGATGGGGCCTCCACCCGTTTGGGTCATGGCCTCAGCCTTCGTTCTTCCAGCATCTTCCTTGACGATGCTGGCCAGGTCCACGCGGTGGACCAGTTCCCGGCCGTGCCTTCCCCTCGCAACATTCTTGCTGAGCATTTGAACGACCCCATCGAGTCCAAGTTGGCCATCGTTGTGAACAACTTCAAGCTGGAAGAGAAGCTTTCGGTTCGTTCCAAGACTGACAAGGCTCCCAAGCGGGAGAAGAAGGACAAGGACAAGGCCAAGAAGGCCCGGGCGGCTGCGCGTGTGGCCGCCCTCAAAGACCCTCGTTCTGTCTCAATTTCTACTTACATTACCGCAGGCCAGGCTGGCGGCACCCTCAAGGGCCTGAAGTGTTTTCACTTTAACACGGCCGGCGATGGTTCGTGCACGTCCAAGAATTGCCGCTTTGCGCACGAGTGCGTTGTGTGTGGGGATTCCCACTCCGTCTTTGACGCAACCGCCCCTGAGTGCCCCGAGGGTGCCAAGCTGGGCCTTTGCAAGCCCTGATATGGACCGCTGATCGTGTCCTCTGCTGCCCAGTATGCTGGCCTACCCCATGGGTGGCCCGCGGCACCGTTCCCCTCGCACTCTGCGTGTTCACTAAAACGGTTTACTTTGCCCATGTCTATCTTGGCCCAGTTGCAGTCGCTCATATCAGCCTCCTTTTCTCACAAGCTGCGGCTTACCCTAGACCTGTTTGGTTCTTCCAACTCAGCTCTCTTCCCCCTGTTTGGGGTCCTTCCCCACCCCGCGCGGAGGTGGAACATCCTGTGGCACCCTCACTCGGATTTTGCCCTGCCTTGTGCTGTCCTCGCTCGGGGCGAGAAATCGTCTGGGATCTTCGTTGGTCCCAGCAAAGCTTGTGCGCCATTGGCGTCGGCCTCGAGCCTCGAGCCTCACTGGTCGGACTTTCTGACCCCTTTCGCTCTGTGGAGCGTCAGCATTCTCCTTGACAATGCTGAACCGCCTCTCACCGCCATCTACTTTGATGCCTCGGGTGAGAAGGCCAACCGCACCATTCAGTGTGGCTGGGACCCGGGCCTCTTCCCTCTCTGCCCAATTGGGTGGTTTGATTCGCTCCCTTTCCCAGGTGGCTTCCCCCCACCGTTTCCGCTTCTCCAGGAGCACGTTCTCCCTTTGGGGCCGGAGCCAGGACCCTCGGTCCTCCCCCTTAAGTCGAGCCGGGGCAGGAGCCCGAAGTGGCTTAAGCCTGCCCTCCCGGTGTCCACTGTCCCCTTCCCGGACCACGACCCCACCTCTCCTTTATTTCGGGCGCTTCGCGCCCTCCTTCGGGACCGACCCCTTGCCTCTGCGGGGGTCCAGGACTTGTACCTCTCCTGCATGGAGTTTGGCTTCGGCCGGGTGTCACCCTCCGGTTGTCACACCCACCGGTCCGAACCGGACAACTCCCCCAAGGGCAAGCTCATCCAGGATCTCCTGCGATCGAACTATGTTGCACTTTGCAGCGCTGTTCCCCCCCTGGCGTATGGCCCTTTCCTTGACCGTCCCCCCTTCCCCCGCTTTGCGGGTGGTCCCCAGGCTATCGTTTCCAGTCTTTCCTCGGACCGTAAGGGCGAAACGTGGTTCGACATTGACGAACACGTGGACCCGGCCGCCAAACTCCACCCCGATTACCCCAAGTCTGTGGGGCGTGGTCCCCATCGTGTCATCCAGAATGCCTCCGCGCCTCTTCTCAAGGCTTCCCAGCCGGACCGCGGTACGCTCTGGTCCTTGAATGATCGTGTCCACTTTCCTGGCCTTCGCCAGGTCTTCGCCTGCGGGCGCACTGTGGCGGAGCTCCTGTCCTTCTTCGGACCGGGAACCGTGGTCATCCAGACGGACTTCCCATCCGCCTACAAGAAATGCCGCCTCCCTGGCTCTTCGCTTTTCGCCCATGTTTCCAGGACCGAGACGGTCCGGAACGGGGTGACTGTGGTCGAGTACTGGGTTGACTGTGCCCAAATCTTTGGTTCGAAGCATGCACCCATGTTATGGGAGCTATTCGTCATCGCCTTCGAGCACCTGCTCCGTCACTTTGACGTGTGCCTGTACCTCACCATCCACTACGTGGACAATTTGTTCACGTTTCTCCCTCCGTGGATGCTTGGGTCTGACCCCAACCTAGCTACTTCTCGCGCCACCCGTGCTTTGCACGGTTTCTTTGAGAGCTTGGGGCAACCCCACCATGACGACCACTTTGGTACGTCTTTCCCGGCTTTGGGGCACCATTTCCACTCGCTCCCCCACGTGGCCGTTGGCCTTAAGCCGGTGCGAGAGCCCATCGTTAGGGCTCTAATCGACCTCATGATTGAGGGCTCGCCTTTGGCACCGAATCTCGCTATTGCGGCGCGGGGCATGTTTTCTTGGCTCGCCACCATTGTTCCGGCTCTTTCCTTCGCCACACCTTTCTTCCTTCGTTTGGAACGTCAGGCCAAAAGGGCCCTTCGGGCTGGAAAGACCCGTGTCGACATTCCCGAGGGCGCGTCTAATGCGCTCTCTATCTTGACCACGGCCAGCTGGCTGTCTAGTCTGCCCCCTCCAAGCCGCTCTTTCAACCTTGTTGACCAGTTGCGGGGCGAGGTCTCTGCCCCGCCCCTTTTGAGAGCTTCCCCAGTTTTCGCTCCCTCGTCTCGCGTGGGGGCGGTCTTGCGTTGCGACGCTTCCCCCCACTTTGGGTGCGGTGGTTATTCCATCACCGCTCGCACCTATTTCCATTGTGGGTGGGACCATGCCCCACACTCTGTGGAGGCAGATGGCATTTCCTCCACCCTTGCGGAGGCCATCAGTGCATGGTTGGTGTTCATGGCTGGCGCCCGCCCCGGCATCACGGTTCTCCAGACTGATTCTGACGACCTGGCCTTGCTGCTCGTCAAGGGTTACTCGTCTGCGTGCCCCCTCACCAACGAGCTTCTTAGGCTCATGCATGCCCACGCCATTTCGATTGGCACTTCCATCCATGTGGTGCAAATCCTGAGGCGGTTTAACGGTGCATCGGACCGCCTTGCGGCCAATGACCCGTTCCCTTTTGTCGTCGCACCCCGCATTGCGGCGGAGCTCGGCACCACTTTGCTTGACGTCCTCAACACGTTCCAGCTCATCTCCCTGGCTTCGGCCTCTGAAACTCTTTCCCTTCTTCGCGAACGCACCTGCACGTAGTCGCGGTTCCCGCGCCACGGTGCTTCGCCTTACGCCCCCACCCCTCCCCACCGTAGGGCACGGGTTCGGGTCTGCCGCTCGATCGTCCCTCGGACCTCCCGCCTTGCTCCATCGCCACTTCGTGGCCAGGCAACGGCCCTTCTGCGCCCTTGGGCTTTCGGTTCCCAAGCCTGGGCCCCCCTCTTCCCCAGTTTTGCTGGCCCCCCCTCGGGCGGTGCGCCCTCCTAGTGTTCCCTCCCGGGGCTCCACTGGTCTGCGCTTTCGCTCTGGCCCTTGGGCCATGCCACTTCGGCCCTTGGCCGCCCAGCGGCCATCTCGCGCCTCTGAGTCCCTGGCTCCCAAGTCTGGGTTCCGCTCTGGTCCAGCATTGCCGGCCCCTCGAGCTGCCCACGTCACAGACCGCGGGTCTCGCCTCTTCCACAGCACTTCGCGTCTCCCGGCGGCGTTGGTAGTGCGTGCTGGCAGCGTTTCGCTGACCATCAGAAAGTCGGTCACGAGCGGCACCCACTCTGGGCACCGCACGGCCCTCTTTGGCATCCCCAATGGCTGGATTACTTTTTGTACCCGCTTTGGCTTGTCGGAGTATCCGGCCGCGGTCGAGGACCTGCTTTTGTGGCTCGATTCGTGCCTCAGCCCCCCCAACGCCATTCTCGTGTCTACCGCTAAGCGGTACCTCAAAGGCGTGAAAGCTTCGCATCTCGACCGGGTGCACCCTTGGATCTCCGGGCTCGATACCCGCGACATCAATTTCTTCTTCCGCGGTCACCTTCGGCTTTATCCGCCTCCCCCACCTGAGCCCAAGCTCGCCATCACCCCTCTTACGGTCCTCCGTTTTAGCGAGGTGGCCCCCCATGCGTCGCACGCTGACCGGGTCTTCCACACCGCCTCTTCGGTCCTCTCCCTCCGAGGCCGACGAGGTGGTGAGTTGTTCCCCACCACAGATGTGGCCACCCGCCTCCTGCGGTGGAAGCACTTCTCGATGTCCATTGACCCCCTTTGCCAGGGCTTCTACCTGGACATCCTCATGAAGACCAGTTTGGTCAGGAAGAGAGTGTTCTTCCCCTCGCTCCCGGAGTGCGCCATCTGCCCTCTCACCCGCATCCTCGAGATGCGGGAGCTTTCGCCTTACGTGTCGGGCCCCGAGGACCCCATCTTCGTCATCGACGGCAAACCCCTTCGGCGCTCGTTCATGATGGATCGCTCCATCTCGGCCCTTGGCCTTGCCGGCATTCCCATCGTGGGTGCCGTGGGCTCGAAGATGTGGCGTGCTGGCCTTGCCTCTCACTCCGTCGTGTCTGGTCAGCCCGAGGCTACTACCCAGTTCCTGGGTATTTGGGCGTCCTCCGCCTACAAGAAGTATCTTGAGTTGGACGACTCCCTCGTCGCCAGCGCGGTTTCCGAGCTTGTGCTCGCCCCCCCGGGCCGCCACCCGCCTCCTCCCCCCGGCCGCGGCCGCCGCGTGATCGCCGTTCCCGCGGCTGAATCTTCTGATTCGGACCTTTCCTCGTCCTCTTCTGAGGATGACTACCTCCCGCGCCGGGGCCGCCCTGCGGCCCAGCGTGGCTCGCCTCGCTCGCGCCGTGCGATCAAAGCCACCCGGGTCAACCCCCCTGCCATTGGCTCCCGCGGGTCTGCCCGCCTCCGTTCACCGAATTGGAACCCGCCTGCTTTCAACAGCAGTTTCCACCGTTAGTGTCGAGCCCTCGGTTCCTCCACCTCGGCTTCGCCGGAGCCACTTTGGCCAGAGCCGGCCAGCAGATACTGCCGTTAAATGTCGAACCCTTGGCCCCTCTGCTTCAACATTTAGAGATCTTTTCTTCTTCCCTTTCCTTCCTTGTTGGCCACCCTTGGTGGCCTACCCTCACGCTCGTCGTTCTGGTGTTGGGGTCCCCTCCTCACCTGGGTTTGGGTGCTCTCCTACTTCACCTTGTGAAGTGCGTTTTGGGTTCCGTCTGCTGCGTGATTCACGCGTGATTCATGCAGCGGTGAGTGATATCATCTTCTACCGAGAGTGATTCACGGACATATCACGCAGTTTGTGATAATGTCACGTGATATCACGCAGCTAGAAGTGATTCACTCAGAGAACCGCTTAGCGTTTGGGGCGCCCCGTGGCCGCGACCCCCCAACCTCCCGAGTCCTGGGGAACCTCAGTTCTAAGCCTTTACCATTAATAAATGTATTCTACATGTTATTAATGGCATCCCAGTCCCGATCCCGGGCCTCACTAGACAGTGTCTGAGGCCCTAAAGACGATCATAGGACGTGAAGGTTGCCCCGCCAGCCTTTTCGGGGGTGATGGTCCAGGCCTCAGGCACAGGCAAGCCATAGCTTCGGCTTCGTTAATCATAGATTAACAGCACTAAGCTCAAGTGCAAAAACCATGAATGAAGTTCAGGTTTTGCCAAGGCTCAAGTTCGACAGAACATTTTCTGACAAACCTCGAATTTCGATCCAGGTCGAAATTCGTCTCACAAAACATTCGTTACGAACGAAGACAAGAGCGATTTCTCTGTCCTTGCACCTTGTGCACTTTCTT
>ENA-UOYF01000184-UOYF01000184.1-marine-metagenome-genome-assembly--contig:-NODE-184-length-14928-cov-6.627513_pt1 | contig 14928 bp, 15 predicted proteins | sample MGYA00238171_ERZ767123 | MGnify/ENA primary metagenome ERZ767123 (study PRJEB28940, sample SAMN06267155) | marine metagenome | isolation source: Columbia River Estuary | place: USA:Columbia River Estuary... | reverse complement strand
TATCCTGTCCTGTCCTATCCTGTCCTGTCCTGTCCTATCCTGTCCTGTCCTGTCGTGTCCTGTCCTGTCCTTTCGTGTCCTTTCGTGTCCTGTCCTGTCCTTTCGTGTCCTTTCGTGTCCTATCATGTATTGATCAAAAAATGACCAGCGAACCTGATCAAATAATGACCAACGCCCACCCTGTGAGGCTCTGAGAGGCGCTCTGAGAGGCGCTTGTTAAATCTATGCATTGCCATTGGTCGACCTATAAACGCCTGTCTCAGGCTGTCCTACGATGTCTCAGGCATAAAACAAAAAAGGTACTGTCTGGAGATTTTAGCCCCACGGGTGATTCGGACTGCGGTATTTTTTTAGATACATGGAAATTAGTAAATCCTAATATTATCAGCACCATGCCCCAGTGGAATCACCTACGAAATGGACTATTTTTAGACGATTCGTCTACGAAATGGGTAGCCTGGATAGGCGATTCGTCTAGGGAAACTAGAAAGAACAGTGGATTTGCCTGTGAAGCGCATGTTTGATTCTTATATGAAAAAATATTAACATCGCTATTGGGATTTTTAATGAGGGTTGGCACAGAAAAACTGTTATAGTCCGAAAAACACAACCAACAAAAGAAGAATATAAAATATACGAAATTATGACAAACGAATACATTGGTATGATTTACCCAATTTGGGTAACACACCAGTGATAGTGCGCTACACCCAAAAAACCTATTTATTGGACAATTAGACACATGAGCGATACCAATAGGTCAGCAATTAACACCACCAATAAATCCTCACCACTCACAGAATGGTCAGCAACAGGTTTAGCCAGAGAATTCAACTGCGACCCGAAGACGATGAGGCTTCGCATTCGAGGATTACCGCCCCACCGAGTTCAGCACGCAGGTAGTGGCGACAGAGCATTTTACTATATGTCAGATGTCGTCAAGTTCCTCGTTGATAACGAAGGGCAGAATGAAGAAGGTCTGGACATAAAGAAGGAAACCGCATTACTAAACCAAGCCAGACGCAAGAAGCTTGAGATAGAAACAAACATTTTGAACGGTCAGGTCTGTCGTGTAGAAGACGTTAAGCATCACTGGGCAGAGCATATTCGTAATGCAAAGGCCAAGATGCTATCGCTGCCAACAAAGCTTTCTACAGTGCTGCTTACTGCTGATGGTGCGGAAGAGATAGACTTAATTTTAACGAGGGCAATACATGAATGTCTTGACGAACTTAGCGGAGACGGAATACCTGCCACAGCCGTTATTGCAGCAGATACTTCAGCAGGTAGCGAGTGACGCTTGGTGTCCACCACCTGACATCACGGTATCCGAGTGGGCAGTTCTTAACAGAGTGCTGTCGTCAGAGTCTTCATCCGAGGCAGGTAAGTGGTCGAACGATAGAGCGCCATACCAAGTAGGCATGATGGATGCTGTCAACGACCCAATGACTCACACCATTGTCGCCATGACTTCTGCACAGGTCGGAAAGACAGAATTGATCAACAACATTGTCGGCTATTACATCGATCACGACCCGTCACCAATGCTTTGCCTACAGCCAACTCTGGAAATGGCAGACACTTGGTCGAAAGACCGATTAGCCCCTATGGTGCGAGACACTCCTGTCCTTCGTGGGAAAGTGCAGGACACAAAGTCAAAGACCTCTGGCAACACTATTCGACACAAAGTCTTTGCGGGTGGGCATATCACTATGGCGGGCGCTAACAGCCCTGCATCTTTGGCATCGCGTCCAATCCGTATTGTTCTGTGTGACGAGGTCGACAGATACCCAGTGTCAGCAGGTACGGAAGGTGACCCAGTGTCCTTGGCTCGTAAACGTACCAAAACCTTCTGGAACAGGAAGATAATTCTGACCAGTACCCCGACAATCAAGCATCATTCCAGAATCGAGAAAGAGTTTAACCTGTCGGACAAGCGTTATTACTACGTTCCATGCCCTGAGTGCAACCACATGCAGACCCTGAAGTGGTCAAATATCGTTATCCCAGAGGACGATCATGGCGAAAAAGAGCCTAGCAAGACGTTCTATGTCTGCGATAACGGGTGCATAATCAGCCCAAACAAGAAGCACATCATGCTGAAGGGCGGTGAGTGGCGTGCCACAGCCAAGTTTAATGGCAGGGCGGGATTCCATCTGAACGAATTGTACTCCCCTTGGTCAAAATGGTCGGAGATAGCTACCGACTTCCTAGAAATGTCGAAGGATGTTGAGACGCTGAAGACGTTTGTGAACACCTCACTGGCTGAAACATGGGAAGAAAAGGGCGAGTCGTCCAACCTGCGAGTCGAGGACATGATGGCTAGGCGCGAAAGCTATGACTCACGCTCTCTGCCAGACGAAATTCTATTCATTACCGCTGCGATTGACGTACAGAAAGACCGCTTAGAGGTGCTTACCCAAGGTTGGGGCGAGAATAAGGAGCGGTGGAACATTGAGTTGCGTATTATCTGGGGTGACCCTGTCAGGCAGGACGTATGGCGCGAACTGGACGACTTTCTGCTGCAAGGTTACACAGTCCGTGGTAGTGAAATGAAGATAGCCTGTACCGCAGTCGACTCAGGTTACTTGCGTGATATGGTGTACAACTTCGTCAAGCCAAGGCAGGGCAGAAGGGTATTTGCAATCAAGGGTTCAAGCGAATATTACGGTGCTATCGCATCCAAGCCGAGGCAGGTTGGTAATCAGCGTGTTTCCCTGTACTTGGTCGGAGTTGACAGTGCCAAGGACTTGATTTTAATGAACTATATTCACGCAGATGGCTCTTCTGGCAGGATACACTTCCCTGCTGATGTTGATGACGAGTTTTTCTCACAGTTGCTATCGGAAGAGCGGAAGACTAAATGGGTTCGTGGACAGCCCCAGTTCTTTTGGTCTAAGCTGCGCGAGCGTAACGAGGTGTTGGACTTGCATGTCTACAACGAAGCTTGCTACGCTATCCTGAAGCCTAATGTCAATAAATTATTGGAAAAGGCTGTTAAGGTAGTGGATAATGGTGACAATCCTGAGCAGGAAGAACAGCCCTTAGATACTTTGAAGAGGCGACCTACCGCTCCTGTTCGTAAAAGAAAGTCTAACTGGGTGAGCAGACGATGACCTTTATAAACCAATTCGACATTAAAAACTACCCAGAAGTTGAGCCAGAATCGGCTACACTTTATAGCCTATGGACTTGGAAAAGAACCGAACTATCAAAGACCTACGACCCCGCCCTATACGATTTGATTTACACATTCATTAACCGTGATGAGAAAGGCTCATCATTCGCTATAACTGCTGCCAATGTTGATGGCGTTTTCGTTGTGGAGTGGGAAAGCCCAAACAATTCTGAGCATGGCTACTATCACTTTGATGCGAAGATTGTCAGGAAGTCTGATGGCAAGAGTACCGTTGTGTTTTCTGACTTTATTGACGTTTTATCTCCATTAGCATCTGGGCATTCTTCGTCTCACCCTACCCATGCTTACAAAACCTTAATTGCAATCAGGGCAACTATAGAAAAGTCAGCAACGAAAGAGCAGCAAGCTTATTCAATCGCGGGTCGCTCATTGAGCAGAAGGTCTTTTGAAGAGTTGGTGATGCTAGAAAAAGTGTATGCAAGAAAGGTAAGTTTAGAGCGCAGGGCTTCACGGATTAAAGCAGGAAAGTCTGTAAAGTCATCTAACACGTTAGTCAGATTGGGTGTATAAGCATGGGTGTATTTGATTGGCTATTCGGTGGCTCTAGCGCCACTTCTGAATCGACACGGGAAGGTGGTTCTGCTCATGGCAAAAACCCTCACATTAATCAACGTAGTGGCTTCTACAGCAACAACGTAGATAGGCTTCTGAGCGGATGGACTACTCAGTCAGCCTCTGTCGACTCATACCTAAAGCACCAACTACATTCTCTACGGGCTAGGTCACGCGACCTAGTGCGAACCAATCCTTACGGCAAGAAAGCTGTCATGGTGTTGCGGAAGAACGTGGTTGGAGCAGACGGTATCGGTGTCCATACTGCGACAACCCTCGGTTCTGGAAACAAGGTCAAACTGGATAAGGTGGCAAACGATGCGATTGACGCAGCGTGGAAAGATTGGTGTGAAAATGAGTGCGACTTCGAGGAACAGATGTCGTTTCTGGACTTCCAAGACCTTTGCATCACCACAGCCCCCCAAGACGGTGAGTTCATCGTCAGAATCCATGAAGGTCGAGAGTCAGGCAAGTACGGAATGCAACTCAGCTTCATCGACTCCGAATTACTTGACGTAGCAAAGAATGAGCAGCGTACAGATGGCTCTAGCATCCGTCTGGGCGTTGAAAGAGATAGTAATGGCAAGATTACCAGATACCACTTCAAACACCTTGGTATCGAGGGTAATTACAATTCTGGTGACGGCTATACAGTTGAGGCTCGGTACATCATACATTGCTTCGTGCGCGACTACGCCAACCAGAGCCGTGGCATTCCTTGGTTTCACGCATCATTGGAAGAAGTTAAGGCTCTTGACTCTTACGATGAAGCTGCTATCACTGCTGCCCGTTGGGGTGCGTCCAAGATGGCTGTTCTATCTTCTGACGATTCTATTGACGACAGCTACTCTGGCGAAACAGACGCTATGGGCAACTCTCTTGAGTCTGTAGAAGCAGGGGCTATCTGGGATATTGGAGGTCGTAAACTTGAGTCGTTTGACCCCAAGTACCCGCATGAAATGTATGCAGCTTTTAAGAAGTCGAACCTCCGTGCAGTATCCACAGGTTGGGATATTAGCTATGCGACAATCGCTAACGATTTGGAAGATGTAAACTATTCTTCAATCCGTGCGGGAGTGTTGGACGAGCGTGACGGCTACAAGAAGCTGCAAAACTGGTTTATCCGATCTTTTATTAAAAAGGTTAGAAACCGTTGGATAGCAAATGCTATACTAAATAACTCAATCAAGATCAACGGCAAGAACCTATTTAAGTCTGCTGACGAGTACCTACCTGCCAGATACCAACCTAGACGTTGGCAGTGGGTTGACCCTGCGAAGGACTCAAAAGCTGCTGTTGAGGCTATCAATAATAAGCTAAAGAGCAGGTCTCAGATAATCCGAGAATCTGGTGATAACCCAGATGATGTGTTCGCGGAAATAGCTGCCGAAAACGAAAAGTTGGCAGCACTGGGAATAAGCGTTATCATCGACAAATCAGGTAAGGCTGTTGCTGATACTGAAGATGTTGGTGAAGACGAATCGGACAGCAAAACGACTTCAAAAAAGGGGGCAAATAAAAATGCCTAAAGTCGATATTAGGAAAGAGCCACTGCAACGGGATATGGTCATCGACAATTCTACTGTCAACGAAGACGACAGGACAATTGAAGTTGCCTTTAGTTCCGAGTTTGCAGGGGAACGATGGTATGGTGTAGAAATTCTAGATCACAGTCCTTCTAGCGTAAGGCTAGACCGCTTGAATAGCGGTGGGGCTGTATTAGCTGACCACGACATAGCGCATCAAGTGGGGGTAGTTGAGTCTGCCCGTATTGATAGTGACCGTGTCGGTAGGGCAGTGTTGAAGTTCTCACGAAGCGTCAAGGGTCAGGAATTCTTTGACGATGTTAAGGACGGTATTCGCAAAAACGTGTCCGTCAGGTACAAGATTGACAAGTATGAGTATGAAGAAGGCAAAGACGGTGCTGCGGATACTTACCGTGTTACCGATTGGACACCTTTGGAAGTATCCATTGTGTCGATTCCTTTCGACCCAACCGTTGGAGTCGGTCGATCAATAGCTGACGATACGACAAACAAAATTGAACAATCTGAGGTTAAAATCATGCCTAAAGAAAACATTGAAGAAACCCGCAAAGAAGAAGCTGCTCCTGTAGCGAAGACCTTTGACGAGTCAAATCTACGCGCATCTGCCCAAAAGGAAGAGCGTGACCGTATAAACCAGATTCGCCAGATGGGTGAAATGCACGACCTTGACGATATGTCGCGTTCTGCTATCGCTGATGGTTGGTCTTACGACAAATTCTCACACGAAGCATTATCAGTCGTGGGTGAGCGTAACAACAAAGCCAAGATCGACACTCGTCATGACGGCAAGGTTGACCTTGAGAGCAAAGACCTGAAAGAATACTCTTTCGTGCGTCTGATGGCTGCTTTGAGCAATCCTAATGACCGTGCATTGCAGAAGCGTGCTGCTTTTGAATTAGAAGTATCTGATGCTGCTACCAAGGGCTTCGGTTCTGACTTCTCAGTCCGTGGCGCGTATATTCCTGAAGCTATCCTTTCTCGTGCTTTGTCAACTGGTGGCGGTACAGCTTCACTTACCTCTACAGACTTGTCTGCGGGTTCTTTTGTTGACGTTATGCGTAACAACATGGCTGCTGCTCGTGCAGGTATGCGTACATTGTCAGGTTTGGTCGGCAACGTGGATATTCCTCGTCAGTTGAGCGGTTCTACAATGTCTTGGTTATCTGCTGAAGATAGCGATGCTTCTGAGAGCGAACCTTCTTTCGACCAGTTCACGCTGTCTCCAAAAGATGCAGCTTGCTACACCGAAGTTACTCGCAGATCATTGCAGCAGTCTACTCCATCAATCGACAGCTTAATCCAAGGTGACTTGGCAATGGCTATCGCTCTTGGTTTGGACAAGGCAGCGTTCTACGGTACAGGTCTGGCAGGTCAGCCAACTGGTATCAAGGCAGCTTCTGGTGTTAACCTGAAAGCATTTACGTCACCAAGCGCTCCAAGCTATGATGAAATGATCAACATGGTTAAGACCGTAATGGCTCAAAACGCCTTGGTCGGCAATCCTAAGTTTGTGTTTGGTGCAGATGGTTGGGAACATCTTTCTACCACCTCTAAGCAAGCTTCGGGTTCTGAGGGCAACTTCATCATGCCAGAAACCACAATCAAGGGTTATGAAGGTATCATGTCTACGCAGATCGATGCGGGTGACTACTTCTTCGGCAACTTCTCTGATTTGTTGATGGGCGAGTGGGGCGGTCTGGAATTGAACGTAGACCCTTACACTCACAGCTTGAAAGGTCGTGTACGTTACATCATCTTCAAGACTGTTGACCTTGCATTGCGTAACCCTAAGTCTTTCGTAGTAGGTTCGTAATAGCAGATAGATGGGGGGCTTAACCGCCCCCTTTTTTCTAACAACTTTAGGTGATATGTTATGTCTAAATACACCCTGAAAATTACGGAAGCGACCAACCACAATGGGAAGCCAGTATCAGTCGGAGACGTTGTTGGTTCTGACTCTCTTTTTCTTGTTCACATTGGTATGGCAGTTGTATTTGATACCACTGTTGAAAAAGAAGCTAAAGCAGAAGAGAAGCCAAAAGCGCCTTCCAAGGGGCGAAAGAAATGAAGTATTATGTAGTAAAGCCATGCACCATTTTGGGCGTTAGATACCAAAAGGGAGCATCCGTTGTAGCAGATAAGAAGATCGGTGTCTCACTTTCTAATTTGGGCTACCTGTCTACTGTTGAACCAGTTAAGAAGTCCAAAAAGAATGATCGACCAGAGTTGATAAACCATGCCGATTGATTTTGATGATGACCTAGCAGAGTGTTTTTCAGAGGATGACCACGGCATAGTGTTCACCCATAATGGTCGCACTCTCCGTGGTATACTGAATCAAGAATACGTTCAGAGAGAGGTTGGTCATGGTGGAGTAGAGGGTTTTGCTCCCGTGCTTTTTGGGTATGACTTGGCAGACCTATTTCAGGACGATACAATTACCTTAGAAGGTAAGGCATACGTTGTGATGAACAACGAAAAAGATAATGCAGGACTATTTCAGGTAATATTACATGAGTCATAGTCGATACCAGATAGCTGCTGCTATAGAGTCTATTCTTAATGCTGTGCCAATATTGAGTGGCAGAGTACACACTAACGTGTGGCACGCTCTAAGCGAAGCTAAACTACCTGCTGTCGTCATTTACACAAACAGAGAGTCTTCACGCAGGGATACCTTGATCAAGTCCGCAGGTGGTATGGCAAGGACTCTCAGTGCAGAGATATACGTCTTGGCATCGGGCAACAGCGCGAATGACCAGACTGACGAATTTTGTGTTGCCATTGAGAAAGCTATGGCAGCAGATTACGATCTTGGGATAGGTGTTGATGACAGCTATCTTGAGTCTTCTGACATTACCAAGACGGTGGTCGGAAATAACGATGCCTATGCTTTGAACATGGCGTATACTATCAAATATCGGACACTGGTCGCAGACCCCGAAACGATTGTTTAATTGAGGATTTAATCATGGCAAATCACGCAGGTAATGAGGGCAGTGTCTACGTTGGTGCTGTCCAAATTGGAGAGTTAACTGGTTGGAGCATCGATCAGTCAGGTGAAACCCTTGAGGATACAACTCTTGGTGACCAGTGGCGCACTCGTAAAGCCCTAGGACTAAAGTCTTGGAGCGGTTCTTGTGACGGCTTCTTTGACGAAGCAGACCTAGGTCAAGTAGAGTTGGCAGTTGGTACTGAAGTGTCGCTTAACTTCTACTTCGGTGGCAATACGACAGGTCAAAACTACTTCTCTGGCAGCGCAATTATCACCAGTATGTCAACATCTGGTTCGATGGATGCTATGCAGGATGTTTCCTTCTCTTTTGAAGGCAATGGCGCATTAACCCAATCAGCGGTGGCTTAATAAAACATGAGCAACATTCTTCAATTACTTCAGGACGACTTCTCAGTTAAGAAGTCTAAAATGCGTAGTCTCAAAGTCGAGGAATTGGGCTTTGAGATTTACTGCACACCTTTAACCTTGCGTCAGAAGGATGCAATTCTGGCTAAAACGAAGAAGGTTGACTCTCAGCTTTCTCTATACGTTTATGCTTTGATTGAATGTGCTTTGGATGCCGATGGGAATAATGTTTTCTCAGGTAAGGACAAGCCTGTCTTAATGAATGAGGTTGACTCAGACATAGTCTTACGAATGGGCAACTTTGTGCTTGGAACAGACGAAGATAGCATTGAGGAAGACACAGAAAAAAACGGATGATAGATCAGGAACGTAAGCCGACTGAAGCCTTTGTTAGGTATCAGTTGGCTGAAATTCTTGGTCAACCCCTCAGTGTTATAGAATCAATGCCTGTCCTAGAATTTAACGGGTGGCTTGCCTACTTTAAAGAGAAGCAAAATCAATTGAAGGTAAATCAAAATGGCAGCAGTCACCACCGCTAAAATCAGGATTGAGGCAGACGATAAAGCATCTTTAGAAATAGAGGCGCTTCGTGCTTCACTTGCCAAGATAGAAGCCCAACTCAGTGGCGTGACAACCACTGGCAAAAACTTTAACACCGAACTAGGTGGCAGGACACCTAAAGCTACTCGCTCTGCTAGGGCGGGATTGGGCTTGTTCTCGTACCAAATTCAGGACGTTGCGGTTCAGCTTCAGGGCGGTCAAAATGCCCTTCTCGTATTCTCTCAGCAGGGTTCACAGATGGCTTCGGTATTCGGAGTCGGTGGTATCGTGGTGGGTGCAATCCTATCTGTTGGTGCAGCGTTAGTAAACGTCCTGTACCCAGACCTGATGAAGTCTAAGTCAGGAATAGAAGACCTCGTAAAAGCTGCAAAAGAGTTGGATAAAACCTTCACATTCAGTGGTGTTATTGCGAAAGGGTTCTCTGAAGAATTTGGAGACAGATTCCTTGCCGACCCAAAAAGAGTCACTGACGAGTTGCGTGGTCAGCTATCAAACCTGAAGACAGATGCTGCTGCTGCGAAAGAAGCAACTATGACCGAATTGGCAAAAGCCATGTCGGGCGGTTGGATGGAAAACTTCCAGACATACTTCAATAATGACCTTGTCTCTTTGCGGAAGAAGCTTGATGACTTCGCTGCTAATCCTATACCCATGCCTCATGACAGTGACAGCAAGGGACAGTATTATTACGAAGAACGAACCAAAGCACGACAGAAACTGGTCGATGAAACCATCAAAGATTATAACCGAATTGCTGATAAGGTAGGCAAGGCTCTGGGAATAACTGGTGAACAGGCTAAAATTTTCACCGAAGCGATGACCAAAGCTTTTGAGACCAATGATTACACTGCTCTACGCTCAATGATGTCCGAAATGGGCGGTTTAAGCGATGAAGCAGCAAAGGCAGCTTGGAATCTCATACAGGTAGCAGAGGCAGAGAGGAGGCTTCAGACAGCGTACAATTTGGCAACTGGTGATTTTGGTGAGTCAATGTTAGCTAATGAGGCATTGCGTAAGTCAGAGTTGGCAAGACTAGATACCGTGCTTCGGGAAATGGAACACGTTGCAGCCGTTGAGAAACAACTGACGAATGAAGAATTAGACAGACGCATTGGTGTGAACCAAGTGTGGAACAAGATCGCGTATGACAGGACAAAGGCTGAAGAGTCTCAGCGAGTCGCTACAATGATCGCCAATGGCATAGCCACGGCAAACTTCCTTATTTCTGAGAAAGCCAAGCAGGACGCGATAGACGAATCCTACGCCAAGATGATGGAGTTGGACAACATCCGAATGGGCGCTTATGAGAATATTAGAGTAGCTAATTTTCATGAAGCGAAAGCAATTCAGGACGCTGTTGATACAGAAATTGCTATCAGGACTGCGGGTCTTGATATGTGGAACAGGATTTCATCTGAAAGAGCGGAGCAGAACCACAACGATGAAATAGCTTTATTTAAGATGCGCAATGAGGGGATGAATAAGATTATTTCAGAGAACATCGATGAAAATCTTCGTATGTTCTACGATGCTGACGATAAGAGGCGAACTTACTCTGATTACAATTCTCAGTTGGTTGCTTCCATGCAGATAAGAAAAGCGAAAGATGTCCAAGCTGAGAAAAGGAGGCTGTTGGATGCAGAAGCACTGAAACAACAGCAGCTATATTCTCTTTCTACGTCACTGAGTAGTATTGCAAACGGAATGATGCAGGCTGATAACAAAGAGACGTTTGAGGAAGGCAAGAAGTATTCACTGGCTATGGCTCACATTAACGCTGCTCTTGCCGTAACCAAGGCGCTCGGGCAGGGCGGATTCTTGGGTTGGGCTACTGCTGCTGCTGTTGGTGTTGCTGCTTTCAAGCAAATAGATGCCATTAAAGCAACAGAGTTCGGTGGTGGCAAAAAGGCAGATGTTGGCGCTGCTCCAATCGTTAATGGCGGAGGTGGTGGTAATACTCAACAGGTGTCCGTGAACATTACTGGTGGAAACTTTGGAGCGGGCGCGGGTGACGACATTGTTGAGAAACTGAAAGACTTCTTCTCGAAAGATGGTGTATTATTTGATGGTTCTTCAACTCAGGGGCAGGTCTTAAATGGCTGATGTAACGGTTTTATATGATGCAAAACGCAGCCTAGTGAACAATCTTGGGGAGGACATTACTATTAGCTTTAGGTCTGACTTCAGCAAGACCCCAGATGTTGCATCAAGTACCATTCAGTCGATGGACGGGAGTGTTCAGCAGACCACGCTTGACTACTTCCGATATGTGAAGACATATTCCACTGCGGTCATTGATGAGGCAGATTATCCGACCTTCGTTGAGTTCCTTTCGTCCGTCTCTGGCGGTGAGGTATTCGCTATATCTGACCCCGAAGAAAATGACCGAATGATGTTCGTTAAGCTTCACGGCAAGTTTTCCCAATCACGCGCTACCGATGTAAGGTTTAACACCTTCAGGTTCACTTTTTCTTGTATAGAGCAGGTATAAATGAGACAGCTATCAGAAGCTTTTGTTGGCGCAAATACAAGCAAATCACGTTCGCCTAGATTTGCTATAAAGATCAACAACGAAACAACTCCATTTTGGATTGTCAGCCATGCAGACATCGCCACTGGTGAGTTGCAGTTTAACGGTGCGACCTCAGTTGGCGTTAGAAGTCAGAATGTTACGCCAGAACAGGGAATATCTGTCCTAGGCGGTATGGACGTATCGTGCATAGCCACCCCTGAATTAACAGGCCTACTGCGAACGCTGACCGATGAAGCGAACGATACGATTGTCAGCAACCGTGTCGACCTTTGGGTCGGATACGATGAATTGCTTTTCTCTGAATACTCGAAGGTCTCTACATTTTGGGTTGACGCTGTAGATAACGATAGACAAACCTACATTATCAAATTGGTAGATACCCAGAGGTTCATCAAAAAGAACATCTTCACGCGAATCGAAAACGTGCTTCTAACCTCATTCACTAGCGATGATTCCCTAACAGAGATTGAGTTGCAGTCGACAGATGGTCTTCAGATGGTCGCGCACGATGGCGCATGGTCTGATGCTCCAAATCAGACTGTCGGATACGTTAAGCTGTCTGGCATTGACAGGTTTGGTCAGACTTCAAGCGAGATAATCAGGTACACTTCGATTGTCGGACCGAAGCTGAAGGGCATTACACGATCAGTGCTTGGAACACAGCGAGTATCTGCCAAGGGTTCAGCGGAGGGGAACGGAACGAAGGTTGAAGAGTTTATCTACCTAGAATTACCTACTCCAAAAATGCTTATCGCCATTATGACAGGCGATCTATACGGTCAGGCAGGTAAGACCCTTCCCGTTGGTTGGCACGCAGGTTTGACAGCGGATAAAATAGACCTGTCCTCATTCGAGGATGTGGGGGATGACCTCTTTGGTCTTGAGTTGGCTTTCTATAATCCTCCAAAAGCAGAAGCAAAACAGTTCCTAGCTTCTCAGGTAATGAGACCACTTAACCTGTTCCTAAAAGTGAGCCAGTTGGGTGAGTTGAGTCTACGCAGGTTCTCCTCAGTACCACAGACTGCAATGCCTGACGGTGTGCTTGACGCAAGCAAAACGGTCAGCTTCTCAGGCATAAAAAGAGACTCAAAAGCGATCAGGAACAGGTTTGAATTGCTGTGGGAATACCTACATGCTTCTGAAGTATATTCCAGACGAAATATCTACATTGATCAGGACTCTGTTGACCGAAACAACATTACGAGCGAGATTCTCACGCTAAAGTTGCAGGGTATCAGAAACATAGGTCGTGACGCACAGACAACGGTTGAGCGCCTAGCCGAGGGAATCCGTGCCAGATACTCAGACCCGACCATTAAAGCCAAGATAACGACATTTATTGGTGATGGACTCCCCTTTGAAGTTGGCGATCTCGTCAGAGTGACTTTGCCATACCCAGACTACAACAGCGTTGGTGACCTGAACGCAACAATGGAAGTTCAGGGAACAGAAATAGACTTCGTGTCTGGCACAGTAACGCTGTCTCTTTTTGGAACAGCAGGGATACCTACCGCTATCAATGTCCAATCTGGTAATAATGTTGCCTCAATTAATAGGGCAGGTTGGTTACCCATACAAGGGAGGCAAAACTTCACCCTTGACTCTGCGAGCAATACGCTAACGCTCGGTAAAAACTTGGTCTCAACACTAACTGGCTCAGACACACTTAGCGGTGGCAGGTACTACCACGATGGTAATATCGTACTTAGTGAAGGCTCGACACTTTTCATCGATAAGAACGTAACAATTGACTGTGCTGACATCACTATGGGTGTCGGGGCAACAATAGAAGGTTCAGGCCGTGGATATTTAGGCGGTGTCGGTCAGACAGTCTATGGCAACTGGTCTGGAGTGAGAGGAACTAAAGGCTTTACTGGCAATGTCGATTTTGGAGGTGAAGGTGTCCGTGACGGGTACTATAATTGGGCGCAACGCATGTGGCGGTACAACAGTCGTTCAGATTCCGACCTTGCCCCAAAAAGCACTTATAAGAGTGCCTCGCAGCTTAGTATTAGCATTGACCAATCTGGCAATCTAAAAGGTCTTCCTGCCACACTGATGGGATCATCTGGTTCAGGCGGTGGCGTGTCAGAAGGTAGCGGTGCAGACGGTGGTAGTGGCGGTGCTTCTGGAGCGGGTCTTCTGATTATTTGTGAGAACCTATTTACAGACTTCTCAAGCCGAATAAAGGTAAACGGTGGTAATGGCGGTTTAGCCACTGGCGACCAAACTAAAAGGTTTTACGGTGGTCACGGAGGCATGGGTCACGGTGGTACTGTTGTCGTTCTTGTCAAAAACAGAGTAAGCCCACTGCCTATTCTTCGGAGCAATATCGAGTCAAGGTCTGGCTACATAACGACACCGACAGCATTACTCAGTACTAGTACCGAAATACGAAAAATGGCTTCTGAGAATAAGGCGAAGAGAAAAACATATACTTGGTATCCTTATTTTGATAGCAGTCTATTGAACACCATTGCGGGTCAGGACTTTTCACTAACCAACTCTGTCGTTAAGTACATTGTCTCTGAGAAAGCACCTGTGGTCATATCACAGGGCGGTATTGAAATTGCAGACTCACCTGTAGCATTGGCACTGGTTGAGTCCTTAAACACTCCACAAACCATTCTAGGCAATCTTTCGACCATCACAATGACAACAACACCGCCTGCCGATGCGGGATACTCATACAGTAAGTTCCAGTACAGACTAAAGGGAGCGCCACAGTGGGTTGACATAACATACGGCATCCGAAACGAAGCTACCGCGACAATGGCATCTGACGGCTCTACTTATGAGTTCTCAGCACAATCCGTGAGCAAGGCAGGTATTGTTTCTCCAGAGCGTGTTGTGGAGGAGATAACCCTTTCGGTAATCTCAAAGGACACACCTATCGACCCTAACTTGCCAGTTCAGGTTCAGTTGCCGAAGATCATGCGCTTGGAGTTGGTAAACAGGATTGATGACGATTCTGGCTTTGACAAATTTAAAAGCCCTAATGCAGTGTTCCGTTGGGCTGAATTGTCGACTACAAATGGCGGTTCAATCCTATCACCAAACGGTGTCTTAGACCTTACACTTCGTGGGTACAAAGTGACAGTGAGGAGAGGCCTTGACGTACTGCGAGAAGAATTAGTCACTGCTGCTGAATACGTCTATACGTTTGACAAAAACA
>ENA-UOYF01000180-UOYF01000180.1-marine-metagenome-genome-assembly--contig:-NODE-180-length-15115-cov-5.917264_pt1 | contig 15115 bp, 19 predicted proteins | sample MGYA00238171_ERZ767123 | MGnify/ENA primary metagenome ERZ767123 (study PRJEB28940, sample SAMN06267155) | marine metagenome | isolation source: Columbia River Estuary | place: USA:Columbia River Estuary... | reverse complement strand
TGTGCGTGGCGGGTGAAATACGCCTTGATCAGGCCCGGGAGTCCGACGCCGGATCCGGCGGTGGGCTTTCTCCTGGCGGCTCGGGGCTGCTTATCCTTGCGGACAGGTCGACGGCGGTTCATCTATGAAAGCCTCCGGGCTGGCTGCCCTGCTTCAGTCGCCCCGACTCCAGGATGATTCTGCGTTTCCCCAGTCGTTCCACGAGTGCCAGGTCATGGCTTGCGATCAACAAGGTGACCCCTACATCGTTGAAGCGCTGAAAAAGATTCATGATTTCCAGGGACAGTTCCGGATCCAGGTTGCCAGTGGGTTCGTCCGCGATAAGCAGGTCGGGCTTTGACACCACGGCCCGCGCGATACCCACCCGTTGCTGCTCTCCGGTGGATAACGCCACAGGAAACAGTTTTTCCTTACCCAGCAATCCAACCTGGTCCAGGGCCGCCCTGACTCTGCGGCCGACCTCCCGGTGGCCAATGCCCTGCACGACCAGCGGCAGGCCGACATTGTCCATGACAGTTCTGTCGTAGAGTAGTTTGTGGTCCTGGAAAACCATGCCGATCTGGCGACGGTAGGCGGGGATTTTTCGCCTGCTGACGCCGTTGGTATTCTGGCCATTGATAATGACCTGCCCGCGGGTGGGTCGTTCGATCAGGGCGATTAATTTCAGCAGGGTGCTTTTCCCGGCGCCGGAATGGCCAGTGAGAAAGGCCATCTCGCCCTTCTCCATGCTCATGTTTAACTCCGAAAGAGCTTCTCGCCCACCGGGGTAGCGCTTGGCAACCTGTTCAAAGCGAATCAACTTGGGTCGCTCCCGGCGCCCAGCAGGGCGTCAACGAAATCTGCAGCCCTGAAGATATCCAGGTCTTCGGCTTTTTCGCCGATACCGATGAATCGAATGGGCAGCTTCATGGCGCGGGCGATGTTCAGTACCACTCCGCCCTTGGCCGTGCCATCAAGTTTGGTTAGTACCAGGCCGGTGACCCCCACTGCCTCGTGGAACTGGCGAGCCTGGCTTAGCGCGTTCTGGCCGATTCCGGCGTCCAGCACCAGCAGTACCTCGTGGGGGGCGCTGGCATCGGACTTGCGAATGACTCGCACGATTTTCTTCAGTTCATCCATCAGGCCGGTCTGGCTTTGCAGTCGGCCCGCGGTATCGGCCAGCAGTACGTCGATATTGCGCGCTTTGGCAGAATCCATGGCATCGAAGATGACCGCCGCCGGGTCCGCCCCGGTACCCTGGGAAACCACCGGTACCTGGTTTCGTTCACCCCAGACCCGCAATTGTTCTACCGCCGCCGCCCGGAAGGTATCGCCGGCTGCCAACATGGTGGAGAGCCCGTCGCTCTTGAGTCGCGAGGCGAGTTTCCCCAGGGTCGTGGTTTTCCCTGCGCCGTTCACCCCGACAAACAGGATGGTCCAGGGGCGATGTTCGGTCCCGACCTGTAACGGCGCCTCGCAGGGGGCCAGGATTTCCAGCATGGCTGTGCGCAAGGCATCGACCACCGCGCTGGCGTCCTTTAATTCATTGCGATTCAAACTTTTGCGCAGGCCCGCCATGATTTCTTCGGTGGCCTCGACTCCCACGTCGGCGGTTAGCAGACGGGTTTCCAGTTCCTCGAGCAGCTCGTCATCGATTTTGCCGCCGGGGACCAGGTTGGCCAGGTCATAGGTGAGCCACGAGTCGCCGCGATTGATTCTCGCCCTCAGGCGTTTAATGAATCCGGGCGCAGGTTTATCTCGATTGGAGGATTTGTTTTTAGGTTTAAGCATTGGCTGGCAATTATCGTGATTCTGTGGCCTCTTGTCTTGCTTGATTTCCCTTTGGTGGATATTTAGTCGGCGGGCTGTGCAGGGCATCCGACAGAATATATTTCCGTCAAAGCTTGTAATTTTCTTAATTTGTACTAATTCTTATTATTAAGAGAGTATAAATGCGGATCTTATTTGTATTTTTTTCAAGAGCCAAAATAACTATACAAGGGATTGGAAAATGAACCTGACACGGCATATTCATCGAGTTCTCGATGCCTGCGACAATTTTCTGGCCAAGCTCCCCGGAGGGCCGGGAGGCAGCCAAAACGCTGAGGACCTGCGGCAAGTCGGTTTGGACCTGGTTATACGCTCCATGGCGGTTATGTGCTCTGCAGATGGGCACCTTGATGATGATGAAATCGAAACCAGTGTGGACGTTTATCAGTCTCAAACCGGGTATAAATTGAGCCGGGACCAGATCCGGATGACTGTTTCAACGGTGAGTCTCGAGAGCGATCTGTTCTGGCATGACCTGAAGATCAAGGGACATATGCTGCCCGGAGAAGTTTGTCGCGAGATATTCAACGCGTCCCGGGCGGTGGCCCTTGCTGACAAGGTTCTGCATCCCGCAGAGTCGGTCGTGCTGGAGCGGCTTGAAGATGCCCTTGGGCTGGACAGGGTCGCCGCAAGCTAGCCGGCAAGCCCCTGCCTGAATTACCCAGGTATTTTGTAACAGCGATTGCTGCGTGCCCGGACCCGGGTACACTAGGGAGCCTCTGATTTATTCTGGGCTTAGCAGATTGGGAGCGAAAAAAGTCAGATTCAAGGCGCCAATCCCACGCGATAGTGGTGCTATCGTGAAGATTGGCAACACAGAAGCTGGCTTTTTTGGCCCCAAGATACAAGTTCATGAATAAATCAGAGACTCCCTAGGGTATTGCCAGCTACAAAGTTCTCCGGGTAAGCGTATTCATGTCCAGAAAATCTCCAGTCGGCCGCGGCCGCCAAGTGCGCGGTGGGCTGCGCAACCGTTTTAGAATCATCGGTGGCCAGTGGCGCAGCCGGGTGCTGAGTTTCCCGCCGGTTCCCGGTTTACGCCCAACGCCAGACAGGATTCGCGAAACCGTATTTAACTGGTTGTCCATGCAAATTCCCGGCGCTCGATGCCTGGACCTTTTTTGCGGAAGCGGTGCCCTGGGTCTTGAGGCCTTGTCGCGTGGCGCATCAAGCGTGGTCTTTGTGGATAAGTCAGAGCCGGCCCTGGCCAGTATCCGTGAACACCTCTCGCTGCTCGGGTCTGACTCCGGACGCTGCGAGCGAGTTAATGCCAGCCAATTTCTTTCCCGGGGCTCGGGCAAGGTGGATGTTGTCTTCGCAGACCCGCCCTTTGATCAGGAGTGGGCCGCGGAATTGTGTACACTTTTGCACCAGGGGGCGTGGTTGGCGCCCGGTGCCCGGGTGTACCTTGAGACATCCGCAAGTCGTGGCGAGCCGGAATTGCCGCCGGGGTGGCAAGTGCTGCGTAGCAGCCGCGCCGGCGATGTGCTGGCCAGCCTGTTAAGCCCGCCTGAACCAGAAACGAAACCAGAACCCACAGACCAGGGACAGTAAATATGAGCCTTTCCGCAATTTATCCGGGGACTTTCGACCCTGTAACCAATGGGCACCATGACCTGGTTCGTCGCGCCAGCAGGCTGTTTTCCCGGGTAGTGGTAGCCATCGCGGCCAGCCCTGGCAAGGTTCCCCTGTTTACCCTGGAAGAGCGAGTGGGACTCGCCCGGGAGGTTCTCGCAGACCTGGGTAATGTTGAGGTCACCGGTTTTGACTGCCTGACTGTCGACTTTGCTCGCAAGCACAATCTTGATGTGATGGTGCGCGGGCTGCGTGCGGTGTCGGATTTCGAATTTGAATTCCAGCTGGCCAATATGAGCCGCGCCCTGGCGCCGGAACTGGAGTCGGTGTTCCTGACTCCCCAGGAGGACCTGTCATATATTTCCTCCAGCATGATTCGCGAGATCGCGATGCTCGGCGGTGATGTGTCGCCGTTTGTTCATCCCAGCGTGAAGCGGGCCCTGGATGCCAAGTGCGCCGCCCGTAACAGTGGCTGATTTCATGGCTGAGACAATTACCCGGCATCCCGGCTTCCGGTCTTTGCTGATCCGGGCTTTTGCGCTGTGGCTGCTGTTGACCAGCGCTGCGCTGGCTGCAGTCCCGAAACATGCTGCCATCGCGTCGGCTCATCCCCTGGTCAATGCTGCTGGTTACGAGATCCTGGAAGCTGGCGGTAACGCTTTCGATGCTGCCGTGGCGGTAAGCGCCGCCCTGGCGGTGGTGGAGCCCAATGCCTCGGGCCTGGGGGGCGGGGGATTCTGGTTGCTGCACCGGGCTGAAGACGGTTTTGAGGTCATGGTAGATGGTCGCGAGCGGGCGCCCCTGGCCGCCTCGGCCACTATGTTCCTGGATAGCGCCGGGGAACCGGTTCCGGGTCTGTCCAGGGCCACTGCCCTGGCCTCGGGAATTCCCGGTGAGCCGGCTGCATTTGTGCACATTGCCCGGACATACGGGCGGCTTCCCCTGGCTCGCAGCCTGGCTCCGGCCATACGCCTGGCCCGCCAGGGCTTTCCTATGTACCCGCGACTGCAGGGCGGTTTGAAGTTCAAGCAGCAGCAGTTGGCCAGCAATCATGCCGGGTCTGTTTTTTTGATCGATGGCCAGGTTCCCGAATTGGGCCAGGTGATTCGCAATCCTGAACTTGCCGAGGCCCTGGAGCTTCTGGCCCGGCACGGGCGGGACGGGTTTTATGCCGGCGAGCAGGCGAACAAGCTGGTCGAGGGGGTTCGCAAGCTGGGCGGTATCTGGACCCTGCAGGACCTGGCGGAATACCAGGTGGTGGAAAGGGCACCGTTAAAATCACGCTACGGTGATGTGACCATTACCGGTGCGCCGCCGCCTTCGGCCGGTGGTGTGGCGGTGGCCAATGCGCTGAATATTCTCGAACCCTACAAGCTGCCTGGATTGGACAGCGTGACCAGGGCCCACGTGACGGTCGAGGCCATGAGACGGGCGTTTCGGGACAGGGGTCAGTACCTGGGGGATCCGGATTTTGTCACCGCCCCGGTGCAGCGCCTGATTCATCCGTATTACGCCGATGGCCAACGGGCCGGCATCAGGCTGGACAAGGCCACTCCAAGCGCCAGCCTGCCCGGCCTGAGCCCCTGGCGGGCCATGGGCAATGACACCACTCACTTTTCTATCCTGGATGCCGAGGGCAACCGGGTATCGGCGACCATGTCGCTGAATTTCTGGTTCGGCAACGGGATCATGATTCCCGATACCGGCGTTGTCCTGAACAACGAGATGGATGATTTTTCAGTCAAGCCGGGTGTGCCGGACGGCTTTCAGCTGGTGGGTTACGATGCCAACGCCATCGCACCGGGCAAGCGTATGCTCTCGAGCATGTCGCCGACCTGGGCCGAGTCGGACAAGGGCCTGGTGATCCTGGGAACCCCCGGCGGCAGTCGGATTATCAGCATGGTGCTACAGGGAGTGCTGGCATGGGCGGAGGGCGCGGATGCCATGCAGGTGGCCTCATTGCCGCGTTTCCATCACCAGTATTTGCCAGACTTTATCAGCTACGAGGAAGACGCCTTCAGCGAAGCGCAAATCAAGGCGCTGGAGGCCCTGGGCCATACCCTCAAGCCCGTGGGGCGTCGCTACGGAAACATGGAAGTGATTACCTGGGACTACCTCAGCGGAGAGGTTCAGGCGGCCTCGGATCCCAGGGGGGACGGAGAAGGACGGGTTTACTAGCGCTGGCAGCCGGGGCAGAAGTAGCTCGCCCGTTGCCCCATGATTTCCTGGCGCACCAGTTCGCCGCACCGCCCGCAGGGTTTTCCCGCCCTGCCGTACACCAGTAGCGACTGTGCAAAATAGCCAGGTTGTCCGTTTTCCCTTACGAAATCCTTCAAGGTGGTGCCGCCGGCCTGGATTGCCTCGGCCAGTACCTGCCTGACCTCATTTACCAGTATTCCCATTCGCGCCAGGCTGACCCGGCCTGCCGGGCGGCGGGGGTGAATGCCGGCCCGGTGCAGGGACTCGCTGGCGTAAATATTTCCCACTCCCACCACCACCTGGTTGCTCATGAGGAACGGCTTGATGCTGAGCTTCCGCCTGCGAGACTTGCGATACAGGTATAGCGCGGTGAACTGAGCTTCCAGGGGTTCGGGGCCCAGTGCGGTTAACAGCTTGTGCTGGAGAGGATCGGCCTGGGTCCAGAGCATGCAACCGAAGCGACGAGGGTCGTTGTAGCGAAGTACCCATCCCGAACTCAAGGCGATATCCACGTGGTCGTGACTGCCTGGGGGGTTATCGGGCCTGACCATCCGGAAAGAGCCCGACATGCCCAGGTGGGAGATCAGGGTGCCGGCCCCGGTGCCGATCAGCAGGTACTTGGCCCTGCGGCCGACGGAGAGAATTGTTTCCCCGGGAAGTGTCTTATCCAGTCGCGTTGGTATTGGCCAGCGGAGCTGGCGCTGACGCACGGTTACCGATTTCACCTGTTTTCCCAGCAGGTGAGGGCTCAGGCCCCGGCAGGTGGTTTCGACTTCGGGTAATTCAGGCATTCGGGAATCATAACCCTTTGCAGTGGGCACAAAAAACCCGCCATCAGGCGGGTTCTTTTTAAAACTCGATACCTATCGGGTCGCTTACTTGATCTTGGCTTCCTTGTAGATCGTGTGCTTGCGAGCCTTGGGATCGAATTTCTTCACTTCCACCTTTTCGGGGTGGAGGCGCTTGTTCTTGGTGGTGGTGTAAAAGTGTCCTGTTCCTTCCGAGGACACCAGGCGAATCTTGTCACGCATGTTGTTGCTCCTTCAGAGGGTGGGGTTAGATCTTTTCGCCAGCGGCACGAAGATCAGCCAGGATCTTGTCAATCCCGTGCTTATCAATATTACGCAGGCCAGCGCTGGAGATTTTCAGCTTGACGAAGCGCTTCTCACTCTCCACCCAGAGGCGGTGAGTGTGCAGATTGGGCAGAAAACGCCTACGCGTTCTGTTTTTCGCGTGCGAAACGTTGTTTCCAGTGACCGGACGCTTGCCGGTAATCTGACAGACCTTGGACATGACCCTATTTCCCGTTAAATCCATAGTGCAGCGTCCGACTCACGGACGCAGGAAGCCGAACTTTATACCAGCGGACGAGAATTTGCGCAAGTCAAATAAGCCCTCTTTGTGCCAGGGAGACGCAATCCCCGTCCCCAACGATCAAATGATCCAGCACCCGGATGTCCACCAGGGCCAGCGCATCCGCCAATCTGCGGGTGATTCTGCAGTCTGCATCGCTGGGTTCGGCCACCCCGGAAGGGTGATTATGCGCGAGAATCACGGCCGCCGCATCACAGGCCAGCGCTTGCCGAACCACCTCCCGGGGGTGAACGGTTGCGCCATCTATCGTCCCTCTGAACAGTGGCTCATAGCATATGACCCTGTGACGGTTGTCCAGGAACAGGCATACGAATAGCTCATGACCGAGATCCCGCAGGCTGGCTTGCAGGAATCCGCCCGCCTCGGTGGGGTCGCTGAGTCCCGGGCCGCGCTGGAGGCGCTCCAGGTGATGCCGCCGGCTCAGTTCCAGGGCAGCTTGCAGATTGGCGTAGCGCGCAGGGCCCATGCCGGTGACCAGGCAGACTTCCTGGCGGTTGGCGGACATCAGCGGGCGCAAACCGCCAAAATGACCCAGCAGGCTGCGGCCGAGTCCGACCGCGCTGGTACCGTGGCAGCCGCTGCCCAGCAGTACCGCCAGCAGTTCGGCATCGGACAGGCTATGGCAGCCCTGTCGCAGCAGTTTTTCTCGAGGCCGTTCGTGTTCGGGCCAATTCCTTATGGCCATAGTTGCCTGTTCCCGGGTTTTTGCGACACATGCGTGACAGATACAGGCAGGGTAAAAACAGAACCCCGGGGGCCGCAACGGCTCTTTCTGGGTAATCGTTCATGGTATGCTCCGGGACCTCAGAGAGAGGCCCAATGAGCGCATTAATACGTAAAAATATTTTGCTTGGCGTTACCGGTGGTATCGCTGCCTACAAGGCCCCGGACCTTGTTCGGAGGCTGCGTGAGCGAGGCGCGGAAGTACAGGTGGTGATGTCCCGGGGGGCGCAGCAATTTATTACCCCCATGACGTTCCAGGCGGTATCCGGAAGACCGGTACGCACTGACCTGTGGGATGAGGCCGCAGAGGCATCGATGGGGCATATCGAATTGGCGCGCTGGGCCGACCTGGTGCTGATTGCGCCCACCACAGCAGATACCCTGTCCAAACTGGCCGCGGGCCTGGCCGGAGACTTGTTAAGTACGGTCTGCCTGGCTACCGAGGCGCCCCTGGTGCTTGCCCCGGCCATGAACAAGCAAATGTGGGCCAATCCGGCGACTCAATCCAACCTGGAAATTCTGCGTGCTCGCGGCGTGCAGATCCTGGGTCCCGGTGAGGGTGACCAGGCTTGTGGCGAAACCGGGGCCGGACGGATGCTCGAGCCCCTGGAGATTGCCGAGGCAGTCACCGCCCTGGCAGGCACCGATGGGCCGCTAAGTGGCGTGTCATTGATGATTACCGCCGGACCCACCCGGGAGCCGGTGGATCCGGTGCGCTTCATCAGCAACCGCAGTTCGGGGAAAATGGGGTTCGCCCTGGCTGAGCAGGCCGCCCAAATGGGCGCCCGGGTCATGCTGGTTAGTGGTCCGGTCAGCCTGGTGACTCCACCCGGGGTGCAGCGGGTGGACGTGGAGACCGCCGAGCAGATGCACCAGGCAGTTCACGACAATATTGCCGGGGTGGATATTTTTGTCGGTGCCGCGGCGGTCTCGGACTACCGGGTGGCTGAACAGGCTGACCACAAGATCAAGAAGACCAGCGAGCACCTGTCCCTGGAACTGGTGCGCAACCCGGATATCCTGGCCTGGGTGTCGAGCCTTGAGCCCGGAAAGCGACCATTCACGGTGGGGTTCGCGGCTGAGACCGAGAATCTGGAAGACTATGCACGGGGCAAGCTTTCCGCCAAGTCCCTGGACCTGATCGCCGCCAACCTGGTGGGTGAGGGCAGGGCTTTCGACAAGGACACCAATGCACTGGTGGCCTACTGGCCCGAAGGTGCCGAAGACCTGGGTAGCGGTTCAAAAGTTGAACTTGCCCGGTTGTTATTGAATTTGATCGCCCGGCATTTTCGAAATGAGGATGCCTGAACTGACGTTGTGACCAAACCAGGAACTGATTTTCGATGCAAAGTATTCAGCTAAAGATTCTTGACCCCCGCCTGGGTGCGGAGTTTCCGGTACCCAATTACGCCACCACCGGTTCTGCGGGAATGGATTTGCGTGCCTGCCTGGACAAGACGCTGGTCCTGGAGCCGGGTCAGACTGAACTGATACCCACAGGTATGGCGATTCACATTGATGATCCGGGTCTGGCTGCCGTGTTGTTGCCCCGTTCCGGCCTGGGACACAAACATGGCATCGTGCTGGGAAATCTCACCGGCCTTATCGATTCGGATTACCAGGGCCAGGTGTTCGTTTCATGCTGGAATCGCAGCAGCCATCCTTTCACCATCGAGCCGGGCGACAGGATTGCCCAGATGGTGATCCTGCCGGTAGTGCAGGCCCGTTTCGAGGTCGTCGAGGAATTTTCGGACAGCAAGCGCGGTACCGGCGGCTTCGGCTCCACCGGTCAGCAGTAGCAGGGGCTGTCTAGTATTTGGACTTCAGTTCCTGGAAGCGCTTGATATCGCGCTGGAAACTGGAGACCAGTTCTTCACGCTGCTGGGTGCGTCGATTCAGCATGTCCCGGTATTTTTCCACGTTGGCTGCGGTTTCCATCAGCTCAGTGGTGAGATTGTCGGGGACCGAGCGCTTGTCTGACAGGGGATCGTAGGGATAGTTATAGCGCTGGGCTTCAATTTCCAGTGCAGCCATGCGTTCTTCAAGGCTCTTCAGGTAGTTCGCAGCGATAAGGTCCTGCTGCTTGAGATCAGCCAGGCGGGCCTCGCGCAATTGCTCAATGTCAGAGATTCGCTCATAGGACATGAGCAGTTGTTGATCATATTGGTCGAGTTCCTGACGAATGCGCTCTTGCTCGGCACGGGCCGCGCGTTGTTCCTTGGTCAGTTCACCCTCTTCCACACCGATGCGTACGCCACCTTCGTTAAAGCGTTCGTGACGATCCTTGGCGTACTCGGGCGGAATATGGTCGCCGTAATGAATCACGCCGTTCTCGTCCACCCACTTGTACAGTTCCGCGTATGCCGGAGCGCTCAAGAGCAGGGTGGCCACAATGCTGGCGTTTACGAGAATGTTTTTCACTTGTCTTTTATAGCACATGAATCTGAGGAGATTCCCTTGGAAAATTTCCAAACTGTGGCCCAGTTCAAATTAATGGAAGACCAGTCGATACTCAAGTTTGGTTGACTAGATCCCGTAACTTGCCCGATATGCGCTGACCGCTTCCAGATCCTGCGCCCGGGCGGGGTCTTGCTCCAGGTAGCCCACCAGGTCGCTCAGACCCACTATCCGGGTTACCGAGAGGCCCAGGTCGGCCTCGGCTTCCTGTACAGCCGAGAGTTCGCCCTGGCCGCGTTCCTGGCGGTCCAGTGCGATGGCCACGCCGGCGGCGATCGCGCCATTATCGCGAATAATTTCCACCGATTCACGAATCGCCGTACCTGCGGTGATCACGTCATCCACAATCAGTACCCGGCCTTTCAGGGGGGCGCCCACCAGGTTTCCGCCTTCGCCGTGGGCCTTGGCTTCCTTGCGGTTATACGCATAGCCAACATTGACGCCATGGTCCCGGTACAGCGCTGCCGCGGTCAGTGCGGCCAGTGAAATACCCTTGTAGGCCGGACCGAAAAGCATATCGAATTCCTGTCCGGAGTCGACGATGGCTTGTGCGTAGTACCGGCCAAGTCCATCCAGCGCCTGTCCGTTGCAAAACAGGCCGGCGTTGAAGAAATACGGGCTCTTTCTGCCTGATTTCAGCGTGAACTCGCCGAAGCGCAGTACGCCCAATTCCAGTGCCAGGTCGAGAAATTCTTTCTTGTATGCGTGCATGATTCGTCCTCCAGGCCGGCATTATCCATTAATCCCGGGCCGGGCAGAACCGCTATTTTTCCGCCCCCTCTCGGAGCCGGTCGGAAAACGCGGTAGGATACCGGGCTTTTGAGAGTGGGCCTTCCATGCGAATAATTACCGCCAACGTTAATGGCATTCGCGCTGCAGAGCGTAAGGGTTTTTTTGACTGGCTTGCAGCGCAAGATGCGGACGTGGTCTGCATCCAGGAAACCAAGGCCCAGGAGTTTCAACTGGAGGCGGATGCCTTCAGGCCCGACGGCTATCACTGCTATTACCTGGATGCTGAAAAGAAAGGCTACAGCGGTGTGGCGATCTTCAGTCGCGTGAAGCCCAGCAAGGTGCTGCGGGGTCTGGGCTGGGATGAGTTCGACCGTGAGGCCCGATATATTGAGGCCCAGTTTTCGGGGTTGAGCGTCGTGTCTCTGTACCTGCCCTCGGGATCCTCCGGTGACTTGCGCCAGGAGGCCAAGTATCGTTTTCTTGATCAATTCCTGCCCCATCTGAAGGGGCTTCGCCGCAAGCGGCGGGAGTACATCATTTGTGGAGACTGGAACATCGCCCACAAGGAAATTGACCTGAAGAACTGGAAAGGTAACAAGAAGAACTCAGGCTTCCTGCCCGAGGAACGGGCCTGGCTGGACACCCTGTTTGACGAGGTGGGTTATGTGGATGCCTTCCGGCAGGTGAATCCGGACCCGGATCAATACACCTGGTGGTCCAACCGGGGCCAGGCCCGGGCCAAGAACGTGGGGTGGCGCATCGATTACCAGATTGTTACCCCTGGCCTGGCGGACAGGGTGCTCTCGGCCAGCGTCTTCAAGGACGAGTGGTTTTCTGACCACGCCCCGTTGATCATGGATTACGAGGGGGAGCTGGGCTGAGGTCCTTGATTCGCCTCTTGTTTGCCGTTCCAGGGCGCGACCCAGAACAGGAGTAGAAGGCCCGGTATGGCCACCACGGTGCAAATCAGGAAGAACTGGTAATAACCCACGGATTCCACGATAAAGCCGGTGCTGGCATTGGCCAGGGTCCGGGGGACCGCGGTCAGGCTGGTCAGCAGTGCAAACTGGGTGGCGGTAAACCGGATGTTGGTCTGCTTGGCCATGTAAGCGGTCAGCGCCACGGTGCCCAGGCCCACGCCGATGTATTCAAAACCCACCACGCCAAATAACAGGTAGATGTTCTGGCCAACCCGGGCCAGGGCGGCAAACCCCAGGATAGACACCACCTGCACCAGGCCAAAAATCCATAGGGCCTTGTTGATGGACAGCCGGAGCATGGCCAGTCCACCCAGTGCCGCTCCCGCGATGGATCCGCCTAATCCGGCGAATTTCGCTACCGTTCCGATCTCGGTGCGGCTGAATCCCAGGTCCAGGTAAAACGGGGTGGACAAGGCCGTGGCCATGTTGTCACCCAGTTTGTACAGCAGCATGAAGCCCAGCACCGCCAGTGCGCTGCGCACGCCGTCGCGTTGAAAGAACTCATGGAAAGGCTCGATGACGGCGTCCCTGAGGCTGGTCGGCGCCAGGGCCCTGGAGCCTGTCTCTGCAACCATGGCAGTGGTGGCGATGCCTACCAGCATGAAACCGGCGACGATCCAGTACACGGCCGACCAGGGCATGAAGTCTGACAGTATTAGCGCCAGCGATCCTGGAACCAGGGAGGAAAGCCGGTAGGCGTTGATGAACAGCGAGTTGCCCGTACCCAGTTCGTCATCCGCCAGCAGTTCCCTGCGGTAGGCATCCAGCACAATGTCCTGGGTGGCGCTGAACAGGGCCACGGCGAACACCAGGTACATGGCGGCCTGCAGATTGCTGCCCGGGTTCACGGTCCCGAGCATCCCGATGCTGCCCAGCAACAGGACCTGGCTTAACAGTGTCCAGCCCCGACGGCGGCCCAGGAACGGCAGCTGGTAGCGATCCAGCAAGGGCGCCCAGAGAAACTTCCATGTGTAAGGCAGCATGACCAGGTTGAACAGGCCGATGGTTGCCAGGTCTATGCCTTCGCTGCGTAGCCATGCCGGTACCAGCTGGATGAGCACATAAAGGGGCATGCCGGAGGACAGGCCCTGGAAGATGCATGTGATCATCCTGCGGTTCAGCAGGATTTCCTGCCAGGGCCGTTGCCCGGAAGTTGCTGGGGTGTCGTCCTGCATTAGTGAATCGATACTCTCTTGGCGGGTTTGTTTGAAGGAGCTTCGGTTGAGGCGTGGTGCACGCACATGCGCCAGCCGTCAGATTGCAGAAGATAGACGTTTGTGGCCAGCACCGGCATTGCGGGCCTGTCGGAAAGGTTCCGGAAATGCTCGCGAACCACGTGAATCACATGCTCCTTCCGTGCCTGGCGGTACAGCACTTCAACCCGCAGTTCTGCCGCTCCCTGGGTGGTCAGAATGTGTTGCCAGCTTTTGAAAATGGTCTCGGGCTCTTGAAGCAAGGCGCCGCCGGGATGGATGCAAGTAATGTCCTGTGGCGCCCAAACGGCTTTCATGGCGTTGAAGTCGGCGGCAGCGAAGGCGCGGTAGAATGCCTGTTCGGCTTCTTGTGCTGTGGCAAATGCCATGGCGTTCTCCTGACTTTCGGGGGCTACCGGGTTCCAGTGCGTGTGTGAGCAACGATGAGTAGTGTAACCATTTGCGTGGGGAATCTCGCGGATTTGCCGGATCTGGGTTGCCGTGAATTTTCCTGGGGAGACACTCCGGTGCCCCATCGCGGCTTCCTGATGCGTCGCGGAAGCGATCTCGTGGCGTACCGGAATCTTTGCCCTCACGGTGGCCGTCCCCTGAACTGGCAGCAGGACAAATTTCTTGATCGTGGCAAGCGTGTGATCCTGTGTACTGGTCATGGCGCGGAGTTTGAAATTGCTACAGGTGAATGTCTGCGGGGGCCATGCCCGGGACAGTCGCTGGCAGCGCTGCCAGTGAGGGTAGTCGAAGGTTTGATTTACGTGGACGTAGGCTAATGATCGCCGCGTTTCAAGGGCGCCAGGCGAGCGCTGCGAAGCTGGGCATCGCTATTTAAGTTCGGTCAATGAACTCCAGCGGGTCCGACCAATCTATAGGGAGAGGTCCGTCATCGTCATTATTAAAATCTTCTCTGCCTACGTCTACTGATCCGGACCAGTCTTCCGGGGCTGACGCTTTTTTGATCCACATTTCCGTCCAGTCGTCGGGATCCAGTTCTTCAAGGGTGCCGTCGAAATGTTGTATCTCGATGGCCCCGTCCACTGGGTCCAGTGCCACGACCTCGAAAAGGGCGCCGTCCGGCATGCTGTACCACTGACCAATTACCGGGTAATTGACCTTCATGGTTACTTGTCCTTTTGCTTGTGCTCTCAATCGTTTAAAAGCCGCGAATCTTTCCGGCGGCAGTCCTGATCCATTTAGAACCCAAATTCTGCTTGTCGCAAGTTTTTCGCCGCGAGGCATGTTTTTTGTTAACCAAGCTACTGAAATTTCATGCTCGGATCATAATTCCATGGTCTATTTCCCAGGCTGGGTCGCGCACGGGGCGAGCAGGCGTGCGCGAGTATTTCATACACATAATTCGGGCCATCGACAGGCTTTTGCCGGTGGGTTCTATAACGGGTCTTATTTGCATTGGAATATTTAGATTGATCATTTTTAATTAATTCTATGAAGAGTCTCGTTTTCGACTGTTAATAAACTACGACTCAATCTCGAAAAACCCCTTAAAAACGTGTATAAAATGTTATTTATTACGTTTTAATACCTATTTTTTTAGGGTTACTTTTCTGTCTTAATTGATGAGTGGTCTTAGAAGGTTCTCCAAGGCCGTCGTAGATGGCTGCCTAGACGATGGATCGTCTAAGAAACTAGATTGGCTCTTAATAATCTGGGGAAACGCTTAGCACGCCCCCCGGGGGATAATCATGAAAGGCAAATGGACTTTGTTACTGGCAGCGACGGCGCTGGCCAGTGTTTTGACATTGAGTGGTTGCGGAAGCGATGGCTCTGACGGAGCAGCTGGCGCTGACGGCGCTGATGGCGTTGACGGTATTGCTGGCCCTCCCGGTTCTGACGGTACAGACGGTATTGATGCGACGATTGATCCGATCCTTCAGGCCAAGGCAGAATCTTGTGATGTCTGTCACGGTGGTGTCGGTGATATGCACCAGGCCGAATACAACAAGTACCAGGGCAGCGGTCACGACAGCTCTCTGGTAGTTCTCATTGATGAGGCGTCACTGGCTGTCGGTCCGGGATCTGCTGAAGGTCTTTACAATT
>ENA-UOYF01000178-UOYF01000178.1-marine-metagenome-genome-assembly--contig:-NODE-178-length-15165-cov-4.360887_pt1 | contig 15165 bp, 12 predicted proteins | sample MGYA00238171_ERZ767123 | MGnify/ENA primary metagenome ERZ767123 (study PRJEB28940, sample SAMN06267155) | marine metagenome | isolation source: Columbia River Estuary | place: USA:Columbia River Estuary... | reverse complement strand
GTGAAAAAAATCCTGCTTTTTTAGCTATGATGGTTCCAAAAAATGATAAAATTTTTAATAATAGTTTTGACACACCAGAATTTGAACTTGGTAGTATAAGTTTTGAATTAGATCCTAGCATTAAAGACACACAACCAGAAGAAGACAAAATACACTTTGAGATGATCGCTAGGAAGATCCATGAATTAATTACTATTTCTAGGTTTAAAGTATTTAATGAGATTGATGATTTAGGTAGATGTAATAAACTTAAAAAGAATGACATTAACGACGTGTATGGATTTATTATTGATGAGATAGGGCCTAAATGGTCAAACATAGATTTATTTAGTGAACTATGTGTATATTTCGACATTAAACCAGCAAAATTTTATAGCTCACTTTCTAATGTATATAAGGAAGATCTTATTCAAGAGCTAGATAACAAAACAGGTATTTTAGAAAAGAAGAACATTAAAAGATTATTTTAAATGATTGAACCCAAGGTAATTAAACAAGGCGCCAAAAGAGTTTGGATCCTTGGAGACTTGCACTTTGGTGTAAGAGCAAATTCAGTCGAGTGGCTGGATATTCAAAAAGACTTTTTCGAAAATACATTTATCCCTATCTTAAAGAGGGATGTTAAACCCGGTGATGTCTTAGTACAAGTAGGAGATACTTTTGATAATAGACAATCTATTAATATTAAAGTCCTAAGTTACGCAGTAAATTTATTTGAAAGACTAGGACAGATTCTACCATGTTATGTAATATGTGGTAACCATGATATTTGGGCTAAGAAATCAAATGACATATCTTCGATTGATAGTTTAAAATGGATTCCTAATGTGCAGGTTTACAAAGAGCCTGAGTTACTAAACTGGTCTGGTAAAAACATTTTACTAATGCCATGGAGAAGAGATGCTGCTCATGAAACTGAAACCTTAGCAGAATATCCACAAGCAGATATTGTATATTGCCACTCAGAAGTTAGAGGTATTTACCTTAATGCTAAAGTTAAAAATGAACATGGAACAGATTCTAATATCTATGACAGATACATGAGGGTTTATTCAGGACATATTCACTTTAGACAAGAACGTGGTAAATTATTAATGGTAGGAGTTCCGTATCAATTGACTAGATCGGATAGAGATAATCCAAAAGGTTTTGATATTGTAGATCTAGAAACAATGGAAGAGACTTTCCATGAAAATCATGATTCACCTAAATTCTTAAGGTATAATATTAAAGCGCTATATGATATGCCTCTTGGTCAATTTAAGAAGCAAATAGAAAATAACTTTGTAGATCTATTCGTTCCATCGCAGATCGCTACAACCAATGCATTGAGCCAGTTGGTTAATGAAATTCAAAATATTTCTAGAAAGTTAGAACCAAATATTTACGAAGAAGATTCATATATCGATAAAGACTTTTATGACATTAATGAAATTGAGGAAATGTATAAAAATTACAATATTCTTAATTTATGTAATATGTATGTAGATAGTATGAAACAAGATGGTGATTTAACGATAAGACTAAAGAGCAAGTTAAAACAATTGTATACTCAACAAGCATACAACTACGACACAGATCAATAAATGAGAATAGACTATATTGAATTTAAGAATTTTGCTTCCTACGGAAATCAAAAACAGAGAATAGAATTTAAAGAAGATACCTCTGAGTTATTTTTAACTCTAGGTAAAAACGGTGATGGTAAAACTACTATTGCTAATGCTATTATCTATGCTTTGTATGGTAAAGTTGAAGGTGTAAAATTATCAGATCTACCAAATAGAATTAATAAAGAACTACATGTTAAGATTGGTCTTATGTGTGGTACTATGAAGATTGAAATTGAAAGAGGCTTAATGCCTAATAAGTTTTCTGTATTAATTAATGGAGTTGAATTTGATAAAGCAGGTAAAAAGTCTGTACAAGATTATTTAGAAGAAGAGGTATTCGGTATTCCATATCATGTATTTAAAAATATAATTATCTTATCAGTAAATGATTTTAAATCTTTCTTAACCATGTCTAATTCGGATAAGAAACAAATTATTGATAGAATGTTTGGCTTCTCTATTCTTAATGATATGCAAAGGCAAATCAAAGATGAACGTAGAGATATTAAATTTGATATTGACGCTTTTGATGCTGAGTTAAATGAGATAATGAATTCAATTGGATCTGTTAGAGGTAAACTAAATACACTATTAGAAGAATCTAAGACTGTAAATAAATCTAAGATTCAAGAATTAAAAGATGAATTAGTAGCTCTACACGAAGTAGTATTAGATATTGAATCTAATCGTAAGAAAGAGGAAGGCGCAATGAATACCTTCAATACTCAATATAACGAGAAGCGTACAGAAGCTGGAGATATTAAAAGAGAGATTGATTATCTAAATAAGAAGTTAAAGTTATATGAGAGTGGGCATTGTCCAACATGTGAAACTAAGTTAACTTCAGATTGGCATAAAACGCAGAAAGTAGAATTTGCAGATAAGATAGAATCGAGTACAGATCAGATTAAATCAATTAAGGCTGAGATGGATGAATTACAAGAAAAAGTAATTACAGCAAGAGAGACTAAGCTAGAACTAGAGGGTCAGATCTCAGATAACAAAGTAACAATGCGAGGACTTAAAGGAGAACTCGTTAAATTAAAAGATACTCCAGAAGGTTCAGACTTTGACCACTTAAGAAATCTTATTACAGAATTTGAAGAAAAAGAGGCTGCTAAATCTACAAGTAAAGATACCTTAAATGCAGACTATAATTTTATGGAAATTGTAGAAAATATCTTAGGTGAAGATGGAGTAAAGAATTTAGCAGTTAAAACTATCCTACCAGGACTTAATACTAATATAGCTGCAATGACTCAAACGATGCACTTGCAATTCCATATTAGATTTGATGAGAAGTTTAATTGTATTATTAATCACCTAGGTGAAGATATTAATCCAATGACACTTTCAACAGGTGAGCGTAAGAAAGCAGACTTTATTGTTATTATCGCAATCATTAAGATCTTAAAGTTAAGATTCCCACAACTAAACCTTTTGTTCTTGGATGAGTTATTATCTTCAGTAGATCATGATGGCGTTTACAATATATTAAAGATTTTAAATCAAGTAATTAAAGAACATGAAATAAATACATTTGTAATTAATCACTCGGTATTACCACATGAGATATTTGATAAGAAGATACAAATATATAGAGAGAATGGCTTTTCTAAGTTTACTATCGAAAACATAGATTAACTAGGATATATAATAAAAGAATTAAAAATATACAAATAATATTATGCCAATATCAGCAAGACAATTTGGAGTTAAAAACGACGCTTCAGCATTAAACCTAACAGGATATACCGATCATGGTATATTGTTAGTACAAGATTCAGCAGCAGCACCGGGATTTAACGGAGGAACACCTTCTACAGAAGGAGTTCAATGGAATATGGGACCAGACGAAGAAAGGTTCGAAAATATTATTGCTTATACTAAACCTGCAATAAACGATGATTCTTCAGGCGATCTTACTACCGAAGGTACTATTGATACTGCAGGATATGAGCCAGGAGACGCAGTAGTAAATTATCAATACAATGGTGCAGGTAGAAAAATATCTTTCATAGGATGTTCTGATGCAGATTTTTTAGGAGTATCTCAAGATTTAGTTCCTAATGAAAATTTTACTAGTACTACTGAAGCAGCTAACTATTTTAATAATGTAGCAGAATCCGCATGGACAAACTATGTTGCACAAGGTGAAAGCCCAACTCCTGCAACAACACAAGCACCAGAAGCAACAGAAGCAACACAAGCAACCACTGTTGTAGATGGAGAAGGTCCAAGAGATGAAGGAGAAGAACCAACCCTTGCAACATCTGCAACAACACAAGCGCCAGAAGCAACTGATGCAACAACCGAAAGACTTATTGAAAAGCCAACAGGTGAAGAAGGCGGAGGAGAATAATCTACTCTAATTTAATTTAATTAACTAAGGATGGCCAATAGAAATATTGGCCATTTTTGTTTGATCAGAAAAGATGATATATAATATATGGCTACATACAATTTAAAATTTAATAAAGACGATTCAGTTATCAGACATGTCATTGTTGGTCTATTAGCAGACCTTAATGATAAATTAAGCTTTTATAGACAGATTAGTAATGATGAAAGGGCAGAAATAGATGTACCTTTCTTTTATGCAGTATCTGGAGATGAAAACTTTATGAAAGATAGCTTCTTATTCTCTAGCGTCAATGGAGAGTCATGTGATCCTAATGGAGATTTTGCAGATGGTAATTACGATAAAGTACCAAGAGGTATTGTAAACCTAACTTCATTCGCAGTAGATCCATCAAAGCTAGTTAATAAAAGAAACATGGGTCATTATATGATGATGAACGAAGATGGCTTAATGGAAGGTTATGTCGCTGAATTCGAAATGATCCCATGTATAATAGGAGTTGATGTTGAAATATTAGTATCAAGTCAATTAGACCTATTTAAAGTTACTGAATCTATTGTAAAGAAAATGTACAAGGCTAATTTCTACCATGTAGATGCTGGACATTTAGAAGAGGGAACTTACAGAATTACATCTGAGTATATGATGCCAGATGATTATACACAAGATAGACCTGTTGAATATTCATTTGATGATAAACAAAACCATAAAGTTAGTTTCTCATTAGAGATTAATGCATTTATACCATCATTTGACTTTGAAGAAGATGTTTATAGAAAATTCACTAGAACTGCCTATGCTAATGCTATTGTTGGAGACTATGTAGATCCTAATGGATTCTTAGATCCTACAGTACATCCACAAGTATATTACGATACTTATGAGCCAGCTAAATGGGAAGCTAATGGAGAACAATGGATTAAAACAGAAGTTGGGGTAGATGTAACCGACTCAGTTATTTCAGAAACATTAGGTAATCAATTAACAACAGAATCTCAAATTAAACGACTTACTAGACGTAGAAAACAATCTAATAGAATGTTCGGTATTGGTAATAGTAATCTAACCGTACCTGGTATGGGAACTCCAGATAGTGCGCTACTTGGAGACAATTACGAGGTAAAAGCAAAGCAGACACCGTTCGGAGATAAAATAGACTAATAATTTGATAGATATATACAATAAGAAAACATAAAAATTTCAAAATGACAAATACATTTAACAAAGGAATTAAGTCACCTATCTTAGAAGAAGGGCAAGGATATATTTTCCATGCCGCAGGTGGAGATTTCAAAATCACAGGAAGTCATATCGAAACTGTAGCTGAAACTAATGAGACATTTAGAACTTTAGTAGCAGCAGGGAAAATATTCGATATTAACGAATCTGGTATCTCTTTTTACTATGATTACAATGCTAAATCACCAGTAACTAAAATACAAGAAGGTTCAGTAGAAAACTTTGATAGCTATTTAGCTTTAACTGAAAAGTTATCATTCTTAGAAAAAACTGCAAAAGAACTTAGAACTTCTTATGGTACAGGTGAAAAATCCGGAGCTTTAACAGAAGCTAATAAGGAAATTAAAACTACTAAAGCTGCAATAAACGAAGCGAAAGCTAGTAGCTTAACAGTAAGATTCTCATACGATGTAAATGAGAACGTATATAAAGCAGGTAATATCGAAATGCCAATTGGTTCTGAAGATAAACTATCTGAAGTATTCTTTGCATCAGCATATATTAAATATGCAGATAAAAAATTAATCGAAGCATTTCAATTAGCATGTGAAAACTATAACTCATATAAAGTATTAGATTTTATTACAGAATCTAAGAAAGGTGATGTTACTGTTGTAACAATGAGAGCTGAAAAAAATGCATTTGTATTCAGAGCAAACGAATCTACTAAATTAGCTAGCTTTGAAAAAATGCTAAGTAATGCAGCAATAGAATATGTAAAAGAACAAACTGGAGCAGATATTACTGAGCAGTTCGAAGATCTTTTAGAGTCTAATGCAATATTAGAATCTAAGAAAGCAGAAACTAAAGCACTTTACAAAGAAATGTTATCGTTCTTATATGACCAAAAAGGTAGATTAGCAGAAGCTGATAGAAACCTTCCGGACATTAAAGCTGCTGATAAATTAATAGGATCTGAAATTACTAAAGTAAATCAAGTAATAGAAGCCCTAGAAGAAGATGTATTAACTATCGAAGATGGTTATATTGATGCTACATTAAAAACAGATGTTGAGGGACTTGAAGAAGCCTCTTCAATTAAAGTGGATGCTGTAGAATATACACAAGCTGGTAAGAACGATATTCTAACTGTATTTGTTGATAGCAAACCATACAGAATAGAAAAGTACAAAATTGAAGTTCCTTCTTAAGAAGATACTACTTAATACACATCACGATCTATTAAGAAAAAGCCCATTCGAAACAAATGGGCTTTTTTTAGTATAACTAGTAATCTAATTAAACACACACTGTGCCAAGAAAAAAGAATTACTTAAATAACAAAGACCTATACAATCAGATTGTACAGTCTTTAGAAGATGATAAGCTAACAAAGGACGCTGAGAAGATGTTGATACTAATCGCAGAAAGAGCAATTAGAAAACTAGTTTATCTAAATATAGACGATAAGAACGACTGTATGCAATTTGCAATATTAGACCTTCTTAAGTACTGGAGAAACTTCAACCCTAAATATACTAACGCATTTGCATACTTTACGGAGATTGCAAAAAGAGGTTACGCTAAAGGCTGGAATAAAATCCACCCTACTAAATATAAAAATACAATGTCAATGGATCGTATCAACACTAAAGGTGGTGATGGCGAATCTGGAATGTTTAATATTTAATGTCAATAAAGAACTTAAAACCTAGTGGCAACTCAGGATTTGTACAAGGGTATTACAACCCATTAAATCCAGATAAGTATATCGGTCCAACGCCGATCATTTATCGTTCCTCATGGGAAAGAAAGTTCTGTATTATGTGTGATAATAAAGAAAGCGTATTAAAATGGTCAAGTGAACCTGTAACTATTAAGTATAAATGGTCAAAAGATGGTAAAGAACATAAGTACTATCCAGACTTCTATATGAAAACTGCAGGTGAAAATGATGAAGGTCCGGTGGAATGGCTGGTTGAAATTAAACCAGAGGCACAGATTAAAAAACCACTCCCGCCTAAGACTAAATCTAAGAAGGCACTTAATTCCTATAAATTCTTAGCCGAAGCCTATATTAAAAATCGTGATAAATATGCTTATGCAAATGCTTGGTGTGAAAACCGAGGTTGGCGATTTATAGTCTTAACTGAAAAGACACTTAAATAATGGGACAAGTTAAAAAACAAATAGGAGAATTATCTAAAGAAGCTGGCGGCATGGCAAAAGCAATCACTGCAGCAGAAGATTGGTTTAACACTTCTAAAAAGGCTGTTAGAGAAAAAGCAGTAGCTAGATCAGCAGGTCCATTCCAACAAGGTAAGATATATGTGTTCAGATATGAAAACCCAATTGCCGCAGAATGGTGGGATAGCAATCCAGTAGTATTGGCACTGAACCGCTCAGATACAGGTAATGACATGGGTATTAATCTTAATATGTTACCAGTCCCTGTAAAGCAAGACCTCTTAGATTTCATCTATGAGCAATATAAAGGCTATATACAAGGACAGAATAGAGGTTCAAAAATGGAGAACGCTAGAGCACAAGGACCATTATCATTATCATACCAAGGAGCTAAAACATTCCTAAAGAGATATGGCTTTGATTTTGCAATTAGACAGTATGCCACAACTCGTAAATCTCAGCAAGTTGTAGTGTCATACGAAAACTGGGCAAGAATAGCCCTGTGTGACTTTTTAGAGCTCAATGGCTCATCAGTTGGACAGATAAGGGCAGCCTTCAGAAACCATCTAAATAAATGAGATATATAAAACAGAAATAATACTATATTATGGCAGGATTTACTGACAAACGAAACGGACCACTTAGTTCAAACACAAGACCATTTAGCCTTTCAAATGCTTTGAAAACGCTAAGTTCTTTTGGTATGCGCTATGATGACATGGTGCTAAGACAATCTCAAGCAATTGGTCCAATGGAAGATCAGTTCGGTTACAAAGAGATGAACCCGTTCGGATTAGACAACGATGATATTTATGGTGCATTTGCTGCACTATCCATGGGAGATATAAACATGAAAAAGAACGTACCGTTCTTTGATACTGATTACCCAGGAAAAAGAGACGAACTTAGAAGGTTTGCACAGAATGATGAAATTGAAGATATACTAGATATACTTTGTGATGAAGCAATAGTATATGATGATAAAAACTTCTTTGCTCAACCAGATATAGCAGGACTTGATGTATCAGATGATGTACAAAAAGACCTTAACAAATACTTTAGACAAATCTATCACTACTTTGGATTTAATGGTGAACAATCAGCTTGGTACTTTTTTAGAAAGTTCTTAGTAGATGGTTACTTATCATTTGAGATAATTTATTCCCCAGACCAAAAGGAGATTATAGGTTTTAAAGAGATTGATCCAGTTACTCTAATGCCAGGTTACAATAAAGACGATGGTAAAAAAGTATGGGTTCAGTTTAAAGATGATCCAACAAAAGAAAGAGTGTTATATGATTCTCAAATCATTTATATTGCATACTCTTCACTTTCAACAGCATCGAGAGTATCTTATGTTGAAAGATTAATAAGATCATTTAACCTACTTAGAATTATGGAACACACCAGAGTAATCTGGGCAGTGACTAACGCTTCATTTAGAATGAAGTTTATTATACCTGTAGGTGGTAAATCTAAAACTAGAGCAAAACAATCGTTAGCTCAGTTAATGAATAACTATAAAGAGGTAGTTGATTTTGACTTCGAATCAGGAACATTAGAAACTGATGGTAAGCCAATGCTACAATTTAGTAAAGAATACTGGTTACCTTCTAAAGATGGTGAAACACCAGAAATCGAAACTCTTAGTTCTGAAGGACCAGATCTTTCAGATACTGAAGCAGTTAAATATTTCCAAGATAAACTTAAAGAGGTTTCTAAAATTCCTTACAACAGATTCTTATATGAAGATGATGGTGGTGACTTTGCATTAGCAGGTGATGGTATGGTAAGAGATGAAATCAAATTCGGTAAGTTCATTAAGAGATTAAGATCTGTATTTCAAGAGATATTGGTTAAGCCAATGTACATTCAAATGTGTCTTAAATACCCTGAGTTCCAGGACGATCCTCAATTTAAGACTCAAGTAGCCTTAAGATATAATGAAGAGAATATGTTTGCTGAATTAAAAGAACAAGAGGTTATGTCATTAAGATTAGACTTTATCTCAAGTATGAGAGATAGTTTAATGACAACTAATCAAGAAACAATGGAAGAGGAATATTACTTCGATCAAGAATACTTAGTTAGAAAGTACTTAAAACTGTCTGACGACGAGATTAGAGCTAACAAAGCATTTAAAGCAAAAGATAGAAAAACTGCTGCAGATCAACCTGAAGAGGAAGATGACGGAATGGGCATATAGCCGCTAATCCTAGATAGTTAAGAAAAAGAGATATATAAAATATGAAAATTATTAAAACATTCGAAGAGTTTATTTCAGAAGACTCGTTAAAGGCAGGAGAAGATTCTAAAATATATGTAGAAGATCAGACTTTAGATTCTGGTGCTACTATTAAATCTGCAGAAATATTAGGAGCGATTACAGCTTCTAAAACTGAAAGCGATTTTAAAGATTACTTCTATAATGAATATGGACAAGATGCATTCGCTGAGGGCGAAATGGATATTTTAGCGGCATATTACCTAGATAAATCTGCAGAAGACGCAGAGGTAGAAAAGGAAGCTGGTGACGAAGAAGAGGAAGACAAAAAAGAAGGCGATGATGGAGGCCTAGATATTGACATCTAAAAGATATTAAGATAATTGCATAATACAAGTAGATATATAATAAAAATAGATAAATCATAGTTATGGCAAATAACAACAACTTATTAATTGTTGAAATGTCTTCATCTCAGTTAAAAGTAACCGATACTGAGAATAAAGATTACATTCTAGAAGGTATATTTGGTCAAATAGATCAAAAGAATAAAAACAATCGAATCTATACTGAGAGCGAATACGTTCCTCAGATAGAAGCTTTACAAGACAAGATTAAGTCTTCTAAGCTATTAGGTGAGTTAGATCACCCACAGCAATTCGATATTTCCCTTAAGAGTGTCTCTCATATTATTGAAGAATTATATTACGACAAAGAATCAAAAGAAGTAAGAGGTAGAATCAAATTACTAGATACTGACGCAGGACGTCAAGCTAAAGCCCTAGTAGATGCTGGTGTACCATTACAAATCTCATCAAGAGCAGCTGGAGCCGTTGAATCTAACGGAAAGGTAAAAATCAAACAATTATTCACTTACGATTTAGTTGCAGATCCAGGATTTGCAAACGCTGAATTAAAAAGAGTTAACGAATCTTATGGATTCGATGATAATTCAGGTTTATGGATATATGATTTAACTGAAACTAATGAATCACTTGAAGAGACACAAGAAATTACTAAAACCAATAAAGAATCAAATAATAAAGAAAAAAACATGGCAGAATTTGTAAAAGCTGAAGATTTCAATAAGTATTCTGAGTACTTAGCTAACGAAATGAAAAGCATTAAAGAGTCTATCGGCGCAACAAACGAAGACGAAACGTTAGAAGATGTAAAATCTCATAACGACCACATAGTTGAAAGCGTAAATACTCTCTCAGAATACGTTGAGTATTTAGCTGGCAAATTAGACGAGTCCATCCAATATTCGGAACACGTCGCAGAAAAAGCAGATCAAGGTATAACTTATACTGAGGCTGTTGCTGAAAAATTAGATCAAGGTATTCAATACTCTGAGCATTTAGCAGAATCAATTTCTAAAGTTAAAGATTTCGCAGATCACGTTGCTGAATCAACTAACGAAGGAGCTACTAAAGCTGACAATCTTTTAGCCTATGTTGATTACTTAAAAGAAAACTTACAATCAGTATCTGAGTATGCTGAATACATTGCAACATCTATTAATGAAAGCGTAGTTGAAGAAACTGAAGAAGTTACTGAAGATGACGAAGCTGATGCACCTGGTGCTGAAAAAGAAGAAGCTGATGTAGAAGAAGTTGGTGATAATTCAGAAGAAGGTGATGTAGATCCTAAAGGTGATATTGGCGAACCTGCTGAAGAATTAGAAGATGAAACTAAAGACGTAACTGCAGATGAAAAATCTGAAGAAGCTGAAGCTGGTGAATCTGAAGAAGAAGCTGAAGGTGAAGATGGTGCTAAAGAAGTAGTTGAAGAGGAAGAAGTTGAAGAAACTGAAGAAGTTGAAGAGACTGAAGAAGTTGAGGAAACTGAAGAAGTTGAAGAAACTGAAGAAGTTGAGGAAACTGAAGAAGTTGAAGAGACTGAAGAAGTTGAAGAGACTGAAGAAGTTGAAGAGACTGAAGAAACTGAAGTAACTGAAGAAGATGAAGCTGGTGAAGGTGCTGAAGAAGTAGCTGAAGAAGATGAAGCTGGTGAAGGTGCTGAAGAAGTAGCTGAAGAAGATGAAGTTGAAGAAGGAAACGCATTCGGTGCTGCAAGAGCTAAAGCAATCGCAGACGGCGAAAAAACTTTTAAAGTAGGTGATGAAGAATTTGACGTTGAAGACGTTGATGCTGAAGATAAAGAAAACGCTGAAGAATTTGTTGAAGAAAAAGAAACAGAACACCACACTGAAGAAGTTGAAGAAACTGAAGAAGTTGAAGAAACTGAAGTAGCTGAAGAAGATGAAGCTGGTGAAGGTGCTGAAGAAGTAGCTGAAACTGAAGAAGTTGAAGAAACTGAAGAAGTTGAAGAGACTGAAGAAGTTGAAGAATCTGCTTTAGATACTTACAAGAACGAAATTGCGTCTAAATTAGATGCATTAGTAGAAGCTGCACAAGTTAAAGAAAACGAAGCTCCAGCATTCTTAAATATAGTATCTGGTAAAGTACAAGAATCTTACAATACTTTAAATGAAGATGCTAAAACTGAAGTTAGAGCTAGAGTGGCAAAAAGATCATTTATGAATGAGTCACAAATCAGTGCTATCATTGAAAACGCTAACGCAGTTGTTGAAGCTAGAACTAACGAACCATTCTTTATCTCTGCAATACCTGTAGAATATAAAGAAAAGTTTGAAGCTCTTACTGAAGCAAAACAAACACAAATTAAAGCTCAAGCAAAATACCATAACTTAAATACTGAATATCAGGTTAGAAACTTCTGGGAAACTAGAGACTTAAGAGAGGTAAAAGTTGACTTAGAAAAATTAGCAACGGTAAACGAATCTGCAGCAGTTAAAACTGAAGAGGAAGCTAAACCGTTATATGATGTAACTGATATGGCTGCAGCTTTAAACAAAAGATTTAAAAAGTAATATATATAAAATAATAAGATCGACGATAAAAGAGTGACAGAAGCAGAACACTCAAGCAAGTCGAGTTTCTAACGAATAATCGAAAGAAACGTAAAAACCATTAAAAATAATAAAAATCAAAATGGCAAATTTAATTAACGAAGCTGAGATCAGAGGTACTTGGGCTCCTATTATTGAGGAAGCAACAGGGATCAATGAATCTAGCAAACTAGCTTGGATGTCAGAATACTGTCACAATCACAAGCTTTATGAAGACGCAAACATTATGGCGTTAAATCCTGGTATGAACTTAGCAGGTATGGGAGACACAAGTTTTCCTAGTGCAAACGGTGTAGGATCTGGAGACAAAGCTCCAACTCTTTTACCTTTAGCTATGCAAGTAGCTGCACAAACTATCGGTTTAGACCTAGTACCTGTTGTACCTATGGCTGGACCAATGGGATTACTATCTTACCTTGACTTCGTATACGAAGGAGGTGCGATCGGTGGTGCTGCTCCTAACTATGCAGATGGTACTGTAGCTCCAACTTATATCAAAGCTAACATCGGCGTTGCCGCTGCTGGTAATGATGAAGCTGCTGGAACTTCAAGAATAGATGGTAAACCAATCATTAAAGTGGTAGACGCTTTAGGAGCTGGTGAAGCAACTATTTCTGCAAGATATGCTGGTGCTGAATTAGTAGCTGCTTTAGAAGACCATATTCCTGGTTTCTCTGGTGCTGCTGGTGCTTTAGGTTCTCCAATGTCTAGAGGTTTAGGTGAATCTACAAGAGACAAAGTAATGGGCTTAAGCTTATTCTCAAAAAGCGTTGCTGCTGAAACTTTCCAAGTTGCTGCTGCCGTAACAAGAGAACAAGTACAAGACCTTAAACAATTCGGTGTAGATGCAGTTGCTCAAGTAGAAGCTGTATTAACTAACGAATTAACTCAGTCAATTAACAATCACATCTTATTAAAGATGAGAGATTTAGCTGGAACTAACCTATTCGGTGTAGATGCTAATAATGACGCAGTAGCTATGAATATTGCTGTAGCTGGTGGAGAAACTAAAGGTGACTCACACAGAAGAATCTTAACTGCAATCCTTGCTGCTGGTAATTTAATCGCGCAAAGAGGTAGAAGAGGTGCTGGTAACTTCGCTGTAGTAGGTGGAAAAGTTGCATCTGCTTTACAAGGTGTTTCTGGTTTCGTAGCATACCCAATGGCTAACACTATAAACCAAGTTGCTGGTGCAATATATCCTTTAGGATCTATCGCTGGTATCAACGTTTATACTGACCCATCTGTAGCTTTCGAATCAGTTGAGATCTTAGTTGGTAGAAAAGGTGACGGTAACGGACCTGGATTAGTATTCATGCCTTACTTAATGGCTGAATCAGTACAAACTATCGTTGAAGGAACTATGGCTCCGAAAGTAGCTGTAAAATCTAGATACGCATTAGTTGAAGCTGGATTCCACCCAGGAACTCAATATGAGAAATTCTCATTAGAGAACTTTGCACTATAATTTATAGTCTAAATTTTATATTAAAGACCCTCTTAATTGAGGGTCTTTTTTTTTGCTCATTTTTAGGAAGATATATAATCTATCGGAATAATTATAGAAAATTAAGATTTTAATATGAAAAAAATTAAATTAGGTAAAAAGATTCAATTGCTAGAAGATTTTTCTGCAAGTGATCTTTCTAAACCATCACAATCAGTTACACCGGCGGCCAAAACAAAACCAGCTTCTATTACTGTAGATAAGGTAGTGGCTCAGCCAACTGAAGCACCTGAAGCTCCAGTAGCAAATGTAGTATCAGGTGAAGAGGTACGAGCTGAAATAATCAAAGATGTTGATGCTATATTAAATAATTTAGATGCTCTCTCAAAGCAAATCACAGAAGCAGTTTTATTAGAAGCAGACGAGTGGTTTGAGGATGATGCTTTATTTGAATCAACAGAGGCTATTAATGAAGAAGATAGTTTTTTAACTAAAATGTTTGCAAAATTTAAAGCTACTAAAGCCTACTCTACAAGAATGGGCCAATACTCAGCCCTTAAAAAGAAAGAGCGAGGAGCTGAAGTAACTAAAATAGAATTAGAAGGTCAGTTTGATGCAAAAAAAGACCAACTAGAAGCTCAAATAAAAGACAAGATTGCTGCTAAAATTAAAACACAAATTGAAAAGGTTAATCAAAAAGATATAACTCCGGAAGCTAAAAAGGAGATTAAAGATAAGATATACGCCAAGAGGGATGAATTATTAAAAGGTTCTAATAAGAAAATCGCAGAAAAAATTAAGACTAAAAAAGAAGCAGTTACTGCAAAGGCAAAACAGGCTATTACAGCAGCGGAAGCAGAAACTAAAAAAATGATTGATGATAACCCAATCGATAATGAAAAATATACTAATTTATGGGACGCCTATAAATTAGATGTAGACAATAGACATGAACTTCTTTTAATAGACATGAAAGCTGAGGCAACTATGGATGCCGATGATAAAGATGAAGATCAAATAGAAAAAGATATTAAAACGGCTGACGAACAGAAGAAAAAACAAGAAGCCCGCGCTGCAGAAAGAGCTAAGATATTAGAGTTAAGAGCAAAAAAAATAAAAGAGAAAGAAGCAAAAGAAGATGCTAAGCTTGATGATAAGCAAAAAGAGGCTAAAGAGAAAATAGACAAATACATATCTGCACAGGTTAGCTTTGATGCT
>ENA-UOYF01000171-UOYF01000171.1-marine-metagenome-genome-assembly--contig:-NODE-171-length-15512-cov-4.661771_pt1 | contig 15512 bp, 10 predicted proteins | sample MGYA00238171_ERZ767123 | MGnify/ENA primary metagenome ERZ767123 (study PRJEB28940, sample SAMN06267155) | marine metagenome | isolation source: Columbia River Estuary | place: USA:Columbia River Estuary... | reverse complement strand
CGCCAGTTTTCTTCCTGATGACCGAATCCGATCTGGCTGCGGGGCCGAATTCGTCCCGTGTGGGCCAAATCGTCGCAAGAAAACCTTTGAATGACGGCCGGCTCCAGTTCAAACTTCGCTATCTTTCAGGGAATCCGGGATTTTCATGATCAGGAACAAGCTAAAAATCTTGCTGCCCATAGCCGTTGTGGTGGTTGCCATACTGGCCGGGCGCGCCATTATCAGCAGCAAACCCGAGGCCCAGCGCATGGCGCCGCCGGTAGTGCCCCTGTCGGTGGACGCAACCCGGCTGGTGAAAACCGATTACCAGGTCATGGTCACCGCGGATGGCACGGTGCGCCCGCGTACCACCAGCACCCTGATTCCCCAGGTCCCGGGACGGGTGATCCAGGTGTCGCCGAGTTTCCGTGAAGGCGGGTTCTTCGAGCGTGGTGACGTGCTGCTGCGGATCGAGCCCCGGGATTTCGAACTGGCCCTGGCCAGCGCCGAGGCCCAGGTGGCCCAGGCCAGTGCGGCCATGGAACAAGAACTGGCTCTTGCTGAAGTGGTGAAGGGTGACTGGGAATCCCTGGGCAAGAAAGCCCCTGACCTGGGCCTGCGCAAGCCCCAGATCGCCGCCGCCCGGGCCGCCTTGTTGTCGGCCCAGGCCCAGTTGGAGCGGGCCAGGACGGACCTGGACAGGACGAAAATCCGCGCCCCCTACGCCGGGCGGGTGCTCGAGCAGAATGTGGATATCGGTCAGTTCGTCTCGGTAGGCACCATGCTGGCAAAAATCTATGCCATCGATTACGTGGAGATACGCCTGCCCCTGAGCAATCGCCAGTTGGAATACGTGCAGTTGCCGGAGCGGTATCGTAACGACGGAAATGTGACCAACCAGGAAGGCCCGGCGGTGACCATCGAGGCCGTGGTGGGTCGCACCACCTACTCCTGGGAAGGACGCATTGTGCGCGCCGAGGGTTCCATTGATACCCAGAGTCGCCAGTTATACGTGGTGGCCCAGGTGGATGATCCCTATTCCCGTGGACCCCAGGGGAGACCGCCCCTGCGGATTGGGCAGTTTGTACAGGCCCGCATTCACGGCAAGATCCTGGAAGAGGTGATTGTGATTCCCAGGCCCGCGCTGCGAGAAGGCGGTGAGGTCCTGTTGGTCGACGAGGAAGGTATCCTGCGTCGCCGGCTGGTCTCCGTGTTGTGGAGCGATGCCGACCAGGTGGTGGTGGATGATTCCTTGTCCGAGGGAGAAATTCTCGCGGTGACCTCCCTGAGCGTGAGCGCCAGCGGCAGTCCGGTGGTCGCCACGGTGGATGGGGAAGTTCTCAACGCCGGGTCGAATCCTGGCGAAGGCTCCACCCCCAGGGCTGCTCCAGCCGTTACCAACTAGCTGACCGGGAATACTCGCCATGAAAAGCATGATTGCCTGGTTCGCAGAGAACGATGTCGCCGCCAACCTGTTGATGTTCTTTTTGCTCTCGCTGGGGCTTTACTCGCTGAATGCACGCATTCCGCTGGAAGTGTTCCCGGCGTTTGAGCTGGAAATGGTGAGCATTCGCGTGCCATTCCCCGGTGCTACCCCGGCCGAGGTCGAGGACGGGGTGACGGTCAAGATCGAGGAAGAGATATACAACCTTCCCGGCATCAAGACCATCCGCTCAACGGCCAGCGAGAACATGGGCGCCGTGACGGTTGAGGTTGAGTCCGGTTATGACCCCAAGGACCTGATGAATGACATCAAGGCCCGGGTGGATTCCATTGCCACCTTCCCGGCCGATGCCGAGAGACCCTCGGTCTACGTCCCCGAGATACGTCGCGACGTGATTACCCTTGCGGTATCCGGTGACATATCCGAGAGGGAGTTGCGCCAGGCGGCCGAGATTGCCCGGGATGACCTGCTGTCCCTGCCGGGAATTACCCAGGTGGACCTGGATGGCGTGCGAGATTATGAGATTTCCATCGAGATCTCTGACCAGACCCTCAGGCAGTACGGCCTGACCCTTGAAAACGTCGCCAATGCGGTGCGTAGCGGCTCGCTGGATTTGGCGGCCGGGCGGGTCAGGACCCAGGGGGGCGAGGTGCTCATCCGCACCCAGGGCCAGGCCAGGGCGGGGGTAGAGTTCGAAGATATTCCGGTGCGTTCGGATGGCGATGTTCGCCTTACCGTGGCGGACATTGGCGTAGTGCGTGACGGGTTCAGCGAGGATCCCCTGGAGTCGCGTTTCAACGGTCGTCGCGCGGTGTTTATCGATGTCTACCGGGTAGGCAATCAAAGCGCCATCGATGTGGCTGACGCGGTGAAAAAATATGTTGCCGAGTCGGATGGCAAGTTTGCCCCGGGTGTTTATATCGATTACTGGCGGGACCAATCCAAGGTGGTCAAGGCCAGGCTGAATACGCTGTTAAAGAGCGCACTCCAGGGAAGTCTCCTGGTGCTGCTGTTGCTGACGGTGTTCTTGCGTGGCTCGGTGGCGTTCTGGGTGTTGATGGGCCTGCCGGTGGCCTTCATGGGCGGTATTGCCATGATGCCGGTGTTTGGCGTGACCCTGAACCTGATCAGCCTGTTCGCCTTCATCCTGGTGCTGGGTATCGTGGTGGATGATGCGATTGTTACCGGTGAGAATATTTATACCCGGCTGCAGGCCGGCGAGGATCCCAAGACTGCGGCAATTGTCGGTACCCAGGAAATTGCCGTGCCTGTGACCTTTGGTGTGCTGACCACCGTGGCAGCATTCATCCCACTGTTGATGGTCGAGGGCGTTCGGGGGCAGTTGTTCGCCCAGATTCCCATGATCGTTATCCCGGTGCTGCTGTTCTCCCTGGTGGAATCAAAACTGATCCTGCCTGCTCACTTGAAGCATGTGCGGGTGCGGAATCTCAAGGACAGTGAGCATGCCTGGCCGGTGCGCCTGCAGCGACGGGTTTCCCGCTGGGTGGATGAGGGCACCAAGGGATTGTACGAGCCTGCACTGCGGTGGGCGATTCAGTATCGTTACATGGCCTTGTCGTTGTTTCTTGCCGCCATGATCCTGTTATTCAGCCTGGCCATTGGTGGCCAGCTTAGATTTATTTTCTTCCCACGGGTTCAGAGCGAGGTCGCCACGGCCAGTCTGATCATGCCGCCGGGTACGCCCTTCGAAACCACCGCAGCCGCGGCCGACAGGATTTCGGAAGTCGCCGAGCAGATGAGGGCTGACTACATGGAGCCCAGCCTGGGCGAGAGCATCATCCGGGATATGTACGTGAATATCGGTTCCCAGCGAGGCGGCGGCTCCCAGTCTAATGTGGCAAGAGTGTCATTCGAGATCCTGGCGCCGGAGCAACGCACGGTAGAGATAACCAGTTCCGAACTGGTGCGGGAGTGGCGTAAGCGGATCGGGCAGATCCCCGGCGCCAAGGACCTGAATTTCAGGGCGGAGATTGGTCGGACCGGCCTGCCGATTGACGTGCAATTGTCGGGCCCCTCGTTTGACGATCTGAGGGCGGTTTCCGGTGCGGTGACAGAGCGCCTGCGGACCTATCCCGGTGTGTTCGACATTACCGATACGTTTGAAAGTGGCAAGGAAGAAGTCAGCCTGGAACTCAAGCCCGAGGCGCAAGTGTTGGGCCTGACCCTCAATGCGCTGGCCCGCCAGGTCCGTCAGGCTTTCTTTGGTTTCGAAGTTCAACGCATCCAGCGTGGACGGGACGAGGTTCGGGTGTACGTTCGCTACCCCGAAAGCGAGCGTCGCAGTCTGCAGACCCTGGAAAATATGCGTATCCGCACACCATCAGGGGTGGAAGTGCCGTTCTCGGAGGTGGCGCAGGCCAGCTTCGGGCGAGGGTTTTCGGAAATCCGCCGGGTGGACATGGCGCGCACCATCAATATCTCTGCGGATGCGAATAAAGAGTCTGCCAACCTGGAGGCGATAAAGGGCGACCTCCTGGAGTTGCTTACCGAGATGCGGAAATCCTATCCCCGGGTGGACTTCAGCCTGGAGGGTGAGGCCAGGGAGCAAAGGGACTCTTTCCGGAGTCTTGGAATAGGGATGCTGTTCACCCTGTTCGCGATATTCACCCTGCTGGCGATTCCGTTTCGCTCCTACCTGCAGCCACTGATTGTTATGAGCGTGATCCCCTTCGGTATTGCCGGGGCCATGCTGGGTCACCTGATCATGGGTATGGACCTGACCATCATGAGCATCATGGGCATGTTGGCCTTGTCAGGCGTGGTGGTGAACGACTCCCTGGTGCTGGTGGATTACGTGAACCGCAGGCGTGATGAAGGCATGGAACTGAGCAAGGCGGTCTATACGGCTGGACTCGCCAGGTTGAGGCCTGTGTTGCTGACCTCGCTGACCACCTTTGCCGGTCTGACACCGCTGATCCTGGAAAAATCCACCCAGGCCCAGTTCCTGATTCCCATGGCCGTATCCCTGGGTTTCGGTATTCTTTTTGCCACGGTAATCACCCTGCTGTTGATTCCGGTCAATTACCTGATGCTTGAGGACATCCGCCAGGCAGTGGGGCGCTTCAGGAATAGGGCGCGAGAACAGGTAGTCACTCCGTCCTAGATCGCTCCAGCCTGAAACAGATGCTCCATCCGGATAAATCCGGGTGGGGCATTTGGGTTTTCATTCAGCCCTTCAGAATGGGTCTGTCTCCAGTTATTAGTCGAAGTAAGCCGGCTTATTTCGGTTGTCCTGTCTCAGCTGAGCTACACTCGGCCTAGTGGGTTCTGGCTCAAGGAAATGGTTGTATGCCGCTTCATCGTGGATTCCGACTGGGGAATTGTGAAGTCAGGCCGGTGGAAGGTCTGGTTATCACCGCGGATGGAAAGGCAGCTCTGCATCCCCATGCGATGGAGGTATTGCTCTACCTGGCGGCGCACCCGGGAGAGTTGCTAAGTCGGGACCAGATCATTAAGGCTGTCTGGGGCAGGCATTCAGTCCGCCAGGATACCCTTACCCGGAATATCACCGAGATTCGCCATGCTCTTGGCGACGACGCTCACGATCCTGAATTCATTCAGACCATTCCCCGGGAAGGCTATCGGTTGCTGGCCCGGGTGACTCCATTGTCACCTCCTGCCCCGGAACTGAATATGGTTTATGCCCCGGGATTGCCACGACAGTGGTGGGAAGAAGTAAAGCGCAGGAGAGTGTTCAAGGTCATGGCAGCCTATGGCTTTGCTGTCTGGGCACTACTTCAAGTGGCCGACATAATCGTCCCGCTTGTTTTCGACAATCCCACTGCTGTTATGGCCACCTTGATGGCCCTGGGGACTGCCGGGGCACCGGTGGCGCTGTTGATGGCCTGGGTGCTGCAGATAACCGAGGACGGCATAAAGGTAGACGCTTCCCCAGACAGTAAGACCATGCGCCGCATCAAGATTTTACCCTGGTTGATGGCGTTGGTTATCGCGGTACTCGTGGGTGCCTTGACCTACCTCTTCGTCAGGGCGCCGTTTGTTGACGGTCGGGTCAGGATTGCGGTGATGCCGCTGGTCAGTATCGGGATCGAGGAGAACGAGGTTTTTTGTGATGGTCTGACCCAGGACCTGAATTTTGTCCTGGGACGGATTCCCGAACTCAAGGTGGCTCCCCAAACCGCCGTGGACCTATTCCGGAATGCTTCACTGCAGGATGCGGAAGTCGCCCGCCGGCTGAATGTGACCTACCTGATGGAAGGCAGTTGTCGTTACGATGGGCAGCAGTTCCGTGTCATTGCGCAATTGGTCGAAGCTGATAGCGGGATTACCAGTTGGTCCCAGGCCTACTCGGTTCCTACTGCGAATATTTTCCAGGTACAGGAGGATATCGCCAGGCAAGTGGCCCGCTCCCTGCGCCTGGTCCTGTCCTCGGGTACGGATCAGAAACTGGATTACGTTCCCACGAATAGTAGCGACGCCTATACCGCCTACCTGGAGGCCAGGGGCGTTCTCCGCAGGACACCGGGAGAGGAGAGTCTCGCCAATGCCGAGGCACTGTTCAAGCAAGCAGTGGCTATAGACCCGGGGTACTCGCAAGCCTATGCCGGGCTGTGTGAAACCTACCTGGCCTGGTACGAACTGGAACGAGCTGCCGGGCGTTTTGAAGAGGCTGAAAGTGCCTGCGAACTGGCCCTGGTGAAAAGCCGTGGCGGTGTTGAAGTGCATCAGGCGATGGGTAAGTTGTACTCTTACGCCGGGCGCTATTCCGAGGCGCTCAAATCATTCAGTCGGGTCGTCGAACTCGACCCGACATTGGCTGATGGGTATGTGGGCACCGCGATTGTGTTGGCAGAGATGGACAAGTTGGATCAGTCCGAGGCCGAATTCAAGAAGGCTATCGCGCAAGACCCGGTCTACTGGGTGTCTGTTAACTCCTATGGCGCATTCTTGATGAAGCGCGGCCGATTTGCCGAGGCTGCGGAGCAGTTTTTGAAGGTAACGCTGCTAGATCCAACCAGTACGCTTGCATTTAACAACCTGGGTGCGGCCAGTGTCATGGCGGGCAATTTCAAGCAGGCTGCCGAAGCCTTTGAGCATTCCAATGCCATCGCGCCAGACGCTGCAGCCCTATACAACTCCGGCACCATGTATTTCTATGCCGGTGATTTGGAAAGGGCCCAGCAACTCTATCGTGACGCGATTGAATTGACTCCAGAGGATTACCGCATCTGGGGTGGCCTGGGCGATGCGCTGCATGGGCTCGGTGCAGGGGAGGCGGCCACCGCTGCCTATATGCGGGCCATTGAACTGTCCTTATCGGCATTGGATGTGAATCCTGTCGATCAACTGACCCGTGCTGCTATGGCTCATTACCTGGCGCGGACAGGGCGCCTTGAAGAAGCAGCAGATGCGATAGACATTGCCTCGCTGGCTTCTCCTGGTCATATGGATATCCGCTATTACGAAGCGCTGGTCAGAATGGACCAGGGCAAGGTTGACCAGGCGCTGGTAGCGATTGCCGCAGCACTGGAGGCAGGGTATCCCCCGGGCTTGCTGGCGGCTGATCCAGGCTTTGAAGACTTGCGGAGCGATCCTCGCTTCAAGGGATTGTTAGACAGGCCGTGAATGGATTACGGCCCCAGGAGGGAATGCTGATGAATAATATTAAGAAATCGGCGCAGCTATGTTTTCTGAGTCTGCTATTCGCGACGTTAATTGCAGTGCTTGGCGGCTGTGCTACTGAACACTACTCTGGTTATCAAAACGTGGGGTCCAACGGGCCGGACTGCAAGAAAGCAAACAGGAAGGCCGTGTATACGGTGGTTGTTAATTACGCAGTTAACGCCGAAGGGATAAGTTGTCCTGACAGTGTCTCATTTTTACAAGGTGACAATGGATGTGAGGATGCTCCCGCCACGGGCAATAAATATCCTCCTGTTTGTCTCTGCGGGAGTAAAAATGAACAGCTTGCATGGGTCGCAGATCAGAAAGTTCCGCCCAATACTGAGTTCGCTATACATTTTTCCCCATTTCAGAACGGTAGTTTTGAGTCCGAAGGAGGGGAAGTCAAACCGCAGAGAATTGTCCCGATCAAAAAGGCACCAAAAATGGCTGATCGAGTAATTTACGAGTACTCGATTACAGCGGGTGCAGAGTGCAAAGTCATTGATCCGCCGGTGATCATCAAGCAATAGCGGTTAATGCCCGGGGGCAGCACCCTTGCGATCCGGGTTGTACTGTCTTGCGGCAAGATTGATTGGTTTTGGCTCCGGGGAAACTCCCGGCAGGCATAAAAAAGGAGGCCCTTTTTCAAGGGCCTCCGATCCTGTGCGGTATTCAGTCTTTGTAGCGCTGGAATATCAGTGTGGCATTGGTGCCGCCAAATCCGAAACTGTTGGACATGACGGTGTTCAGGGTCACGCCCTCGCGCAGTTCGCGCACGATGGGAACGCCTTCCGCGGCCGGGTCCAGTTCGGTAATGTTGGCCGAGGCAGCGATGAAATTATTTTCCTGCATTAGCAGGGAATAGATCGCCTCGTGGGCACCTGCTGCACCCAGGGAGTGACCGGTCAGGGACTTGGTTGAGGTGAGTGCCGGGATAGTGTCGCCGAACACCTCTCGTACCGCCTCCAACTCCTTGGTGTCGCCCACCGGGGTGCTGGTGCCGTGTGCGTTGATGTAATCCACAGGTCCTTCGACGGTGGCCATGGCCTGCTGCATGCAACGTACCGCGCCTTCGCCCGAGGGTTGCACCATGTCGTGGCCGTCGGAGGTTGCGCCGTAGCCCACAACTTCCGCATATATCTTCGCGCCGCGGGCCTTGGCGTGTTCCAGTTCTTCCAGGACCAGTGCGCCGCCACCACCGGCGATCACGAATCCGTCACGGGTGACGTCATAGGGGCGTGAGGCGGTGGTGGGAGAATCGTTGTACTTGGAGGATAACGCGCCCATGGCGTCGAACAGTACCGACGTGGTCCAGTGCACCTCGTCTCCGCCTCCGGCGAATACGATGTCCTGCTTGTTCCACTGGATTTGCTCAAATGCGTTGCCAATACAATGGGCGCTGGTGGCGCAGGCCGAGGTGATCGTGTAATTCACACCCTTGATCTTGAACGGTGTGGCCAGGGTGGCCGTGTTGGTGCTGGACATGGTCCGGGGGACCATGAAGGGGCCAACTTTCTTCGGGCCCTTTGCACGCATGGTGTCCCAGGCCAGCAATAGATTGGACGACGAGGGTCCGCCGGAACCCATGATGATTCCGGTGCGCGGGTTTGATACGTCGCTTTCTTCCAGCCCGGCATCGTCGATGGATTGCTGCATGGCCAGGTAGTTGTAGGCCGCACCGTCGCCGAGGAAGCGCATGGTCTTGCGGTCAATAAGCTCGGCCGGATTCAACTTGATGGGTCCGTGCAGATGGCTTCGAAATCCCAGTTCCGCGTATACCGGACTGAACTCGATGCCTGATTTACCGGCACGCAGTGAATCTACAACTTCCTGCTTGTTATTGCCGATGCTGGATACAACGCCCAGACCGGTGACTACGACACGTCTCAAGTGCGTCTCCTAGAAATCATCAGTTGATTTGAACAGACCAACCCGAAGGTCGGTAGCCTCATAAATTACCCGGCCGTCCACCTCCATGGTGGCATCGCCAATGCCCATCACGAGCCTGCGAAGAATGACCCGCTTGAGATCAATCCGGTAGGTGACTTTCTTTGCCGTGGGCAAAACCTGTCCACGAAATTTAACTTCGCCAACACCCAGTGCGCGACCCTTGCCCGGAGTGCCGGTCCAGCACAGGAAAAAACCCACCAACTGCCACATGGCATCAAGGCCCAGGCATCCGGGCATCACCGGGTCGCCTTCGAAATGGCATTGGAAGAACCACAGGTCCGGGTTGATATCCAGTTCGGCGATGATTTCGCCCTTGCCGTATTTGCCTCCCTCGCTACTGATGTGAGTGATTCGGTCCATCATCAGCATATTGGGTAGGGGCAGGCGGCCATTGTCCGGTCCGAACAGTTTTCCGTGGCCTGCATCCAGCAGCTCTTCTTTGTTAAAGCTGCTTTTATTTGAGCTCATCGTCCAACTTCCTTGGTAATAGTTATCGTTCTTTTTCGCACGAAAAAATGCTCGGTCCGGGCCATTGGCTTGCTCGCGTTGTGACTACTTTCAAGAATGTCGCGAACGAGGGAGGAACTCGGGCCGTGCAGGTCTGCCAAGGATGTCACATGACAGGGCGATTAATCTATCTGGCAGTGCAGCAATCTTGCTTGCCCGTGAACCTCGGGCTGGTCTCAGAACAGTGGAAGTTTCTATTGGCTCCGTATGTGTTTTAGCTGGCTATTTTGCCCGCCAGGGCAGGGGAGGCTCGTGTATCTCCCCCAGTTGTTCACGCAGGCTCAGCACATGGTCTTCCCAGTAGCGGGTGGTATTGAACCAGGGGAATGCCAACGGGAAGGCGGGATCATTCCAGCGTCGCGCCAGCCAGGCAGCGTAGTGAATCATTCGCAGGCTGCGCAGGGCCTCGATCAGCCAGAGCTCCCGGGGGTCGAAGTTAGCGAACTCGTTATAGCCTTCAAGCAGGTCTGCAAGCTGGACGGTCATCTCTTCCCGGTCACCTGAAAGCAGCATCCACAGGTCCTGCACGGCGGGTCCCATCCGACTGTCGTCCAGGTCGACAAAATGGGGTCCATCCGGAGTCCACAGGATATTGCCGGGGTGGCAGTCACCATGCAGTCTGATGAAGGACATTTCTCCGGCTTCTGCGATGCGCTGGTCCACCCCGTCCAGCAGGTCCACGGTGACCGAGTCATAGGCCTCTTCCAGGTGAGGCGGTATCCAGTTCTGCTCAAGCAGGGTGTTGCGGGCGTTGTCGCCAAATTCCTCGACAGACAGTACCGGTCGAGTCTCGTAGTCACTGGCCTCGCCTACCATGTGTATTCGGCCAAGGAATCGGCCCAGCCACAAGCGAGTGTCGGGATCGGTTAGCTCCGGCCAACGCCCGCCCCGCCGTTCGAAGACAGCGAACCGGTGATTTTCGAAATGATGCAGGCTGAGCTTGTTACGAATCATCGGAGGGATGACCGGGATTTCTGCGCCGGCCAGTTCCAGGCTGAAAGCGTGTTCTTCGAGAATGGCCTCGTCGCTCCAGCGGTCCGGTCGATAAAACTTGGCTACCAGGGGAGTGTCAGATTCCAGCCCTACCTGGTAAACCCTGTTCTCATAGCTGTTCAGCGCCAGCAGGCGTCCGTCGCATTCAAATCCCAGGGATTCCACAGCATCCAGCACCGAATCCGGGTCTAGGGTGGAAAAAGGTGTCTGGTCCGGTGCAGTGCTCATTGTCGTACACGCTAACACAACCGCAGTCACTCGGAACTGAGAGTTATTACGCGCTCCAGTGCCTAAGCTCGGCTAATTCATCTGCGGCGCGGCTGACCACCTTTCTGCCGACCTCGATAGCCTCGGCAGCCCGGTGAAAATCCATCAACTGGAAATCGGACAGGTCGGGACTGAGCATGATGTTTGCCGGGTCGCCGGCCATCCGACTGCGGGTAATCCTATCCTGCATAATGTTCACCGAACCGGCGATGACATCGAACATTCCCGGCGCCTGGTTGCTTGCCTGGGGTGTGCCGGAGTGGTCCACCCGGAAGGTATCCATTAGACCGTCCACCAGTTCAGACCATTTCTCAAGGCTGGTCCAGCTGGCGCTGCTGTCTTGTTCCTCAGCTTCCATGATGCTGTCACTGCTCTTGGGATCCTGGTGTCGAACAAAGCGGGTGGGCTTGCCGTAGTGGGAATTCAAATTAACGGCAATCACATAGTCCGCCCCCAGGGCTCGACATATGGACACCGGGACAGGGTTAACCACGCCGCCATCAATCATCCATCGTTGCTGGTGCCACATGGGTGAGAACAATCCAGGCAGACCACTGGAGGCGCGCACGGCATCCAGCATTGAACCCTCCTGTAACCAGACCTCCTGGCCGGTGTACAGGTCGGCCGCGACGGCGCCGAAAGGAATGGTCAATTGCTCGATATCGTAATCGGTTATCTGTTCACCAATGGCTCGCATGAGCTTGTTTCCGCGCATGAATCCGCCCTGCCTGAAGGCGGTATCCAGCAAGCCCCAGACATCGCGCTTGGTGAGGCTCATTATCCAGCTTTCCAGGGTGTTCAGTTGACCGCTGGCGCAGGCTGCCCCTACCAGTGACCCCACTGAGGCTCCGGCAATCACGTCCGGCTTGATTCCCATCTCTTCCAGGGCCCGGATAATGCCAACATGAGCCCAGCCCCTGGCAGAACCGCTACCCAGTGCCAGTCCGATTTTTGGTGCTTTCATATGTAATTCTGTCCGTGCTTGTACATGCTGAAAAACCAGTGTCGCGAAGTGCCCGAAATCCAGTCGGGCATTGAAGTCACCCCGCGAGGTTTCTAATTGCATATAATACTGGTAATTGGTCGACAGTTTCAGGCGAAAAATGACAACCTCAAAATCGGGAGCCGAGGGAGAATGATAGGACTGGTGGCAAGGAATCTGCTGGGCTCGGTCACCATGCTCATGTTCGTGCTGAATACGGTGCTGTGGTTTATCCCAATAATGATCGTTTCCGTATTCAAGCTTTTGATTCCGCTGGATGCATGGAGGGTGATGGTCAGTCGCTGGATCATGCGTTACGGGGAAAACTGGATCACGTTTAATCGCGGCATCATCGGTTTGACCCAGAACATCAGCTGGGATTTTCGGGGCCTGGAAAATTTGAGACGAGACCAGTGGTACCTGGTGGTCTCCAATCACCAGTCCTGGGTGGATATTGTTGTTCTGCAGATGGTGTTCAATCGCCGTATTCCGTTTCTAAAGTTTTTCATCAAGCAGGTGCTGATCTGGGTGCCATTCCTGGGTTTGGCCTGGTGGGCCATGGATATGCCCTTCATGAAACGCTATACGAAGGACTTCCTGGCGAAGAACCCGGCAATGCGGGGTCGTGATCTGGAGGCGACCCGCAAGGCTTGCGAGCACTTCTCCCGAACCCCCACCAGCGTAATGAATTTTCTTGAGGGCACCCGTTTTACGCCTGCCAAACACGCGTCCCGGAACTCCCCCTACAAGTACCTGTTGCCGCCCAGGCCCGGTGGTGCGGCGTTTGTTGTCAGCGCCCTGGGAGAGTCACTACACGCCTTACTTGACGTGTCTATCGTGTACGTGGACGGTATTCCCAGCATGTGGGACCTGTGTTGCAGACGGATAAACCGGGTCATTGTGGATGTCCGCCAGCATGAAGTGGAATCCTGGCTGCCCCGGGGTGACTACCAGGGTGACAAGGTATACAGGGCAAAATTCAAGGGACAATTGCGGGAGTTGTGGCGGGCCAAGGATGAGCGGATCGCACAGATTCGTGCCGCAGAAGGCATGCTTGAGGAAACCGAAGAGTCAGCTTCCTAGTAACCGGCGCTCAGACTTAGTGTGACATTCAGGCCGGAGGCGCTCACCCCGGATCCATGTTCGCGGTAATCCTTGTCCACCAGGTTCTCCAATCGGAACCCCAATACCAGGTTGTCTCTGGCCTGCCAGCGCAGCGACAGGTTTGTGCTGCCCCATCCCGAGGTGCCAAGAGGGTTGATCCGCGGGTCTGACGCGTCTCTTGAACTCAGCCTGTCCTGGTGTCCTGCGAAGATCATCCAGACATCTGCCTCCAGGGTGTCTCCCAGGGGCAAGTCCAGTCCCAGCTTGCCGTTCAAGGGCGGAATCCTGTCTGCCGGCTGACTAAGTCCGTCCGAGCTGTATTCCTGGCCCCGGGTCCAGTTCAGGGTGCCGTACAGGCTGTACCCGGATGTGCCGTAATAGCGAAATCCCGATTCCAGTCCGTGCAGGTTGACCTCGTTGAGGTTTTCGCTGCGAACCACGATGCGACCTTCCGGGGTGATCTCTCCGGTGTCCATCGAGCTGATCTGGTCCCGGTAACGACTCTGCCATGCATAGAGTTCCAACTCCCATGCGCCGGCACTGTATTTCACACCCGCATCAAGTGTGATCACAGATTCAGGCTGCAGGTCTGTGTTGGCGACATTGAACCGATTGCCGGGCCTGGGGCCCAGGGTGCCCAGGTCGTAAATATTTGGTGGGCGGAACCCGCGTCCTGCATTCGCTGAGAAGCGCAGTCCCTGGCGCACCTCGTAGCCCACGCTCAGGTTACCGGTCAGGTCACTGGGTTCGAGAAGGAATCCATCATTTTGTGAGGCGGGAGCCTGGATGGTGAACCGGCTGTAACGCAGCCCGGCTCCCAGGGTCCAGTTCTCAGCCAGGCTGGCTTGGCCGTGGGTGTACAGGGCCAAGCTGTCCATTGTTGCGCCATCGGGGAAACGCGGGGACCGGACTTCAGTGTCGCCGGTGTCCAGCCAGAGCCCCTGGCGGGCGCTCAGGATCTCATCTTGATAGCTCTCTATGCCCAGGGTCAGGAATGTGTCCTCGTAGGGAACAATCTCCGCCTGGATCTTGAGTCCGTCCAGGGTGCTGCGATTTTGCTCAAGTACGCGTAGTTCGGAGCCGTATTCCCGGGTGCGCCGGTCATCCTGGATAACTTGCCTGGCCACGTGTATCTGGATGTTGTCCAGTACCCCGTCCCCGGGGGTCCACTGGTAGCGGCCATGAACAAATTCACGGGAATTGGGTTCAAAGAAAAACTCTTCCGAACTTGGGGTGAGCTGCCCGTAGCCGGGAATCAACTCGTCCACCCGGGGAGTGGAATCCTGTTCGGTAAATTGTCCCCCCAGCATGAATTCATGGCCGGCTGCGGGTGTGTAGAGCATCTTGGCGTTGGCTGAACGCGAGCTATAGCCGCTGGGCGAGATATGTTCGCCTCCACCAACACGCCGGTCATTGGTGTCACGCAGGGTTACCCCGCCCAGCATGGCCAGGGTTGGCCCGCCAGCTTCCAGTTCGGCATGCAGCAGTTTCAGTTGTTCAGCACTGTTAAGCGAAACATAGGCCTTGCTGTCCAGGCTCCACTCCCGCCTGTGGGAGGGAGTGGGTGTGATGACATTTACCACGCCGCCCATTGCGTCATGGCCGTAAAGCGTGGGGGAGGGGCCGCGAACCACTTCCAGGCGGCTCACGTTCATGCTGTCCACCAGGGCCAGGTACTGGCTTGGAGCACTGCGGAAGAAGGCATTGTTCAAGCGCATGCCATCTACAAGGTTCAGCACCTGGGATCCTTTCAGGCCACGCAGGACAGGCGTTCCCTGTCCCGGGGTTGTCTGCTGGAACCAGGTGCCGACTTCACCGCGCAATGCTTCGGGAAGTACATTCGCCCGGCGCTGGCGCAATTGCTCGTTACCGACAACCGTGACGGCGGTGGCTGACTCAAGAACGCTTTGTTCCCGCGCGCTGGCGGTAACTTGCAGGGTTTCGATCAGCGGGGGATGGATAGGGTCCAGCACCGTGTCGTCGCCAAATAGCGTGCCTGAAACAAGAAGTGGCAGGGCGAACAGTACAATGTTGGTAGTTCGGGTCATTATTCGCATGGTTTCTTTATGACCCGGCGGTTTGATCTGCGACATGCGTGAACCGGGATACCTTTTATTTCAGCTTGGGAAAATATCAGATTTGCGCACAGGCGTGCAGGTTATTTCGCCTTCAACCGTTTATCAGTGATGATTTGCCGACAAAATTGACAACGCTGTCAATAATACCTGAGTATTTACCTTTGTGGGGAGATACGGCCTGGTTCGGATAGGCTGAACAGCTGGTCGATCCTCGTGATGAATTGGCTATTTTTGGCCTCACGGACATGCCTGGAGACTTGAGTGACTTGCTCAACATATTTGAAATGCTCACGTTTGTTCCGCCTGGGCATCTCTTTGCCTCTGTTTCTACTGGTCGGATGCCTGGCCAGCGGTCCGGAATCGGATTCGACATCCGGACTTTCACAATCTTCTTTTGACTGTGAGACGGATGCCCTTTGCGATGACACTGGCCAGTCTTATGAGCTTGTCTTCGCGGATGAATTTGATACGGGCACATCGCCTTCGCCAGCGAACTGGACGATAGAAACCGGGTACGGGTCTAACAACGATGGCTGGGGGAATAACGAGTGGCAGGAATATA
>ENA-UOYF01000166-UOYF01000166.1-marine-metagenome-genome-assembly--contig:-NODE-166-length-15798-cov-6.157911_pt1 | contig 15798 bp, 21 predicted proteins | sample MGYA00238171_ERZ767123 | MGnify/ENA primary metagenome ERZ767123 (study PRJEB28940, sample SAMN06267155) | marine metagenome | isolation source: Columbia River Estuary | place: USA:Columbia River Estuary... | reverse complement strand
TTCCCCGACCACTGGCGATACCATCATAAACCCGTCTTATGTTATTTCGTTCGACTATGATGTGACCCTTGGTACAACCCCTGACCCGTTCCAGTGGGCAGGTTCTGTTGCGAATGCCCCAAATCCATCTGCTGCGATCTGGAGTAAGGGCGGAACACTAACAATTAAGAAGGATGTCACTCTTACTTTAAAGGGCGACTTCCTGCTGTGGAATACCAGACTTATAATGGAAGATGGGGCAAAGATCATCTTCGATACTACTGGTAACAGCCTTGGTAACAAAGGCTTCTACGTTCTCGACATATCTCTGAATTATGGTAACAACATTGGACATGCCAGACTAGTAACCAATGGCACTGAGGCAAACCCGTGCGAAATAAGTTGGATTGGCGAAGGGTTCGGCCTGATAACAGCAGGTAGATCATGGTCTGGTTCGGCAGGATACCAAGGCTCTACTTCAAAAAGGTCGGCAGGACAAATACAGGCGACTTTCACCAAGTTTAAGAACCTTGGCTGTGTACCAAAGATGATGATGACCGAAACTGAGTATGGCTCTCATCCGCTTAAAAAGATGGGTATAAGCTACTATAAAGTGCCTGTTGGTATTGAGTACGATTGGCGCGTTGAATCAACTAACACTGTCCACACCGATGTGTTCACAATGGAGTTTAATGACTGCATATTTGAAGAAACAACGGGTATTGGCTATGTGTACGATTTTGATTCAGGCAGTGCGAACCATAAGCTAATTTTCGACAGATGTGTGGCTAAAAAGACTAAGTTCTGGCTTAGGAATCACAGCTTTATTCGCCTTGGTTCTGCGAGAACATACAACCTTGGTTCTGACCCAGATAACGGTGCTGCTAATGGTGCTGCATATAAGACACCGCAAGTCACTGGGGTAAGGCGTATGAGAGATTGTACGTTTGATAGAGAGATTCAACTTAACTACGCAGCCATAGGGTGGGAAATAGAAGGCAACGTCTTCTGTGACGGTTTCTATATGGTGACTGCGGGCGGTTGGTCAGGCCGTGGTTGTAACACTATGAGGGGTAATCTCTTTTCCCGCTCTGATCAGTGGCAAAGCCCTAGTTCGCATATTGACTTTCTGATGCCAATTGAATGGTATCCGACAGCTTCTCCCGCCCTGTACGCTCATTACGGCTGCTCTCCGATGGAAGACTACGGTACGCACAAGCCAGACTACCAACAGGTAATGTGGGGCAGTGGAGGGCGCGCTGATAGTATTCCCGCTGAATTGTCAGGACTAACAACCCCTGTTACGACTTGGGTGGAAGCGAACTTCTTTCTTGAAGACTCTTCGCGTCAAAACCCACACTATGTTAAGCCAAACTACGGTAACGGAAATGGCATTCATGTGTTCAAAGATAACGTATGGGAAGGTTCGCGTGTCAGTGGCGATGGGGAATTTCTACGAGCATCTTTGTTTTTCAACGAAGCTAGAACAGTACCAAGCAAAGACACTGGCGCAATTTACGTTATTGGTAACTTAGCACTTGGTACTTCAAACGAAGGTTCTGGAGGCTCTTTCAACCACCTGATAGACACACCTTATTCATCTGGTCACCCCATGGCAGGTCTGGACGTTATTCCATCCACCTACCCTGACGAAGCGCAGATGACAAACTCTGGATATTATTTCGGTGGATACTTTCCTCACTTCTACTCAAACAACACCATCTATATGGGATTGGGCGAAGGAGCGATGAACCTATCAGAGGCAGGGTCGCATTATCAGGTTATCAGGTACAACAAAAACAATATCTTCTGGGATGTAGAAAAAAGAGCGGGTGGCACTAAGACATACGCGATGGGTGACGTTTCAAGACGTTCGCAGCCAGACACTGTTATGCCTGAAGACGTTGGATATAACCTGAAGATAAACGCCTCTGGTGAACCAGATTACGGTATGACAGGTTGGAATACTGATGTGCATACTGCGGGTAGTGGACAGCTAACTTACAACAACAACGGATATTTTGCTCTTGAGTTGATCAATAATACTCGCCAAGTTAGTGGAGTTGACGCAATAAATGCTTTCGGACTGACTGATATTGAGTTCGCAATCCCGACCAGAGCGAATCTTCCGTTTGTAAACTATCAAGTAAACTCAGGTTACTACGCCAAAAAGCTTACAGGTATTCAGTCTTCCACGGTGGCATGGCAGGGTATCGCACGGGCAAGAGATTGGTCTGATGCAACAAGAGACGTTTCATTCAGTATTACAGGTCTTATGCAGTTTGTAAGAGGCTCTAACGCACCGATATATTCTGCTTACGGAGTTGTATCGCCACTAGACCCGTACACGGCATACAAAGACCCTGCGCTAACCGTGGGTGGCAATCCGCTTGGCGCTGTCAACCACTTGCCTTACGCTGCAACTCATGACTTCTCCAAGGCGCTGATTACCCTGACTTCAGACTACGGTTGTATTGGTGCTGTTCCATTCTCTGCCCCAAACAGAGCGCCTATTGCTGCTGCTGACATCTACAGCGTGCAACAGGACTCGTCAATCGTAATCACTTTTGAAAGCATGTTGGCAAACGATACTGACTTGGACGTTGGCGACAACATAGTCGTGTCGTATGTTGGTCAGCCATCCAACGGTTCTAACGCTGTTAACACGGCACTGAAGAAAATCACTTACACGCCAACCTCTGGGTTCTATGGATTCGATAGCTTTACATATTCCATTCAAGACCCACGGGGCGGTGAATCTTCTGGAACTGTAACGATCAATGTCGTCAACCAAGCACCAATAGCTGCTTCTCACTCTTACACGAACGTATCGGGTGAGTTCCTGATTGTACCGAAAGTCGATCTTTTGGTGGGTGCTGTTGACCCAGATGGCAATGATGCTAATATCACATTCTTTGACGCTATAGACCCAAACGATGGCACTACTGTATCGTTTGCAGGTAATGATTTTGTCTATAAAGCAAAAGTGGGATTTGAAGGTCTACAAATTATTACATATCGAATAAGAGACCAAGCAGGAGTCCTTGGTTCAGGTTCAATTACAGTTGTAGTAAGCCCACCTGTTGGGTCTAGTTCTGTCCTTACTGCTGACGAGCAACAGCAGTTGGCTGATGCATCAAAAGCACTAAAACTAGCAACATTCTTGGCATTAAAGTAGGGAAGCATCATGAGAGTAAAATTGAAGCATTTTAAAGACATTGAATTTGGTGGGTTCGTTGAATCCATGTCGATCACTACTTTGCTAAAGTTGGATAGTTTGAGAAAAAATTGGGGTTTCCCGATACAGGTAAGCCCCGCTGTTGGCTCTACAGCAAGATGGTCTGGTGAAGACGATAACAGTAGACACAATGTCGATAAGTGGGGAAAAAGCTACGCAATTGACGTTATGCCAAGCGGAATATATTCCAAAGATGATGTGACTAATTTCATAAAAGTGGCAAAAAGATGTGGTTTTGATGGCATTGGGTTTTATCCCCACTGGAATCCTAAAGCGGGTTTCCATATAGACGAGCGGGAGGATGAAGCGCGTTGGGGTGGAGTTCTGGATAAAAAAGGTAATCAAATCTACGTCTCTCTTCAAGAGGCAATCAAGAGATTTATATGATGAATCCATTGAATTTAATTAAAGACATATTCAGACCTGCTGCCGATTTGATAGACAACGTGCATACATCTGAGGAAGAAAAGGGAGAAATACGGATAAAGCTTGACCAGATTGAGTCTGTTTTGACCTCCGAATTTATAGCACTTCAGATGAAGCTTCTGGAGGCTCAATCGAGTATCATAAAAGCAGAGGCAGAAGGTTCGAGTTGGATTCAGAGGTCTTGGAGACCAGTAACGATGCTTGTCTTCCTTGCACTGGTGGTATTCGACTCGTTTGGATGGCTTCCAAACAGGTTAGCCCCAGAAGCCCTTGATATAATTAAGATAGGTCTTGGTGGTTACGTCATAGGTAGATCAGTTGAGAAGACCGCAAAGGCTTTTAAGGGGGCTTAGTTGTGCCAGACCCAATGAAGGAAGATTACGCTATGCAGATAGCAATTGCCCGTTATGGCGAAAAGATACAATCTAATAAAGATGCAATCGAGGACAGACACAGAATAGTAACAGAAAGAGTTGTAAAACTGGAAGCAAACCAAAGGTGGGCTATACTAACGATGCTTGGACTTATAATGAAGGCTGTATTCGATACAATATCTAAGGGAGGTGGATTATCGTGACTGGTTATTCGGATGTAATTGGAATGACAGTAACCGTAATATCTCTGGCAGCAGCGACAGGAAGTGGTTTTTCTGCCTACAAGGATTTTACTACCCCTTTTTCTGTAGAAGGTTCAGCCAAGTATACTCAGCCTGTTACAAAAGGGCAGACTGTCATGCTGAACTGGATTTTTTCGGTCAGGACTGAATGTGAGGGGCAGTACGCCAGTGTCTGGAGAGGCGATAAAGGATACATGCTCTCAGAGGAATTCCGACCAATGGCTATTCCTTTCGGAGAGAACCAGAATATTGTTATTCCAACTGTGATTCCTACCACTGCACCAGAAGGTATTCTTACAATGACAGTTAGAGGTTATACTGATTGCGACAAAGAGAAAAGTGCTGTGGATAACAGTAGGTGGAACATTAAGCCTGTTTTGTTCTTGGTGGTTAAAAGCTGAGAGGCATAAAAAAGCCCTGCGGGAACAGGGCAAAAGGGCGTAAAAAAACGATCACATAAACATACTACTGCTTACTTGTGCCAATTGACAAGCTTTTTTTACCGATATTGGACATAAATTCTTTAGACCTGATTTGCGTATCCAAAAAAACTATACTGCCACCCTTTGCCAAAAATTCTTCAGTATGCTTCTGGATAGTCGCGCTTTCCTCGCGCTTTTGATCCATTGATCGTTTAACAATATCGTGCTTTGCGAATATAAAGTAGCTGTTCATTGTTGTCATTGTTGAAACTCCTTGTGTGTAAGCCAATCTTCTAATGCTTGAAATGCTGCATCGTATCCGAGTGCGATACAGACGAACGCCCCTTGTTCTTGTGCTTCGGTCAGGTACTCCAATTGCCCTGTCTCGAACCGACCAAGGGTGTGGTCTCTACGCTTCAGTTCGCAGATGAAGGGGTATTTTGCAGGTATTATGATGTCAGGCGCACCTTTTGTCATTCCTTCTGCTTTGTGCCGTGCAGTCTGCTGAAAAGACCGCTTACCTTCGTTCCTTGGGTGGATAGCTATCGTTCCAAGGTTCGGGTACTTCTTTCTTAGCAGGTTAAAGAACGTGACCTGCTCTGCTGACTCCACGGGGCAATTACCCCGAAAGTCTTTGTTGCCGTAAATCGTCAGGTGTGGGGGGAAGCGCATCTTCTTGTTCTCCGTGTGCATATACTTTAAAGAACCCACTGGATTCTTTTTTGACCGTTATGGTCTTTGGCATCAATCCTTCTCGGATATTATCAATAAATTCGTCCATAGTTGCGACTCTTCGACCATACACCTTTTCGCAGAGGTTATCCCACAGCTTCCTCTGGGTGGGCATATACCACACCTTAAAAGTCCTGTACTCAGAAGTGTATGTTATGCAAACAGTCTTATTGCCTCTTCCGCTCACCCAAGGCTCTACATGCCACCCTAGCAGCTTGTCGGTACTTCTGGCAGACGGGTCTTTCTTCAACTTCTTGTATTCAAAGATCAACTTTTCGTTCGGGTCGACAATCTCACACTTGCAGTTGGAGCAGTATCTAGCAGCAATATCATTCTCAGCACCGCAGTCAGGACACTCTTTTCCTGTCCAACGGTAGTCGCATCTGGAGTAAGAACCTGCCACTATTGTCTGACCGAGGCATCTACGACCAAAGTGTGATGGTATTTCTAGCTTATTGTCTGCTAGGTCATAGAAATAGCCGTCCTTGCCGACCTTAAAGCCGTCAGGATTAGGGCGACAGGCAAACTCATTGAAGGTAGTACAGTCTGGGCATTTTGCTATTGTGGTGGCAGACTCCTTATTGCTTACAGTAACCTTTATTATCGGGTTGAAAACATCACCGTCTGGGCAATGCCTTTCGATATTCTCAGCGTAGTCCAACACCAGACAGTCATTTTTGCCGTTGTCTAACCTTAGACCCCTGCCAATGATCTGCTGAAGCAGTCCGACAGATTCTGTAGCCCTGAGTATCGCAATAACGTCAACGTGGCTTGCGTCAAAGCCCGTGGTGAGGACTTGGACGTTAACTAGATACTTGATAGCCCTAGCTTTAAAGCGCCTCAGAATCGACTCACGCTCGGTCTTAGGGGTATCGCCTGTTACCATAGCTGAAATGCTGCTTGGCAAACTGGCTAGGACTTCTTCGGCATGTTTAAGAGTAGCAGCGAATATCATCACGCCCATGCGCCCACTGGACATATCAACTATCTCAGCGACAATACCTGCTGTCTTTCTGCCATGGCCTTCAAAGGCAACTTCGATTGACTTGCTATCGAATTTACCAGTGCTATTCAGGACAAGGCTCTCCGTAGAATATCCGTCATGACCCTCTGTCAACGGTGGTGTCAGGTAGCCCTGCTCGATAAGGCTGCGAGCCGTTATTCGGTAAACAAGACGTTTGAAGTACGGGTTCTTTGCTTGGTCTTCTGGAACAGGATTGCCACTTTGATCTATTGCGTAGATATAGCCAGTTCCCATCCTGTACGGAGTGGCGGTCAAACCGATCACTCTCAGGTATGGGTTGGATTCTCTAAGGCCATCGACTATAGCCCTGATAGTTGGGGTCACCCCATGCGCTTCATCGATAACCACCAACATGATCTTCTTAAACTTAGTGATGTTGTTCAGCACGGACACTGGTGACCCGAATATCACTGGATGCCTCATGCACTTCGACCCTGCCGATGCAGAGAATATTGAGGCGGGTTTGCCTGTCAGAAGGTACTTCTCGCGGTTTTGCTCAACCAACTCTTTCGATGGGGCGAGACAAAGAACATTGCCCTTCTTTTCTAAGTGTATCCACTCTGCCAGTGACGCAATTATATGAGACTTCCCTGCACCAGTTGCTGCCTCGATTACGCAAGGGTCAAAACACTTGGTGATAAAAGCCTTCGCTGCGTCAAAGGCATCCTGTTGGTAGGGTCGAAGAGACATTATCGGACGTTCCAGACTGTTGATGGCGCTCCAGTGTATGCCGTCAGGTCAGCGTCAGGAATCAAATCCTTGACCGCCTTGGCGTACTGCACAGAGCCTTTTCGCATAGATGGGTACACTGTGACATACTCGCCATCCACTTCGCTTGCAAACACCGTTTTACGCCCACTGGCTGCTTCTATGAGCGCCTTTCTGAGCATATCTACCTCTGCTTCAATATCTGCCAACTTAGCCTTGGCAATTGCGTATTTGTGAACCAGTTCTTTTTGCTTGTCGCTCTCAAGAACCAAGTCTTCCAGATACTCTTTTGGGTTGGCAACTGCTTCAGCCAATTCTTCTCGGAAGCGATCAAGAACGGGCAGGTTGAGGTCGAACCAATCCTGATCAAATTTTACCAATTCGAGGTCATACCCTTTTGCAGTCCACTGGAAAAAGTACGCATTCTTTCTGCCTGTGCATGCCATTTCTAGCTGAACCTGCGCGTAATAATGGGGTAGGTCACTCAATTGTTTGAACTCTGGGTTATCTTCGTCACGCAATCCAAAAGGACACTTGACTTCGACAATGTGGTGTTTGCCCACCAGACCGTCTGGAGACGCGCCTAGCCAATCTATCTCACTGTGGACACTAAATTCAGCAGGGTCGACCCTGATGCCGTAATCCATTTGTAAGTCTGCCAAGGCATATTCTTCATTGAAGTTGCCGTATTCTGTAGCCACGTTTCCATTGAATTCTGATGAAGCACCTAAAATCTCACGAACCATCGCTCGGAGGCACTGTGCTTTTGTTTGCAGTGGTGAAACGCCTAGGATTGCACCTGCACGACTACCCGTAATCATGCCTTTGCGCTGCTCAAACCACTCTGGACTTCTTTGCTCGATCATAGTTATACGCCTTTTATTTATTAGGAATGCCCCCCTTTCGAGGGGCTAAGATATTAGAAAGCTACGTCACCTAACATATTCGGTGCTTGAACTTGCGCTTGCGCTTGCGCTTGCGCTGTTGCATTGCCACTTGAGACCGCTGCCACCCAGTTGCCACTGTTTGTCTTTTCCTCATTTTCCCAAACTTGAAGTTTAATAAACATTGGCTTGTTCATTAAGTTAGCTGACAAATCCATGTTGGATGGTTCTGTACCTAGACGCATTAGACCGCCACCCGCATTGGTGTCAATCGCAGCAAGCATGCGTATATTCTTGTCGCGCTTCTTTGTGTCAGGCTCTTTAACGCGAACCTTCTGGAAAACCTTGCGACCCTTATATTCTCCGTCAAGGATATGCCAACGTAGTTCGATATAGTCTGTCCCTTGGTAAGATGTCCAAGATGCTTCGTCAATCGCTGCGCGAACAACAGAGCCTGATGGGATGGGCTTGATTGATGGGTTTGCATCAAATTCAGTTGATGCTGCTGCTTGTGAGTTGTCGCTCAAATTCCAAAATGACATAGTCTTTTCCTCAGATTAAATTATTGTGTCGATGAAGTTAATTAATGGGTTAACGCCCTGAACTACAGGAATATCCTGCGTGATTCCGTAACGGTTTTTACTGATGTTTGAAGCTGTTGCATACGTTGTGAGTACGCGAGCGCCATTAGAGATAGCCTTGCTGCGCTGACGGCTTTCGTCTTGCATAATAAAAGTCTCAAGGCGTAAGTATCCGACCAAGTCGCTGTCGTCAACGTAAGGTGCGATTGACTTTTTGCCAAGACGAACCGTGTATCTTGTGTATGGGTCTTGGTCTGGCAGTTCAATTGTCTCTGTTTCAGCGTGAGCAAGAAAGATGATACTCATACCCTTCTCGTTGAGCAGACCGCATGCCTTTCGTACTCTGTGGTGCATTGTGGCGACAGCAGAAAGACCTGCTCCGTAGCCACCGTTTGCTTGGTTAATCGACTTTGGCTTCTTCACATCGCTATCAATAACGTGCTGAATGAACAGGCGCTCTAATGCTGTGACAGAGTCAATGACGACAGTCTGGTAATCGTGTACCTCGTTCAGTAAAGCACCCAACTGCTCCCACATATCACTCGCTGACTTTAATAGTGGAAATACATCTGGAGACTGTTCTGAAGACACTGACTGCATTCCGTCTTCTGCCAATACAAAGATCGGCTTTGGAAACGTAGCAGCTAATGATGTTTTGCCCATACCTGCATCACCGCAGATGGTGATAATAGGCTTGCGCTTCTTTGGCTTACTTACCTGAGAAATTATAGACATTTTGTCCTCCGTTTTTCTCGCTTTATCTTTTTGACGTTGACAACAATAATCATCCTCGATACTATTGTCAACATATTCGGTAAATATTTTTAACAGGGGTGAAAAAAGTGCTAACAATAGACGACATTAAGCATAGGCTGAAAGACCATAATCTGACAGCAGTATCAAGAAGCAGTGGGGTTGGATACATGACGCTATATCGCATAATGAACGTAAAGGATTACAACCCTTCTTACGAAGCTATTAAGAAATTGTCCGACTACTTGCAGGAAAAATAATAATGAACCACAACGATTACATTGACGGAAGCTTCCGCATATTTGGGCTGCACGGAATAGACGATAAGGGTAACTGCAACTGTGGCAACAAGCAGTGCAAGGCTATTTTTAAGCACCCTCGCGCATCTAGTTGGCAGCACACCCCGCATTGGTCTGATGAGCAATTAGACACGATGGAGCAGATGGGGCAGTTCGACACAGGCTTTGGGGTACTGGTAGACAACCACATAATTATTGATATTGACCCAAGAAATGGCGGAGAAGAATCCTATGAAAAGCTATGCAAAGACACTGGCATCGACTTCATCAAAGAATCAACCTTCGTTGTCAAAACTGGAGGTGGCGGTCACCATATCTACTTCAATCGTCCTATTGGCTCTGCTCTGGTCAGTCATCATAATGACTATGTTGGGGTTGATTTCAAGTCGTCAGGATACGTTGTCGGGTGTGGCTCTATGCACGCTTCTGGATTGCTTTATGAGGCGCTAAAGGGTCATCCATCCGAGGTTGGCGATGCGCCATTAGCACTTATTGATTTGCTAAAGAAGCCAGAGCGATATAGGGCTGTATACGATGGCTCTCACATCGACATATCTCATAATGACATTCGAGACATGCTTCAATTCTACAAGAACGACAATGTCGATTATGAAGAATGGATTCGCTGCGGAATGGCTATTCATGACGCGACAAATGGCGAGGGGTTTGGTCTTTGGGACGAGTGGTCGAACCAATCTGATAAATACGACTCTTCGATGATGAACCAAAAGTGGCACAGCTTCGGCAAGTCGTCAAACCTAGTAACAATTGGAACGCTAATCCACCATGCGGAGCAGTACGGGTACACTCAGTCTGTTGTTTTCACCGAAGACTCTATGCCCAACATAGCGCCACCGACTGAGGAAAACTTCTTGGATGTCTCTGACGTTGACATACTGCGTCCACCATCTTTTGTGGGCGAGGTTACCGCTTGGATTAACAACCAGTGTCGATTCCCACGGGAACACCTCGCAGTGGCTGCTGCGTTGTCTGCTGTCGGCAATATCGCGGGGCTTCGATTTGAGGACGAAACCTATGGTGTTACCAGTAACCAGTTCATATTCTGCGTGGCAGGTTCGGCAACTGGTAAAGAAGCCATCCAACAAGCGCAGTCACAGTTGCATCGCGTGGCAGGTATGTCTCCCGCAACGCACGGCACGATCAAGTCGGAGCAAGAAATTGTCAGAAACCTGACCGACCACCAACCTGCCCTGTACATCATTGACGAAATGGGTCTTGTGTTGCAGAAAATCCAAAACGCACGATTAAGGGGCGGGGCTGCTTATCTTGAGGGGGTAGTTGGAACACTGATGTCTGCTTATTCAAAAGCGTCATCGTTTTTGCTGCTGTCAGGTGACGTTCGCAAAGAGATTAAAAAGGCGCTGCAAAACGAATTGAAGGCATGCACCAAGCGATTGGACGAAAATGATGACGAGGGCGGAAAGCATCAGAGGCGTGCTGAAGAATTAGTGATGCAGCTTCAGACACTGGACACGGGTCTTGAGCGACCATTCCTATCCTTGATTGGATTCACAACTCCAGTGACATTCAACAGCCTTGTTGACTACGAGCAGTCTGCAAACGGATTTTTCGGTCGAGCATTGGTAGTGCAGGAAAAGGATACCAACCCAAAAGCTAAGAAGAGGTTCAAACCTGTTCCTATGTCACCATCGATGTCGATGACCTTGATGAATTTGGCTAACGGTGGAAACATGGATACAGAAGTAACTCGTATCCAACACCTTGGCAAGCGCACAATGATACCTACGGACAAATCTGCTCTGGAATTGCTCGATCTGATCGAAGAGCATTATCACGACTACGCTGACTCAGCAAAAGAGGCAACTCTTGAAGCTGTTCCAAGACGGGCGTTCGAGTTGGTTCTGAAGGTGTCTCTCATTCTTGCTATACCATGCGGGGTACGCACGGTTGAGCATGTCAGGTGGGCATTCGCATTCGTTGAGCGCGACATTGCAGAAAAGATCAACCTAGCTGCGTCAAACATGGCACAGGTAGACAAACGACTAGATGAAGCACTGGCGAGAAGAGTGATAGCTATGCTTGATACAGACCACGGGGAGACCACTGGTGTTATCGCAAACAGATGCAGACCTGTTAGAAAAGAGGATGTTGAACGCACCCTAGGCACGCTCAAGCAGATGGGCAAGGTTCGCTGTGTTGAAACTATACACGCGAGAAATAAAACTAAAACAGAACATTGGTACTCATCATGAAATACAAAATGTACGCAAATTGGGCAGTATACCTAGTAGAAGTGACTAGATTTGAAATGGGTTATGAGGCGGTCACACACCGACTACCAGAAGACTGCTATCCCGCAGAGCCTGACGAGATTGAGTTTACGGTAATTTCGTTGGAGGTTGACGATGAAGACTCCTACGACCCAACTTATGACCCCGAGTATGACCCAGACTTTTGCGATAGACTTATCATAGAAGTTAAAAAAGGCATAAAGTATTTGCATTAACACCAAAAAGGAATACACTGTATAGCAGATCGATCACAACAGGGGCATGACAATGATTAAAAAAATGAATCACAACGATTACATTGCAAAGCTTAGAACATACTCTACTGATAGCGTCAGATATGTGCGCGATGACGCGAAAAGAGCAGCAGAAGCTGCTGATGAAATGGGAAGTCCAAACTCTGGCTATTACTGGGATGAATATCATTATGCCTGTATGGAGTTAAGGAAGCGTGCTGATGGTGGTGCGCGATGAACACACAAATTATTAGGAAGCTTTCACGGGGAGTCACAATATCCTTTGATGGCAACGAAGAAAACGAGCAACGGGCATGTAACGCTCTGGGTCTTCCGCTTACTCAGGCAGACCTTACCTACATCTTAATGTTCAAGTGGGTATGGAAAATAGAAATGACAGTCATTAGCGATAACAATGACTACGAAAGAAATGTCAGCATGACATTTACAGAGGATACCCCAAGTAGATTGGACGATTTGACAGACAAAGTGATAGCTAAACGGACTATCGCAGTGATTGAAGCAGAAGGATACAAGTACCTTAAAACAATCTGGAAAGCCAAAATAATCAAGTAACGGAGAGTTTATGGACACCTCAAAAACAGCGGAAACAGTTAAAAAATTCGGTTATAAATCGCTTAAACAATTAAGCGAGATTACTGGAATACAGACTCAGACGCTTAGAAAATGGGCAGCAGATCGGCCTAGGTTATTCATCATAATTTTAAGCGGTGCGGTTCAGTACAGGACAGCGCCAGTTGACATTAGCAAGATTGAACAAGTTAGGGGCAACAGTTAATGAAGCAGCAAACAAAGGTTATATTTCACTACTACCATCATGCGTCAAATAGTGTCGTATCGCTTAATACCGAGTCAGACATCAAAAAGTACCCACCCGACAGTCTGCTACTTGTTGGCAGAGAGGCAATAACAATAAGCCCTCCATACCTGAGAGATATGAAGAGCGCGCTTAAATTGCATAAGTTGATGTTAGACCTCGACCATAAGCAGCTTATGGATTCTATTCAAAATCGCATAGACACAGAGCCAACTGGAGGAGAATAGCGATGGGTTTTACACCGAAGATAAATGAAGATAATTCATCACGGTTCTCGAAGCTAAAGCATGACATCGAGAACTGGGCTACAGACAGAGGCATTATTGCCAATGCTACACCCGCTTCACAGCTTCTGAAGGCTGCTAGTGAATTTGGCGAATTGTGTGATGCTGAGAACAAAGGCCAACATGACGAGGCTGTTGACGCAGTTGGAGACGTACTGGTTTGCATAATTAACTATTGCGCTATAAAGCAATACGATATTGAAGATTGCCTGTCCTTGGCTTACGAAGAGATTAAAGACCGCAAGGGCTACCTGACAAAGGATGGCTGCTTCGTTAAAGAGTAATTGTTCACAGCAATACCGAAGACCCTGTATACTCAAAACATCGAGGCAGGGTCTTTTTTATTGGGGGGTATCATGTCGACTACAGTAATTAACGTATTTTCAAATATCAAAGAAGCTTCTGACGGATTCTGTGATCTGTGGAAAAGCCAGATACCGTTTGCAACTTCAAAGACGCTCAACAACATGACGTTCAATATAGCCAAGCGGAAGCTTCCTGTTGACACTCAGAATGAGTTTGCGGGTGGTTCTACGGCATTCACGAAGCGTGGGTTTATATACGACAAATCGACCAAGCAGCAGCTTTGGACGACAATTGAAACCAACCCTGAGAACCAGTACCTCGCTCTGCAAATCCTAGGTGGTGTCCGTAAACTGTCGGACATGAAAGAGTCACGCAACATGACTCTTACTAACGTCGATGGCACGAAAACAACGACTAGAGCAATCCTGTCTCCATACGCGAAGAACGTAGCGAGCAAAATGACGAAGGAAGGTAACCTTAATCAGAAGCCCCGTGCGACCATATTCAAGAGAGCATCAAAAAATGGCTTTGTCGGCTTCCTGCCAAGAAAAGGATGGGGAAAAGGGGCACAGTCTAAATCAGCAGGGGCATACGTTCGAGTTGGGCGAGGCAAGAACGCGACCATTAAGAAGATGATCAACTTGACCACACGGGATTTCCGCTACAGAGCAAAGTTCAAGTTCGCTGAGAACGTAGCCGAGGGCGTTAACGCACCTAGATGGGGTTTTGCTGCACAATTCCCTGTGGAAGTTGAGCGTGCTGTCATAAGCAATCTGAAGCACACCCAACGGAAGATTGACGCGAAAATGAAGAAGATAATGGGATAGATTGCTCAACGTCTGGGGCTGCAAACGTAGCCCTAGCACCTCCAAGGTGTATACCCGCTACATTCACCCTACCTCGAACCAAAAACGTCACCTAGGACTTCCTGTGAAGCCAAAGTTCTATTTTATCAATACTCCACGACTGTACGCCCATAAGACATAAAAATTTTCCAGTTAGAATGAACCCCGAACCGAACCAAAACTGATTTTTTTTTAACGAGTATCCCATGGAGGGGGTAGGCATTCGTAAAAACACCCCCTTATTGCAGGTATTCCACGGAGGGGTCTCAGGCTGTCGCAAAAAGGCGCGCCATCAACATTAGCCAACGCTAATATTAGACAACCCTAATGCTCACTATCCTGAAATGGCGAACGGCACAAATTGATCAAAAAATGACCAATTACCGCTAAAAACACCACTTTTCATCACTATTCTGAATAGGATAGTGACAGGATAGTGACCCTCTACTATGCCAAAGCCCAACAAACACGGGGGCTGCGGGCAGAATAGTGAAAATAATAGAATAGTGATCTATAAACATAAATATTCATTCTTTCTCTTATGCTGTTCTCTTTCTTATTAGGTACTCTTTATATGCCCCTTTTGGGTCTATAAATAAGATAAATATAAATATAAATATATAAATATATACTATTCTATAAATATACTCTTACAGCCCAATAGATTCGGGGGTTTCAGGTTAGCCTACTCTGAACTATTCTGCACTACTCTGAACTATCCTTTACATTAAACCTCTTTTTTTACCCTTTTTGCAACAAAAACGTATAAATAGTATTGTTTTCTTCTGAAAGTGCGTGTAATGTACGCATATCTTAAACGAAAAGCCAAGCAAGGGGTTCAAAATGAAAAACTACTGGAAAGCATCAGATATAAAAATCTCTACTGACCGCTCTGGATTTATGACTGCCGAACACAAATTTGCAGGGCTTTTGATTGACGGCAGATTTTATGAAGAAATATCAGAATGCAAAAAAGACGCGGAACTAATTTTGAAAGTGAAGAAAGAAAGACAAATAAACTAATAAAAAACGGGGCGAAAGCCCCAAGGGGTTTGTCATGTATAAAGTTAAAAGTTTCACCAACGCAAGCGATACTTCTGCAACTGCCGAATGGCTATTTGACGATTTTTCTGGTGCGGTCGCTCACGTTGCAATGCAAGCTGAAAATGCAGAACACGATATGAATGCCGACCTTGCGCCAGAATTTATGCGCCATGTAATTACTCGCGGTTTTAGCAATGTCGTACTTGAACACACCGTTGATTTTTTTTGTAGTTTTGAGCAACGCGGCTCAAGGGGTTTAAAATGAAAATGAAAATACTAACACCAGCACTGAAAACAGAATTCGCCATTGATC
>ENA-UOYF01000159-UOYF01000159.1-marine-metagenome-genome-assembly--contig:-NODE-159-length-16175-cov-7.556824_pt1 | contig 16175 bp, 22 predicted proteins | sample MGYA00238171_ERZ767123 | MGnify/ENA primary metagenome ERZ767123 (study PRJEB28940, sample SAMN06267155) | marine metagenome | isolation source: Columbia River Estuary | place: USA:Columbia River Estuary... | reverse complement strand
GCCGTATGGCGACTGCATAGGTTGCTGTTGGCCGTATGGCGACTGCATAGGCTGATAGCCGTATGGCGACTGCATAGGCTGCTGGTATCCGTAGGACGTCTGCATAGGCTGGTAGCCGTATGGCGACTGCGGCATAGCGTTTAACCTCGAGGCTTGAGAGCGCATTGTGTATGGATCAACGGAATACTCCGCAGGCTGCTGGCCGATTAGATTCGGGTTCGGTTGGTACTGGAACGCGGGCGGCTGTTGCGGCTGCCCAAAGCTGCCCCAGCCTTCCCCGCTTTGCCCGCTTTGCGTGCTTTGGCCGCTTTGCCCGCGGTCACGGTCACTACCTGTCGCGGGACTGAATGCCCCACTGCTGCCGCCTTTATTGCTCATGCCTGCGATAGCCTGACTCGGTTTGCTGGTTAGAAACGGATCGTTGACGCCGCCCGGCATGTACGACAGCGGAGTGTTCATAGTCGTTGTGCGCGTATTGTATCCGGAGCCAGCGGGGGTAGTACCCGGTCTCGCAACAGGCCGAATCGACGCTGTCGGAGCATTTGAGCGGCTGGAATTGCTGGAATTGCTGGAATTGCTGGAATTGCTGCTTCCTAGCGGCTTAGCGCCTACGGCGTTAGATATCCCGCCAAGGGCGCCACCAAATGTGGAGCCTGACGTGCCGGCCCCGCCGCCGTCAAACATGTCTTTAATGCTAGTGTAGCCGCCACTGCTGCTGTTGCTACTGTTGCTGCTGCTTCCGCTAGTACCGCCGCCACTACCCATCCGCCGTCTCCTGTATCATAACAAGTCCGACTATACCTTAATACACCCTAGTATGGCAACGCTAGTAATAGTCCGCTTTACGTCGGTAATCAAAGGCGTCCTCGGGCTCGTCTGTAGGGAGCCTCAAGAACCCGCCTTGGCGAAATCGCATGAGTGCCATAACCATAGAGTCAACCAAGTCATCGTGCGCGCCGTACGGAAACGCCGCGACCTCCTCGATGAGCTCCTCCGCCCATCGCGTAGTCGGTACCCAGCACATTCCCGTAGCAATAATGTCAGATACAGCGTTGAGGCGCGCATGCTTGTCTCCGGACCCGCGATGCGGCGTATATTCCTGCAGCGGGATGCCCATCCGGCGTAATTCTTGGTAGATCGCCACCCCAGCGGACTTTTTCTCCACGATGAAGCTGTCTGGTTCCCACTCTTTCCAGTGGTCGAGGCACATCTGCTTGAGCTCCGGGAACTCCAGCCGCTCCTTTATAGAGTTCAGCAGGATCAGGCCGGGCTCCCCGGTCTCCTCGTTAAAGAACACACCCCAAGTTGTTAAGGCGGTGAAATCGGCTCGGCTATGCTTCTCGGCAGCTGCATCGAGCGATGATATGACGTATTCGCAGACCGGAGGCCGCTCCTTACCCCACACATTCCACCATTCCCGCTTAACAATCGACGCTTCTTCAGATGTCGGGTTCTGCTGATACTGGGAGTTCCACTGAAACGCAGGCATCGAGGCTTTTGTACGCTTCAGGGCCGGTACATCGAAGAACTCCGGCCACAGCGCAACCTCCTCGGTCTCGTTTGTCTCGTTACCATCCTCGTCGAGGACAGGTTTCTCCAGCAGGGCGGGGAGCTCCACGACCTCGTACTGGTCAGACCCCTCATTCTGCACCATATCCTGAACAAGCCGCCCCGTGAGGTCCACCTGCGACCAGCGGGTCTGGACCACCGCTACACGCCCTCCGGGCATCAGGCGGGTCCGCGCGCCGTAGGTGAACCACTCGTATGCTTTCTCAAACACGTCCAAGTTACCATTCAAGATGTCCTGCTCCGAGTGCGGGTCGTCGATCAACAGCAGGTCAGCACCACGACCAGCCAAGGCCGAGCCAACGCCGCAGGCGAAATATTCACCTCCGAAGTTTGTGTTCCATCTCCCGGCCGACTTGGAGTCGGAAGCAAGCGCCACATCAGGAAATATCTCTTTAAAATCGGAAGAGCCGAGGATGTTACGCACCTTGCGTCCGAAATCCACCGCGAGGTCCGTGGTGTGCGACACCATCATCACCTTCTTGCCGGGGTTCCGCCCTAGGAACCACGCAGGATAATACACTGAGACAAGTTGAGACTTACCGTGACGGGGCGGCATGTTAACACAGATGCGATCTTTTTCGTTGGATTCGATCGCCATAAGCTGGTCAGCGAGGATTCTGTGGTGCCGGCCTACCTTATAGTCAGGCTGCATGGCCTTGCAGAACTCGATCAGGTCATCCTGCACCGATTTCTGGGCTTTTCGGCGCTCCAACTCTTCCACTTGCGCTATAACTGCCGTAACCTCACGGTCGCTGAGCGTATCTAGATTCGCAAGAAGCGTCTGCAGCTCCTCTTCCGAGAACCCTAGCCCCTCTTTTACTAGGTCTTTCATCGCTCATCCCAAGCAGCATCGAGCGTTTCCGCTGTCAGGGGTGTCTCGACAATTTCGGCATCTTCGCACGAGGGCGTCACATCGACTAGCTTAGAGAGCTTGGCCCGCAGGGAGTCCCGCAGCTCGTCGGACGTCTTATGCGTCACCGTGACCTCGCTCTTTTCGGCGAAAAGTCCGACATCACTGATTTTACCAAGCAACTCCAGTGCCTTAATCCTAATCCGTGGGTCCGGATTATCGGTCTCTTCTAGGAGTTTATTGGTGACGAAGGTCCGCACCTGCTGTGCATCTTGCACAATATTGTGACTAAAGGTTCGTAATTGGTGGTCTATTGCGCGTAGGGCTGCTGGTGTCATTTGTGCCATCCGTTTATCCGTCATTGCCTTGGAGGCATCCACGGGGTTCTGTGCGTAGGAAAGAGTAACCTCCCCTGCGAGTTCGCAGTCGTCGGGCTCGAGATGGACCTTCAGGCCATAGGTCACGAGCCACTCAACCGTCGTTGCTGCACCAGACATTCTCACCGCTAGATCGAGCACCGGAGGGGTTCCCGTAGGGGGCTTTGGCCCGATGGCAGGTACAAAATGTGGTGTCATACACTCTAATATATAGCAATACTCCACTTCGTGCTAGCGGGCGCGCAAAATATACCCCCCACCTGCTGGCACGGGACTCCAATGGGGGGTGGGGTTTAGCAGAAGGGGGGTGGGGTCTAGCTACAGCCAAACCGATTTTGGACCCCCGGGGGGGTCTGTTTTATTTTTGTTGGAGGGTCTGTTCTCGTAATGTTCTAAAAACTAAAAAGTTGGCGCGGAATAGTATTATACAGGAGAGAGGGCGCGTTGCTCCACGCGGAGGGTAGGGGGTAGGTGGGGGTCGGTTATATGCCATATATAACCCTATAACGCGCTACATTCTGTCACGTTACGCTGTCAGTCCCTATCAATGCGTGACATTGTGTGTCATAAGTTGGTTATCGGAAAGACAAAACGTCACCGATTAATTCAACCTAGTGAGGAAATATCCCATGACAAATTTTAACCTGACAACCATCGCTTCCGTGATCAATGCATATGCAGGGGCCGCCATTAAGACGGAGGCCGCGGCAAAGAAGCTCGAGACCGCGGCGCAAACGCGTGACAAGCAAGTGATTAACTTTGCCGATGCAGTGCGCGGCATGGGCTTCACATCGTGCGATGCCTTCCGCTCTAACAAGGCGGGCAAAGGCGAACACCATGACGCGGTGCTTGAAACGGTCGCGGTCGCGATGCTGAACAAAGCGGAATTGGTTGCCTTCCACTCAGACCAAGCGGCCTTCAAGCTTGGCGGCAAAGACGGCAAAACGCGCATCTATAGCGCAAAGCACAATGCCGCGACCAAGGTTAAGAACATGCTTAAGCGCCTACTCGATGCAGCCGAACCGTTTGTGACAGGCGAGCGTGATGCAAAGAAAGAAGCGGCCGCGCCAAAAGGCGCCAAGGTAAACGCCAAGAAAGACCTTGATGTTTACATCGCGGAAACAATGGCGGCGATGCTTAAGCGGATCCTGACCGATGCCAAGGCGGCCGCGCCTACTGGCAAGAACCATGAAGAACTGCGCAAGCTTATCAAGGCGGCAAGCGCCGACACCGCCAAGCTTCTTAAATAAGACAATCGCCCCGCTCGAAAGAGCGGGGCTTTTTTGTGTCTCGCCCCGCTCGAAAGAGCGGGGCTTTTTTGTGTCCACCGTTTGGCGCCTCAACAAGGCGTTGAGTCACCAGTTACCTAAGCAGCACAGGGCACGGGGTTATTCGCGCCGTATAACGCAGCGCAGCATCCAGCGCTTTCGGTTTCACCAAGACCGTTCAGTCACCAGTTACTCACACAGCACAGGGCGCGAGGCACAGCGCAACACAGCGCAGGTCGCTAGGTTATACGCGCCGTATAACTCGTTCAGTCACCAGTTACTCACACAGCACAGGGCGCGAGGCGCGACTCAACCTAGCGCGGGGTTATACGCTCCGTATAACGTGTTGTGGTAAGATACACGACGGGACCTTAGCGCTACTGACGTCGTATATCACGTGAAAGCGGTAGTATCACGTGTTTGATTTCTATTGTTCCAGCCCAAAAGGGGCTTTGTCCCTGTAATGTTCCAGTGAATTTCAGCCTACTGGAACACGATTTCGCTGATTGTTTACAGTGGGTTACGTCTAATTGTTCCCGTGTTCCTGATTCTGAGAAAAAAGATGGGTCTGGGCGGAAGCGAGGGGGCGCGGCCGAGTCAGCACCTCGAAGACCGCAACCATTTTTTCTGACCCCATACACTCTCTTTTTGCCAGAACATTTGGAACTTTTGGAACTTAAGCAAAGTTCTATATATATATATCTCTAAAAAGTATAATAATAATAGGGACTTAGGAACTAGAACGTCTACCAAAACTAAAGGCAAAATCATGTTCCAGTCGACTTTTCTACTCAGAACACGTGGAACACATCTTGCGTATATGGAAAACCGTGTTATATATCCTGCGTAACCCATGAAAAGGAGAGCAAACCATGGAACACACCTTCACATTGTCTAAACGCCCGAAGATCGTCCGCAAGCTAAAGAAGCCCGCACGTATCGAGTGGCCGTTCAACGACATGCAGGTTGGCGACACTATGAGAGTTTACGTGCACACCGAGGGCCAGCTGACCAACGCCAGCAACGCGGCTAGCGGGTATTCGCGGATCGGTGACCCATACTTCCGACTGCGTAGCAAGCGCATTCGTCTGCCGTATAGCGACCCCTATATGCTGATCCGTGCAGTAGACGCCCGCGAGGAGACTGTAGCCCAGACAAAGGCCATACACTCCCGCATGACTCGAGAGGCCTACGAGGCCGACCTAGCGGCCAACGACGAGTAGGAGAGCAAGTAAGATTATATATTATACCTGTTGTATTATTTGTAGTCTATGTTATATACCCCGTATAACCCATGAAAAGGAGAGCAACCCATGGAATATACCTTCACAATGCCCAGCCTACCTAAAGACCCCGATGCAAAGCGGCCGCGCATCTCGTGGCCGTTCAAGAGTATGGAGTTGGGCGACACCATGAAAGTCTATACGAATAGTGTTGGTGAGCGTTACCGAGCCGCGATAGCGGCCGCAGCCTACGCTCGCGGTCGTGAGCCGTATGTTGCGCGACGTAGCAAGCACGTCGAACTGCCCTACAGCCGCTCGTATCTCTTAGTCCGTGCGTTAGACGCCCGCGAGGAGACCATCGAGCAGACGCGGGACATACACGACCGCATGGCCCTAGAGGCCTACGAGGCCGACCTAGCTGCCCACGAAGGCAAGTAACATCACCAGTTATACGGGACGTATAACGCAGGGCCACCCTGCGGGGCATTGCAGCCCCATCACAGGGCCACATCGCAAGGTGTGGCTCTAAACGTATCAACGGCTATCTAAAGATAAGTAAACGCTACATATTGACTTAAACAGTGGTAAATAGTATAGTATAACTACGTTCTACAAATTCTACCGCTTGCAGCCTCCGCGTTGCTGGCACGCTTTTTATCATCGTTGTTGGTGTCCTGCGGGACACCGTGGCCAGCTAGGCAAGTTATACGTCCCGTATAACCCCCGCCGATAATGCAGAACTACAAAGCCATTGTTTGAGACGTCCCGCCCGAGAGCGCGGGCGTGTGTATCGTATAGTTCTCGAGGTGTTGTTGGTATGCTGTGGGCATACCATGAGGCTAAATTCCCTGCCTCACCGACGAGAAATGCGTTCTAACCTTACCTGATTGAGCACACAACTATCTCAAGCGCCGACTGATGCAGGTTATACACCGCGTATAACGTGATGCCACATCGGTCTAGCCCAGCCGACACATGAGAATTGTGCCGAAGCTGTGCCGCGTAGTTCGCTAAAAACCAAGGACAAACAACAACAACCGAACCCAAGGGTTCACAACTCAAAAGGAGCATGAATATCATGCCTAAACTCGAATCACTTCTCTTATCCATCCCAACTCACTGGATGGCCCCTATTTTATATGGTGACACCAGCGGCCTCGACGACACCGAAACCGTTGCGTTCACGCGCTGGCTGGACGACACCCTCCGCGAGGTCGGACACGGCAAGCCTACGATGATCGGAACCATCCACGACAACGAGTATTTCGCTATGTATCACGACGCCCAGCCCTACGGCGTTCTCGCATGTATGTGCTACGACGTGGAACTGCTTGTGGAGGCAGCCGAGGACTGCGCCCCAGCCCCGCATCAGCGGGGTTATACGCCACGTATAACCGCAGAGGTAACACAATGACAGCTATCCAACACCACCCCGACCAGCTGGACTTGATCGACTATATAAACGCAAAGGAGAACGACATGACATATACAACCACAGCACCAGCACCACAGGGTGCTACACTCCAATCCTCGGCCATGCTGGTCGAGTTGGGCATCAGCGTATGGACAGCGCGTAAGCTGGACAAGCGCGCGTCCGATGACATCACAACACAGAACCACGCGGACAAGGGCATGGCTAACGTCAACAAGCGCCTGTTGGCATGTGACGAGCTGACGGCCGTGCAGAAGTTTGCGGCGAACGCCCGCACCGCGCACTACGCGATGACCCTGCCTTGGTCTGACTCTGGGCTGCGTATGCTGCCGACGTCCAAGTATTTCGCATACCAGAAGGCCATGACGCAGCTACAAACCGAGTTCTTCGACCTCACCGAGAAGTTTCTGGGACGCTACGAGTGGCTCATCAACGAGACACAGATCAAGCTGGGCGACATGTTCGACACCAACGAGTATCCGTCCAACGATGCAGTCCGCGCCAAGTTCGGGTATCGTCTCAACTATGTCCCGCTGCCCGAGGCAGGTGACTTCCGCGTGGACATTGGCAACCAGCAAGCAGACGAGTTGCGCGATCAGTATGCTACGTTCTACAACAACCAGCTTACCCGTGCGATGGACGACATCTGGTCTCGCGCATATGACGCGCTGTCCCGTATGAGTGAGCGCCTCGACTACAGCGACACCGAGCAGAAGAAGGTGTTTCGCAACAGCCTCGTGGACAACGTGATTGATTTGCTCGACGTTATGGAGACAATGAACATCACAGGCGATCCCACCATGCAGCTGCAACAGCGCCGCCTCAAGCAAGCGATGCAGGGTGTAACCCCGGAAGCGTTGCGGGAAGACGAGTATCTGCGCGCCGAGACTAAGCGCGCCGTAGACGATGCGATCAAGGCTCTGCCTTCACTGGACTTATGATGCGTGCCCCGCATCACGTACAGAACCCTGCCGTTGCCCCCTCATGGGGGCAGCTGTGGCGTGAGACCGTCTGCTCTTATAAAGGACATGTCTTTTATGTGGCATGGGGCGACGGATACGTCGGTCTCACGCAAAGCCATTGTTACCGCTGTGGCTGCCCAAGCCGTTATGGCTACGACGGAGACGATTGGTGCGAGCCCCTCGGCTAACACCCTCATCAGTTACCAACAACGCCCTGTTATACGGGGCGTATAACAACATAACCTCAGGAGAACGACCATGACTACCGCACAACAGATGTATCAGTTGAACCTCGACCAGATTTCCAACCTCATCAAGACCACAGGCAACAAGCGCACCACACTGGTGCAGGGCCACATGGGCACAGGCAAGTCCTCGCTGCTCAAGACATTGGCAGACGAGTTGCCTAACCACACAGCGTGTTACTTCGACTGCACCACCAAGGACTTGGGCGACATCACGCTGCCTAACATCGCAACAGCAGACGGGCAGGGCTACGTCACCTACGCTACCAACGAGGAGTTGGGCGCCCACATCAAGACGCCGATCATCCTGATGGTAGACGAGTATGGCAAGGCTAACCCCGCTGTGAAGCTGGCACTGCTACGCCTCATGCTCGAGCGTAAGATCGGTAGCTACGAGTTGCACCCCGACAGCCTCGTGTTCGCCACGACTAACCTTGGAGCCGAGGGTGTAGGTGACCTGCTTCCACCACATGCGCGGAACCGCATCACCGTTGTGACTGCGCGTAAGCCTAGCAACATGGAATGGATTGAGTGGGGCATCAACAACGGGGTTGATCACACCATGTTAGGTTGGTGTAAAGATAACCCGCAGCTGTTCCATGGCTTCGAGGATGTGCGTGACCCAGAAGAGAACCCGTATATCTACCACCCCAAGTCACAGCGGGCTGCGTTTGTTACGCCTCGCTCTCTCGCGGCCGCGTCTGACATCTTGAAATGCCGTGGCAGTATGGACGACCAGACCGTGATAGGTGCGCTCATGGGCACAATCGGTGACCGCGCAGCGATGGACTTGATGGCGTTCGTTAAGCTGGCTGACCAGCTGCCTAGCTTGCAGTCTATCAAGAACGACCCGATGAACGCCAAGGTTCCATCCGCTGCCGCTGCCGTGTGCATGGTGGTGTATCGGACACTCGCCTCACTCGAGAAGGATTGGCTGGATGCGTGGCTCGACTACATGAACCGCCTCGACAAGGAAGCACAGGGTATGTTCGCCAACGGTGTCCGTGCGCCCAAGTATTCCAAGCAGGTTATGGTGATGACGAACAAGAAGTTCACGGCATGGGCTATGCAGAACAACTACTTGTTTGCAGCGGACAAGAAGTGATGGAAAAGCAAGAGATCATCACAAGATTGAGGGCGGCGATAAGTGAGGCCCGCCGCCCTCACTACGGTAGCAACGACGACCAGATCGACTACCTGAGCGACGGGGTTTCCATGGTGGAAGACCTCGTTAAAGAATTGGAAAAGGAGAACGACATGACTAAGAAGACAAGCGCCCGCGCCCCGTGGCGCGACGAAGACCGCGCGCTCCTGCGCACCATGCACCAACAAGGTGGCACGTATAAGGACATGGCCAAGATACTCAACCGTTCGGTTGGCTCCATCGCGCAGCAACTACACCAGATAAAAATCCAAGACAAATCAGAGGGTTACGTCCATGTCGCAGCTGGTGTGCCAGAACTCTCTACGTTACCTATCGCACCTAAACCTGTTAGTGTGAGTGTAATGACGTCCGCACCAGAACCTATCAATGTCGCACCTCGTGGGCTTACCGATGCTACGTTAAAGACATTCCGTCTGTTCGAGGGTGGCACAGCGGAGGCCTACAACGAGGAGAACCCGTCGCTGTGGACACGCATCAAGCGGTGGATCAACAAGTAAACCAAGTGGGGCGTAGTTATACGCCCCGTATAACCAGAGGAGAAGCAATATGCTTATGACTAACAAACTCACCCAAGACCAGCGTGTGCGGAAGGCCGTGATCGACATCATGGCTACCCCTAGATACATGGCTCTGTCTGGTGTGCTGATGATCGGCACACGTCGTGTCGAACCTGACGCATCCAAGTGTCCGACTGCCTACACTAACGGCAAGGACGAGGTATACGGTGCCGATTTCATAGCGGGTATGAACGACCGACAGCTACGCTTTCTTGTGCTGCATGAGGTGTATCACAAACTCTATCGTCACCTGACAACGTGGCAGCACCTGTATAAGCAGAACCCCACGCTGGCTAACATGGCCTGTGACTACGTGATCAACTGCAAGCTGGTCGACGACAACTACGACGGCTTCGCCACTATGGACGGCCCGCTCGAGATAGGCTGCCTCGATGCCAAGTATCGTGGCTGGGACAGCGCGCAGGTATACAACGACCTGAAGAAGGACAACCCGCAGGGTAAGGGCAAGCCGCAGGGTAAGGGCAAGCCGCAGGATACGGACGAGGGGCAGGGCTTCGACCAGCATGGCTGGGAAGACGCCGAGGATATGACCGCAGAGGAACAGCGCGAACTTGCGCGAGACATCGACGAGGCTATCCGCCAAGGTGCACTGGTCGCAGGTAAGGCTGGCTCTGGTGGTGACCGCGACATGCTCGAGTTACTCCAGCCCCAAGTGGATTGGCGCGAGGTGCTACGTGACTTCGTGCAGACTACATGCCAAGGCAACGACTACTCGACATGGCGTAGGCCTAACCGCCGCTACATCGGCGCGGGTGTGTATATGCCGAGTGGCATCAGCGAGAACATCGGCGAGATCGTCGTGGCTATCGACACGTCAGGCTCTATCGGTGGGCGTGAACTCAGTGCGTTCCTATCCGAGATCAAGTCTGTCGCTGATACCGTGCACCCCGAGGCTATCCGTATCTTGTATTGGGACACAGCGGTGTGCGGCGACGAACGATACGAGGTTAACGAACAAGACACTATCGTTAACTCCACCAAGCCTAAGGGTGGCGGGGGCACTGACGTGCGCTGTGTGCCTCGGTATATCCAAGACAAGCAGATCAAAGCGCAAGCCGTGATCGTGCTTACCGACGGCCACCTATACGGTGGCTGGGGCCAGTGGCAGCACCCTGTGCTGTGGACTGTGCTCGACAACGAGAACGCCAACCCCGACACGGGCAAGACCGTGCATATTAAATCAAGGGAGATGTAAGATGGGATACAGAAGTGACGTGTTAATCGCGGTAGCGTTCAAGGACAACGCGCACCGCGACGAGGTATTGGCGGTCTACCGCATGAACCCGCTGGTGCAGCAGCACGACCTCTCGGCAGTGTGGACTACACACGACGGGGCATACCCTGTGCTGTGGTATTACGAAGAAAGCACCAAGTGGTATGATAGCTTCGAAGACGTGCAGGGTATTGAACACCTGCTCAACGTGGTGTCAGACTTCGCGGAAGAGCGGAAACTGCCCTACGCAGCAGTGCATTACCGCATAGGTGAAGACATCAACGACACCGAAACTGCTGAACACGGGGAGGCTGACCCTGACGGCTCTATGCTCAGCTCCCTATTCGACATGTGCGGCCTTGAGCGCCGCCTTACACACAACTTCAACTAGGCCGTAGTTATACGGCACATATAACCTAAGGAGATGAGCAATGGCTCTAACATTTACATCATTCGAAACATTCGCAGAAGTAGCCGACATGTATGAGCGTATCACCCCGATGCGTGGCGATAAGAACATAGGCAAAGACATTCGCCCTATCGGTGACCGCAACCGTAAATACGAACGCATCGTGAAGATCAGCAACAGCTGCTACGCCCTGTCTGATGGGTGGCACTACGGCGATGATTACGGCAGCTATTGGCTGTATAACAACACTGACTACAGACCGACGCTCAAGGACATGGAGCGGTATGCTCCCATCGTATGGCGCAAGAAGCGGGACGGGACTGAACTCGTTACATTCCGCAACGCCCACGGCGAGGGTGCGCATAATCTGCGCTACGCGTTCTTGTATCGCCACACACCACGCGGGATAGACTTCAAGGTCAACAACGGTAGGCAGTTCCTAGCCGTGGGAGGTAAGGACTACTACCTTGCCAAAGGCCACACAGTGCCTCGGGTGATATACGATAAGGTCAAACAAGACGCTGCCGTACACGCGAAGAACGTCCACACACAAAAACGAGCGGCTTGGAACATGGTGCATGACGACAACACCTCGATCACGTTCACCAAGGCGCAGGGTGATTGGCAGTGGGTTAGCGGCGGACGCGACCTCGTTATGCTTAAGCATAGAGTGAACAAAGACCTCAAGGCTAAGCTGAAGCCCCATATCGACGCCTTCCGTGACTGGGCGTTTACTATCACACCGATGCTTCCGACGCATGACTACAGATACCGCAACGATATGATTAACGAGAGTAGGGACTGGGTTAGAGACAACAAGAAACCCGTAAATATGCAGTGGGGTAGCTACGCGCTCGTGTCGTCCGTTGCCCGTGAGGTGGTGACCGACGAAGACCACCCGATGCGTCTACATCTCGCCGTTACTATGCAGGTGTATATCAACAACTTAAGCGTCACCGCCGAGGATGACTCACAACTAAAAGCACAATTCAACCGCTGGGCAAACAAGCAGTTTGGCCTAATCAAAACAGTTAAGGAGTAACCACAATGTCAGGTATGGAACTAGGAAGAGTGAGCGGTCTGCTCGATGAGCACGACGCAGCAGTGTCGGGCACAAACCAACCATTTGGTCTCATGGACTTCGCACATGAGGTATCACAAGCGATCCCAGGATGTCGCGTGACGCCCCGAGACGACAGTTGGTCGTGGGTGTATATGCCAGATGACCACTACGCTATGGGGCTGATCGGATACGGCGACTTCCGAGATAGCGGCGACGGGACGTTTATGTATACGGTCAAGTCTCGCAACATCGAGAACGGTAAGTATAACGACTACGCTCAGCAGTATCACATGAAGATGAGCACGTCACGACCTACCGCGGTTAAGAATGCGCGCGCCCATCTACGTCGGTATACGCCACACGATATGCTCGAGGCTACGAAAGCATACGTCCGAACAGAGATATCGAAAGTGGTGACCAGTGTGCGCGAACAGCACCAGAAGCTAGAGCGGGAACTATTCAAGGCATCCTTCTACAACGACCCGCCCGCCTATGTAGCAGAATTTAAACACCTGCTCGACTCAGGGTATGAGTTTATGGATAGAACCCTAGCCGACAAACTCGCGACGTATTTCAAGAGTAAGGTCGAGTATGACGCATCCAAGAATAGCACGCCTAAATTTACGTTCGTGTGTGCGTCAACCTACTGCGATACGCCGCGCGTAGACTTAATCCACACTGAGCATAACTACCTTCGCGCACCAGAGCCAGCCTTACAGACCTACTTCGGCAGTGAAATCGCCGACGGCGTGTCTGAAGATATTATGGGGAAGGTAGCCATGCTCAATATGCTCGAAGACAATACATATGTGGCGGGCGTAGGCTACAAAGTGTTTGAAGGTATATACTATGCCGAACGATAAAAGCTGGGTTCGTGTGCTGTTTATGGTAGACAACGAACATATAGAATTGATACCATTTGGTATGGATTCACTTGATCTACCATCAGAAGGCGTGTATCCTAAGGATGATATACCCGCATGGATACAGGACAAACTATCGGCTCTCTCTATACTTCCGACACCGCCACCAGAGAATAATGTGGAGGGTGTGGGTAAGCGTATCAGTGACCGCGTCTTTTGGGTCTATCCAGACTAAACAATATACGGGGCGTGGTTATACGCCCCGTATAACATCACCAGTTACAAGGAGATAGCGATGGCTATGACACCAGAAGCGAAGGTTAAGAGAGTTGTCACACGACACCTCAAAGACCTCGGAGCGTATTACTTTTACCCAGTGACCGGCGGCTACGGTGGTAGCGGAGTTCCCGATATCGTCGGTTGCTACAAAGGCAGGTTCTTCGGGATCGAATGTAAAGCAGGAAAGAACACACCAACCCCACTGCAGAAGAAGAACCTAGAGAGCATAGCCGAATCTGGCGGAATAGCGCTCGTAGTAAATGAAGAAAACATGAACCTAGTCAGTGACCTACTGACATCAAACATTGGAGGCTAACATGCCTGACAGTATATACAGCACTCTCACCGTGACCAACACGCTGCCCTCTGGTGCGGCCTTTGCCATCCAACACGGGACAGGGGCTTCTTGCTACATTCCCGCAACCGTTGTCTACAACACCAAAGCCTCCCCAGGCGACGTGGTCCAAGCGATTCTGGTAGACAACCCGAACCTAGACGTCAAAGACCGAACACCTTACATGGCGCAGTATATCAAGCCACAGCAGCTAGACCTTAACATACCTGCCCCTGCACCTGCACCTGCACCTGCACCTGCCGTGTCCACCCGAGCGAGAGTCGAGGACTTCGTCTGCGCCGAGATGCATGCAGGTGGTGTGTGGACAGTCCTCTCCATGTTCCGAGAGTACATGAAGGATGACGAAGCGGTGCGAGAAGACGACACGCAAGCCTATAACGCGGTGTCCGCCACCCTACGCAGGATGTTTGACGATGACGAATGCGCCAAGTGGTCAATGTGGAGCAAGAAGTCCCAGACTAGAGTAGGTCGGGAGTGGTTCAGCTGCTACCCGCGGAACGTGGACGTCGCCGAGTGGGAGACAACATAATGGAAAATACAGAAGAGCGTGTATGGGCCTACCTGATAAAGAACAGGCAGGCTACAGCGGCAGAAGTCGCGCTGAGTTGTGATGTGAGCATAGATGAAGCCGAAGGTTATATGGCCCGTATATCCTCACCGAACTGGAGAGAAGAAGTTAACGTGCGTCCCAGTACAGGCGTGAAGTTTGACGGGGATAAGCCACGATACGATCTTATCCCGCCAGAGATCGAGGAGGCTCTCGCCAAAGTGTTGACCTTCGGTGCCTCCAAATACTCCAGCAGAAATTGGGAGTTGGGTATGGATTGGGGCCGTGTCTACGCGGCGCATCGTCGGCATATGACAGCGTGGTGGTCTGGCGAGAACAACGACCCTGAGACGGGGATGCCCCACACATGGCATGCAGCAGGCTGCCTAGCGTTCCTCGTAGCATTTGAAGCCCGTGGCACGGGCATAGACGACAGACCAACACAAGGAGATACAAAATGAAACTTTTGACCTTAGCCGCAGCGGGCCTCGCACTCGCAGCATGTACGCCTGCGCCGCAAATCTGCGAACGCACTGTAGGCATGAGCAAGGAAGGCATCCCGATCATGCTCGGAGAGCCCTGCGTTACCGCACCAGCATATGCCGCAGCGCAGCATATCGACTGGCCTCACGACGACAACGACAACGACGACAACGACAACGACAACGACAACGACAACGATCCAAGGACGCCACCTGTCGTGGAGCCACCTGTCGTGGAGCCACCTGTCGTGGAGCCACCTGTCGTGGAGCCACCGAAAAACGACAAGCCTAAGTGTAACTCTGGCCGCGGTAACGGGTCCGAAATCGACGATGGCGGAAACGACTGTGATCCGGGGAACAGCGGCGACGTGAACCAAGGCGGCGATTAAACCCTCGGGAGGAAAGGAAACCGAAAATGGCATACACTGAACTCGGCCACGTAGGCGACGGGGTCTACCTCTCACACGATGGCTACCAATACTGGATAGCAGTCAACCACCACGAAAACAGAGTGGTGGCGCTGGAAGACGCAACGCTGGCCGTGATGATGGCCGTGGTGCGGAGGCACAAAGCCGCATCTCAGGGAGAACCAAAATGACTGACCAAACAGACGCAACAGACACGCCCGAAATGCTGGGCAAATTCCACCGCCACCAGCAAGTAGAAGCGCGGGCCGACGTGACCGACCATTGGGAAGAAGCAATCGTGATCGGCCACGCATGGGGAACGGATCGCTATGATGTGCTGCTAGCAACGGGCAAGCAGATCGACAACACAACGCAGGTTAGGGAAGCACCATGATCGGCCCAGCATCGCTCGATAAAGCAACACGCGACGAGATCGCATTCTTAAAAAGCGTGATCCAGAGCACTGAGAAAATGGCAGCTACCCTGCTGGCAGTGCATGGCGACGGCGTCAGGCCGTCGTGGGTAAGCGAAGAACTTGCCAGCTTTGGCGAGCGCATCAGCCTCTACGAGGCAGAGATCGCAGCACTGGAGGACACGTTATGATCGGCCCAGCATCAAACACACTCAATAAGCGCATCGTCGAACTTGCCAATCAAGGGCTAACAACGCAGCAGATCGCGGATGAGGTAGGCATCAGTCGTGGTGCAGTCGGGAGCCGCATGTCACGCCTGATGAAGCAAGGGAAACTGCAACGCCAGCCAGTGCGCAGCGGCAACATTGAAACCTCGAAGGGGCGTTATTGGGTCATGCGCCAGCGATACAAAAAGCGCCTCGGCAACATGGGTCAGGTGTTGCTTGGCCTGACACTCGACGAAGTGGATTGGGTAT
>ENA-UOYF01000148-UOYF01000148.1-marine-metagenome-genome-assembly--contig:-NODE-148-length-17642-cov-4.943708_pt1 | contig 17642 bp, 16 predicted proteins | sample MGYA00238171_ERZ767123 | MGnify/ENA primary metagenome ERZ767123 (study PRJEB28940, sample SAMN06267155) | marine metagenome | isolation source: Columbia River Estuary | place: USA:Columbia River Estuary... | reverse complement strand
GGGTCAGCGCAGAAGATGCCGTGAAAAAGGCCCGCCAGATCTGCAACGCGGTGACTTCGCTGCACTACCTTAATGGTGACCAGGGCGTAAGCATGAGTGTGAGCGTGGGCGTCGCCCACAGCGGCAATGCCAGGAGCGCTTCGATATCGGTCCAGGCTGCCGCAGAGACTGCCTGCAGGGCCGCCAAGGTACATGGTGGCAACCAGGTCGAACTTTATCAGGATGACGACGCCACTAGCGCGCGCCCACAAGGCGAAATTTTCCTGGCCAATTACCTGGGTACGGCCCTGGAAGAAAATCGGTTCAGGTTGGTTGTCCAGGCTGTATATGACAACAATGATCGTCAACCTTGCGGGTACTTTGAAGTATTCGTGAGACTGATTGATGAGGCTGGTGTGGAAATGCCTCCCGGGTGTTTTCTTCCGGTTGCCCGGCACTATGACATGCTGGAGGCCATCGACCGTTGGGTGGTAAGCAGCGTGACAAACCAGCTGGGGGCTATTGGAGCTCAGAATATCCCCGGGAACCTGGTTGCCGGCATTAATCTTTCAGGCGAGACCATCGCGGACCAGGAGTTCCCGGGTTTTGTCGAAGAACAGCTCCGGGTCAGCGGTGTGCCTGCCCAGGCACTGTGCTTCGAGATTTCCGAGTCGTCGCTGATGTCCGATCCGAAGCGCAGCATGCGTTTCATCCAGGCCTTGCGGGACCTGGGTTGCAAGGTGGCCCTGGATGATTTTGGAAGCGGTTTGAGTTGTCTGCCTTTCCTGGAAAGCATGCCTGTTGACTACGTGAAGATTGATGGCGAACGGGTCATGGCGATGACCACCAGTCGGGTTTCTCATTCTATGGTGGCCGCGGTGAATGAGGCGGCAAAGATCATGCAGCTAACAACAATTGCCGAGTGTGTTGATACCGATGAGGCGGATTCACTGATTCGTGCAATGGGCGTGGACCTGGTGCAGGGGTATACCCTGTCACATCCCGAGTCGCTGGAAAGTTTCCTGCAGTCGCTTGCCGAAATCTCTCACGGCATGTCGACCGAGGCTTCCAACGCCTGAGACTCCAGGCCCTTCCGGGCTACCTGGCAAGATTTTTTTCTTGCGGCGCAGCTTTCAGGCCTCGCCCCACTCTGGTATGTATAGATTCCTGAAACCCAAGGGGTGCTGCCTTCTATGGTGAGATTTGTTCTCGCCGGCGAGAAACCATGAGTGCCTTTGTAGCGGGTGAACAATATCCAAACCGTGTATGGTCGGCATCTGCAGATGGATACGTCCATGAGGTGAACGAGTACATCGGCCGGGCGCTGGAGATGTTCAAGGAAGCGCGTACCGCCCTGGACACCGCCCATACTACCGCTGCGAATAACGCTTAATTATTATCTAGCCAGGCTAGTTATCGAGGACAGGTTTAATGTCAGGAAATGCCCAATCAGGACATCACGAATTCTGGTCAACCAGGGTTGGATTCATCATGGCAGCGGTTGGGGCTGCGGTGGGACTGGGCAACATCTGGCGTTTTCCCTATGCCGCGGGCACCGGTGGTGGCAGCGCATTTGTCATGGTTTACATCCTGGCAGTGATCGCAGTGGCCCTGCCCATGCTGGTGGCCGAGTTGTCCCTGGGACGGCGTGGAGGGGGAAGTCCTCCCCTGACCTTCGCCAACCTTGCCCGGGAGGCGGGTGCCTCGGGTCGCTGGCGGGTGATGGGTTTCGCAGGCCTGTTTATCGTGTTCATGATCCTGACCTTCTACAGCGTGATTGGTGGCTGGGTCATGGCCTACATACCTCGCGCACTCTCCGGTGAGTTCACCGGGGCGACAACTGAGTATGTGGGCGGCATGTTTGATGCCCTGCTGGCGGACCCATGGGAGCTGATGGGCTGGCATGCGGTCTTCATGGTGGCGACAGTATGGATCGTCGCCAGGGGAGTAAAGCGCGGCATCGAAATGGCAGCTGATGTCCTCATGCCTGCCTTGTTTATCTTGCTGGTATTGATGATGTTTTACGCGGCCTACGTGGGAGACTTCGCCGGTGCAGTGAATTTTCTCTTTACGCCTGATTTCAGCAAGCTGACTCCCCAGGTTGTCATGGCTGCGGTGGGACAGGCCCTGTTCTCCACGGCGGTGGGTGCCGGGACCATGATTACTTACGGAGCCTACCTGAACAAGAGCGCGTCGATTCCCCGGATGGCGGGAATTATTGCCGCTGGTGACACCATGGTCGCCTTGGTTGCCGGGCTGGTCATTTTTCCGCTGGTGTTCGCCAATGCCCAGAGCCCGGGAGAGGGCCCCGGCTTGATATTTGTCACCTTGCCCGTGGCCTTTGCGCATATGCCGGGCGGCGCGTTTGTTGCTCCACTGTTTTTTGTCTTGCTGATGTTTGCGGCGATAACCTCTTCGATTGCCATGCTTGAGCCTATCGTTTCCTGGGCTGAAGAGCAGCGGGGAATTCGCCGTCCTGTGGCGGCGATGATTGGCGGTATAGCGGCCTGGGTGGTTGGTCTGTGTACCGTGTTCTCCTTCAACATCTGGAAGGATGTGCACCCCCTGGGTTTCATGAAGATGTTTGAAGGCAAGACCTTCTTCGACTTGATCGATTTCGCGGTCTCCAATGTCATGTTGCCATTGGCCTGTGTGTTGATCCTGGTTTTCTCGGCCTGGGTCATGCCGGCCAAGGCGATGAAGGACGAGATCTCAGGTGGATCTTCATTGTTCTTTACAATCTGGCGTTTTACGGCGCGCTATATTGCCCCGGTTGCAGTGGTAATCATCCTGATTAACGGCTTCAGCTAGTCGAGGAACTGTTATTTTCCGGGTGAACCCTGCTGTGGTTCTGACTCGGGTTTGTGCTGTCCATGAGCAGGGATGATCGGCGAATGTATACGAACCCACAGCTTTGGGAATTGACGCTGGACCAGTGGCCTGCCGCTGTATGGGAGTTGCTGGAGTCGGCTGCAAATGGCTTTGATGAGCCATTTCGAACTCCCGCGGTTGCCAGCACGGGCCCGGACGGGCCGGACATCCGAACGGTGATATTGCGCGAGGTTCATTCTCCGCAGCGCCGGGCGCTGTTTTATACCGATGCCCGGTCTCCCAAGGTTGAGCAGATGGCCAGCCACAATGCGGTGACCTGGATGTTTTACGATCCGGCCCGGCGGCTACAGGTCCGGGCACGGGGCATGGCAAGTCTGCATGGGGATGATCTCCTGGCCAAGCGCTGCTGGGAGGATTGCTCCGACGCCAACAGGCGCAATTATCGCGGGCATCAGGTGCCGGGCAGCGCCCTGGAGACGCTGAGCAAGGAAGTCTCGAAGGGCGCTCCGGATGGCAGGGAGAATTTCCTGGTGGTTGCCACAGCGTTCTCGCGGCTGGATGTGCTGCTGCTGGGTGACCAGTCCAATCGCCGGGCAGACCTGGCCTGGGATGGCTCAGTCTGGAAAGCTGGGTGGCTGAGTCCATAATCAGTCAACAGGGTTGGGATATTCTCTTCCCGGTATTAGAATGCGCGGCTCCTCCTTCGCCCTGAACCTTGGAAAAAATCATGAAATCTCCAGTCGACAAGCCAACTGATGACCTGGCGGATAGCGAAGACCTGATGTTCGATCGGGTGGCCCGGGAAGTGGTTAACCTGGGTAACGAGGTACTGGAAGACAACCCGGACGCGGACGAGTGGGAGGTTGCGTCGGGAGTATTGGCAGGTGCGGTGCAGTTCTGGCTGTTTAGCCGCCAGCCTTGCGATGACCCCATGTGTGAGTCCTGTGCCGAGGTAAATACGGCGGCCCAGCGCCTGGGACAATTGCTTGGCGAGGTAAACGACTTCGCCGCCGAGAGTGATTACTTTCATTCCCCCACTGATACCAATGTGGGCACGGCCTGATTCCAGCCAGTTGTAGTCGGGGGCTATCAGGTCCCCGGGAGGCGCATATTCCGCTTGGCCAGTTCCTTCTCGCATTGTTGGCCACTGCTTGCCAGGCGGTCCCAGACTCCCTTGGCCAGCAACGATAAGCCGCCGGAGGCAACCGCGGCGCCATAGGAAATCGCGGCCCGGGTCGGCGCGAAACTCAGGGTCGGCTTGGCCAGGGTGCCTGTGATTTTCACGTAGGGATTCACGATGCTGGTGGCACTGACGCCAATCCCTTCTCGGTTCATGATCGTGAACAGCACTTCGATCTGCTCGTTTTTCAGGTTGGTGCTGGCCATGGCGGTAATCAGCAGCCGGTTGGTCTGGTCCATGGCGATATCAGTGGTGACCATGCCCTGTTTCACATTCAGGATTACCAGCCCGCATTGCAGGATCGTAGGAGTATCGGCTTGTCTTAGCGGATTAAGCAGACGCGCCAGCTCAGCCACGAAATCTGAGGTGATAACGCTGTTCAGAATTGCTCCGTGGCCGTGACTGAAGGTTATGTTTCCATCAAGGTTGCCGGCCATTTCTCTCAGCCCGCTTCCCTTGCCGCTTAACTGAATGTTGATATCTACAGGGGGTCTGACAGTGATACCCGCCGAGGAGGCGACGGCCCCGATTGTCACATCCCTGCCGGAGATGGTGGATTCTGCGTGCACACCGGATTCAACCGGTTTGGCCTTCAATGTCGCCGACAGTGTGCCGCCTCCAAGCCCGGCTTGCGCTACGGGGACTTCCAGTCCCTGGGGGTCGAGCCTGGCTTCCACGTGGATATTGGTGAATTCTCTTTCGCCCTGGTGCAGGGAATCCAGGTCCACGGTGACCTCCCCAGCCAGGTAGTCCGGCCAGGGGGTTGGGAATTTCAGGTCCGGAACGATTCGGGTTGCCTTGTCGGGTTTTGAACTGGCCGGGGCAGTTGGCTTTGGCCAAAGCTCCTCCAGCCTGTCCAGGTTCAGCTCGGTTCCACGGGCGTTGATCGTGAATCTGCGCGGTGTCCCGCTCCCAAGGTGGCCTTCCAGGGCCAGGCTGTCCTCGCCGATCCGGGAGTCGGCCTTGAGAATCACATCGCCGGCAGTCTTGCGTACCTGGCCTGTCAATTCGAATGCCGCACTGGGGCCGGGTGTGGCGGACCAGTTTTTCACGCTGGCTGCCAGGTCAGCACTCGTCAGGGAAAATGCCAGGTCGGACCCGTCCAGTTCTGGCCAGTCTCCCAGGGTTCCCGAGCTCTCCAGGGCCAGTCCGGCAATGTTGCCCCGCAGGTGTCGAATACGAATTCCGAGTGTCTCCCGGGTGACATCGGCTGCCAGGGTGAAAGGCAGGGGCTGCAGGGCGTGTTGCTGCAACAACGGAAGCAAGGTTCGCGCATCAGGTCCCTCGGCCTGTAAGGCGGCGTGGGATCTGGACAGGTCTGTGAAGTATTCGGCCCGGCCGCGAATCCGTGTAGCGCCCAATTCCATGTCCAGGTTTTCCAGGCGAAGGCTTTGCGGGTTTGCGTAGAACCGGGTGCTGGTCTTCCAGGGCAGCTCGGGCACATCATCCAGTCCTGCCTGGCTGGCTGCAGCGCGGAAATCCTTCCCCTCGGCGGTCAGTGTCGACTCAATCTGGTAGCCCGATTCCGGGGCCAGTTCCACGCTGGCGATTCCCGCCACTGACAGGATGCCCAGGTCCAGCGCCACCGAGTCCAGCTGGATTTTTTGACCCGCCAGCTTCAGCCCGGCTGAGCCCCGCACTGGCAGTTTGGGCAATGCAGGCAGTCCCAGGCTGTTTCCATGGGGTTCCATGCTCGGCACGTTTATATCCATGTCCAGGTCGCCATGGATGCCCTCCGGCCCTGATCCCAGGGAGCCCGTGGTCATTAAGGTCGCATCACCAAGCCTGGCGTCAAGCTTGCTCAAAGCCCATTGGCCAGCTGAAATTTCCAGCTCTGCCCGGGCGTCCAGGGGTAGCGCTGGCCAGTCGGGTTGGCTTAAGAGATCGCCCAGTTCCTTCGCGCCAGGGGTTTCAATCTCTATGGCCAGTCGGGTTCCGTCCAGGGTCTCCATGTTGCCTATCGTGCCGCTGCTCTGGACACGGGTATTGCCCATCTTCAGTTCGGCGCTACGCAGGCTCAATCCGTTGTCGCTTTGTTCAAGGCTGGCATTGAAAACCGCCGTCCCGGGGGTTAGCCAATCCAGTCCCAGTTTTTTTGAGAAGGCTGCGGTGTTCGGAATGTTGGCCCGCAAATCCAGCCTGGTGCCCACGTAGCCAGGTGGTGGGGTGAGTTCGCCGGAAAGCAAAACCTGGGTGTTGGGAGCATTGAGGATAATGTTGTCGAACAGTGTGTTGCCCGCCTCCCGGTGGAACTTCCCGGAAAGATTGAACGGTTTCTCCTCCAGTCCTGGTAAGCCCAGCAAGGCTGCAATAGCACCCAGGTTTGGCCCGTTGGCCCGTATTTCAGCGTCCACCAGGGGTTCATTGCTATTGAGTTGCCGGGCCTCAAGGTCGATGTCCGCAAAAAGCTCGCCGGCCTTGGCATCCAGGGTGGCCTGTACCTGGTCGGCGTTTGCCCTGACCCGGGCGTTCAAATGAAAATCACCACGGGCGATCTCGGGCAGTCCCAGTGCCTCGGTGACTCGCAGCAGTTCTTGGCCATTGAATTCAATAGTTGTCTCTACGCCTTTCAATCCAGCCAGGTCATCGGCGCTGGCGTTGACTCCAAGCCGGGAGGCATTGAAATCCATTTGCAGGGTTGTCTGTATTTGCTTGCCACTTACCAGGCTGTTCACGCTACCCAGGTCTCCCTTGATAGCCCATGGCTGGTTGGACAGCATTCCGCTGGCAGCGATGTCCAGGTTTCCAAGTTTATTTTCGTTGATGGAAAGCTGCCCGATGATCATCGGTACATCGGCGGCTAGATTGGGTCCGCGAAACAGCATGCTGATCTGCCGGGCATCCAGGTGGTCCAGAACAACCGGAAGAGCGGGTTCTCCCAGCTGAAGTTCCGTAACCTTTTTCTCCTGGGGTTCTGGTGTCAGCATCCAGTTCAGCCCCTGGTCCGCGTCCCGGTGAACGATGATGCTGGCTTGAGGAATTACGATCCGGGAAAAGCGCAGTGGGCCGCTGAATAATGAGCTGGTTTTGATCACCAGGTGGATGTCGTGAACGTCCAGCATGCTGGGTTCGGGGGACCAGGACGCATTACCCAGGCGAACCCGCCCTGCATTGATTTCTACCGTCCGGCCCAGGTCCAGGGTCAGGGGGCCATCAATTTTTACGTCTCTTCCAGTCGCGCGGCTTGCCAGGGATTCGATGAGAGAAAGTCGGTTGCCCAGGTCGGCAAATTCCAGGTAGGCCAGCAAACTTGCGCAAAGCAGCACCAGGGACAGCGTTATCCCGGCGATAATTTTTGTGGCAAGTAAAATCCGTTTACGCATTATCTGTACAGCCTACCAGTGTACGAGGAGCCATTCAGGGTCCTGTCAGGGCTATTAACCAGGCCACCGTGACTATGGCCATGCTTAGGGCCCCCAGGGCCAGCTGGGTACGAGGGCCGGCGCTTTGCACCCAACCTATCAGCGGTAGCGCGGTGCCAAGGGCGGTGCCGGCAATAAAGCCAGTGAGGTGGGCGACCACGTCGGTATGTTCATCCCCGGTGCCCAGCCACGCCAGGAGTACGACCCCTCCCACCAGGGGAGCCCAGCGAGCAGCCCAGCGCAGCTGGCTGGAATTGCGCATGCGCCAGCTATACCCGCATAAAAGCCCCAGGGCCGCGAATACCGCTGTGGAGGCTCCGGCCGCTGAAAAGTAGCTTTGTTGGACGACGGCGTCCATCGCGTTGCCGGTGACGGCGGCAAGCACAATGCAGAACCAGGCCATCCCGTCGCCCAGTAGACGTCCCAGGAAAAAGCCGAATATGCCCCCGATCACCAAATTGCCCATCAGGTGGGCGGTATCCAGGTGCAGGGTCAGGGCGGTAACCAGGCGCCACCATTCACCCTGGTGAACCCGGGCCACATCCAGCGCACCGATTCCGAGCCAGTCATGGGAGAGGGCATGCTGATTCTGGAAGATTGCCACCAGCAGGAGGCAGGTTACGTATCCTCCCAGGCCCGCAAGGCCTGAACCCCTGAGCGGAAGGGGGGTGAGTTTCGCCGGGGGCGTTTTGTCCTCGGCGTCATATTGACTAAGTTCGGCCACCGAGCGCAGGGCTTGCTCCTGAGGCACGACCAGGACATACATCCCGGCGTCATGCACGACATGAGCGTCCACACCCAGGGCCTTGAGGACCAGGTTGCGCTCATTGCAAAAGCCGCTGTCTCTGCGTCTCAGCAGCTCGATATATCCTTCGGGCCAGGTATCCATATGTTTATTGATAATGGGGACGGGAGGTCCGGATTACCAGTCCTGAGGCCCGGTTTGGGGTGGCGGCCGGGGTCTCGGGGACAGGCGGAGAAAGTTTTTCTTGCCTTCCCCGGAAACTTGGCTATATTCCACGCCCCCGGGCGCCTTATTAGGCCGGTAGAGCAGTGCTTTGGAGGAATGGAACTGTGATTGACGACAGCGTTGAAGACTTCGAAGATGATGATTTCGAAGACGATCAGGAAATTGCCGAGATCGAGCAAGAAAAGGTAGTGTTAAAGCCGCTTGCTGGAATCCGGAAAACCAGCTCCTGGAGATCTGTGGAAGAATACATGGAAGAGCGTCGCCTGAAGATTGCTCTATCCGAAGACAATTATGATTATGATATCTGACGCTTGAGCGCGGAGTTTCTCGAAAGAGCCCGGTTTAGGCCGGGCTCTTTTTTTTTATATCGGGAAAGACCAGTATGGAAAGTGAAGGCAATGTAAAACCGTTAAGGGTAGGCTGGCGCGAGTGGCTAAGTCTGCCCGGGCTTGGAATTCCAGCGATCAAGGCGAAGGTTGATACCGGGGCCAGGACGTCCTGCCTGCATGTTTGCAGCATGGAAACCTACATGGAAGAAGGCGCTGAATGGGTGCGCTTTGTAGTTCAGCCATTGCGCAAGCATCCTGAAGTGGTTTTCAACTGTGCCGCACCGATACTGGACCGACGGAACGTGACTGACTCTGGTGGTCACACCCAGCCACGTATTTTTATTCAGACTGAATTGTTGCTTGGTGACAGGCGCTGGCAGATTGAGCTGAATCTGACCCGGCGTGACAACATGCTTTTCCCGATGTTGCTCGGACGTACCGCTTTGCATGGATATGCTGTAGTCGAACCGGGAGAATCGTTTTGCCAGGGCAAGTTACTCGCCCGCAGTTACTCGAATAAGCGCTAGGGAGTCCTGAAGATGAAAATTGTTATCTTGTCGCGAAACAAGAAACTCTATTCCACACGGCGTTTGGTGGAAGCCGGTCAGGAGCGAGGCCACGAGATGCGCGTGGTGGATCACCAGCGCTGTTACATGAATATTGCCAGCCACAAGCCCGCTGTTCATTACAGGGGTGAAGTGCTTGAAGATGTGGATGCGGTGATCCCCCGTATCGGCGCCTCGATCACCTTTTATGGAACGGCAGTGTTGCGTCAGTTTGAAATGATGGGGGTTTACCCGTTGAATGAATCTGTCGCGATTTCTCGTTCCCGGGATAAGTTGCGCTCCCTGCAGTTGCTGTCGCGAAAGGGTGTGGGATTGCCGATTACCGGTTTTGCCCACTCGCCGGATGACACCCAGGACCTGCTGTCGATCGCCGGCGGCGCTCCGGTGGTGATCAAACTTCTGGAAGGAACCCAGGGCATTGGCGTGGTACTGGCCGAGACTCGCAAGGCGGCGGAAAGCGTAATTGAGGCCTTCCGGGGTCTGAACGCGAACTTCCTGGTGCAGGAATTTATATCCGAATCCGCAGGTTCCGATATCCGTTGCCTGGTCGTGGGAGACAAGGTAGTGGCTGCCATGCAGCGCCAGGGCAAGGAAGGCGAGTTCCGTTCCAATCTGCACCGTGGTGGCACATCGAAGCTGATTCGCATCACCCCTGAAGAACGCGCCACTGCTATCCGCTCGGCGAAGATCATGGGTCTGAACGTGGCTGGTGTGGACATCATTCGTTCCAATCACGGTCCTGTTGTGCTGGAAGTTAATTCCTCTCCGGGGCTGGAAGGGATTGAGAGAACCACCGAGAAAGACGTGGCCGGCATGATCATTAGTCACATTGAGAAGAACGCCAAGAAAGGTAATACGCGGACGCGAGGCAAGGGATAAATGGCTAAGGCAAAACCGTTCGCTATTGGCGACCAGCTTGTTAAGCCGGGTCAGCGGACCTGCATAGATTTGCCGGTACCTGGCTTGTATACCCACACGCCGCTGGCGTTGCCGGTGCACGTATTGCATGGCAATACCCAGGGGCCGACTCTGTTTGTCAGTGCCGCGATCCATGGAGACGAGATAAACGGCGTGGAAGTAATTCGCCGGCTATTGAAGCTTTCTCTGCTCAAGTCCCTGAAGGGCACCTTGATAGCGGTTCCGGTGGTGAACGTGTTTGGTTTTCTGCACCTGTCCCGTTACCTGCCTGACCGGCGCGACCTGAATCGTTCGTTCCCGGGCAGTGAGAGCGGTTCGGGAGCATCCAGGCTGGCGAACCTGTTCGCCAGGGAAATCATTGAACGGTCCGACTACGGCATAGACTTGCACACCGGTGCAATTCACAGGGCAAACTTGCCGCAGATTCGGGCTAACCTGGAGGATGAAACCACCCTCAGGCTGGCCAGCGCCTTCGGTGTTCCGGTGATGATTAATTCGGATATCCGGGATGGTTCCGTGAGGCAGTGTGCTGCGGAAAAGGGCGTGCCTACGCTGTTATACGAAGCCGGAGAGGCGCTGCGTTTTGATGAATCGTGTATTCGTGGCGGGGTCAGGGGAGTGTTGAGTGTAATGCGCGAAATCGGCATGTTGCGCAGGACTCCTCGTGGTAAGGGAAAGCCTACGGACCCGGTCCTGGCGAGGCGTTCAGCATGGGTAAGAGCGCCGATCAGTGGCGTGTTCAGGCCGACCAAGGACCTGGGAGATCGGGTACACAAGGGTGAGCCAATAGGCGTGATTGCTGATCCGTTTGGGACGGACGAGGTGATAGTCGAGGCAAATGTTAACGGGCTTATTATTGGCCATACCCGACTGCCACCGGTACACGAAGGCGATGCGCTGGTTCATATCGCGCAGTTCCATCGCCCGGGCGTGGCCGAAGATGCGGTGGAGGAATTCCACCAGATGGTTGAGGACTAGCCGGGAAGCCTAATTCCCGGCATGCCCCAGGCTTTTTTCCAGCAATTTTCCGATAGCGATCACGCGGGCGTTCTCTTGCTTGGCGACCCTGAGTCGCTTCGCCAGTATCGGGTGGAATCCCCTGGAACTGGCAATAGCCTCCTCAAGTAGATCACTACACTGGGCTGTGCCGAATACCGGTATCAACATCGAGTAAGAAGACAGCAGGGAGTCCGAAGCGGTTTCGCTGATTTTTGGTAATGATGCCAGGATGTCCTCGGCCAGTTGGCTGTGGAGGTTTTGCTGGTGTGCCGGGAATAGCCGCTGAATGGCGGCTCGCTTCCTTGCCAGGGGCAGAGGGCTTTTCTTATGCTGGATTTCATCCAGCCATTCCAGCTTCATTTCCATGTCCGGTCGCCCTGCCAGGGTAGCTATAAACATGCGCTGCCCGGCATCGGAGCCGTCATTGGATGACTCGATTTCTGCCAACTCCTCGGCGTCTTCAAAGTCGAATTCATTCAGCCGGGCCACTATTTGCCAGCGACGATCCTGGTCGATGGCTATGTTGCGGTGAATCCGCTCATTGAGAAGTTCCTGTAACTGGGTCAGGCCACGCTGTGTGTGCGCCATTACCGTGTAGGTATCCAGCCAGAGCTTTTGCAGGTCACTGCCCTTGTCACAGGAATTAACCTGCTGCCAGGCCATGCTTTCCAGGTAGTTGCCGTATTCCTCAAGCGCCTTGGCGGAGGAGGGTTGCAACCGGAACAGGATATTCAGGGTTTCCACGGCCGTGGCGGCGACCTGGCTGAGAATGCGCCTGTCCTGCTCCCCAGGCAGGTGATTGCGTAGCAATTCCGCGTATTCATTCAGGGGCAGGGTCGCATCCCGTGCCATGTCCCACAGGGTCTGCCAAAGCATGGATTTCAGGAACGGATCCTGGAACAAACGAAGATGGGTGTTGAGGCTATTCAGTGACACCGGGTCCAGTTTGACCTTTAGGTATCCCCAGTCGCCAAAATTCGGAAACACCAGGCTCGGTTCTTCTTCCCCGTCCAGGGCTGAAATCCGGGTTTCCTCACCCCTGATCGTGACCGGCAGGCTACGCGAATGAATGGTGTTGCGTTGTTTGTCTACCTGGTACAGGCCGATCTGCACCTGGTGCTCACGCAAGGTGGGGTTTTCATCAGTGGCGCTTTGCAGGATGGTGAGTTCGCGAATTTTTCCAGCGCGGCAATCCATGCTGACGTTAATGGAATTCAGCCCGGCAGTTTTCAGCCAGCCTTCCACCCAGCCGTCCAGTTCCATCCCTGAAACCTCGGAGACTGCCGCAATAAAGTCCTTAAGCTCAGTGGCCTGACCGGCATGGCGCTCCAGGTACAAGCGGATACCGTCACGGAATTTATCCTGGCCGATATAGTGGGCGAACTGGGTGAGAACCGATGCGCCCTTCTGGTAGGTAATGGCATCGAAGTGAGCAAAGGCTCCCTTGGTGTCTGAAACCGGAACCTCGATCGGGTGTGTGGTGACCCATTGATCGGCCTCGTAGGCACGCTGCTTATTGTGAGAGAAAAACGTATGCCAGGCATTTTCGAATTCTGTCCCATTAGCCAACGCAAGGCTGGCCATATAGGTGGCGAAACTCTCTTTCAGCCACAAGCCGTTCCACCAGTCCGGGGTAACCAGGTCGCCGAGCCACATGTGGGACAGTTCGTGTAATAGCACGTCGGCCAGGGTTTCCCGATCCTCGGCAGTGTAGTCGCCTCGCTTGAGGTAACGCTCGTTGTAGGTTACCGCGCCGACATTTTCCATTCCCCCGATGTTGAACTCGGGAACAATCAGCTGATCGTATTTGCTGTAGGGGAAGGGCATGGCGAAATAGGCGCTGAAGAAATCCAGTCCTGTGCGAGTGAAGTTGAACCACTCCTCTACATTTAGATGTTCGGCCATGCTGTGACGCGCGAATAGCCTTAGCGGCACTTTCCCCGAGTGGTTTTCCCATACTCTGAATTGCCCGGCGTGCAGAGGAAAAATATAAGTGCTGAAACGAGGGGTGGTTGGAAAACGCCACAGCTTGTTGGTGTCGTGCTCCTCAATCTCGCTTTCACGAATCGCCGAGATGACGTTCCATTTTCCGGGGGCCATGACCTCGACGGTGTAGGTGGCCTTCAGGTCGGGCTGGTCAAAACACGGGAAGGCCCTGTTGGCATCGTAGGGTTCGAAATGACTGTAGATGTATGCCTTGCCATCTTCGGGGTCTATAAATCGGTGTAACCCTGCGCCATCGCTGCTGTAGGGGGCACGATACGAGATGATGATGCTGTTTGGGCCGGCTCTGAGGAATTCTTCCTCGATGGTGAGAAACCAGCCGTTGTAGTCGGGCTCCAGGTCTCGCCCGTTGACCCGCAGTTTTTCCACCTTGCCGCCGGCGAAATCGATCGTCAGTCGATCAGAAATCTCTTTCAATTCGAAGCGAATTTCCGCTTTGCCCAGGAATTCCCGTGAATGACCATCCAGGTCAAAAAACAGCTCGTAGGAAATATCCGAAATCAAGCTGGACCGGAAACGGGCGTAACTCTCGGTGAGATAACCTTCAGGTTCACGAATGACGGTTGTCCGGGTATCCATTTCCATATTCAGTTCCTGGTGTTCGGGTGTTTGGTCTGGAGGAAATCCTAGCACAGCAAGTGTCCTTGCTGTGGCAACGGATCTGTTCCCGGAGGCCAGGATATTCGGTAGCTATGGAACCGGGAAGGTCTCTGTGATTAGATCGAAGCATTATGAGCACGAAACTAAATATTCTTGATGCTATTGGCGGCACGCCGCTGATCCGGCTGGATGGCCCTTCCGAGCAAACTGGTTGCGAGATCCTGGGCAAAGCCGAGTTTCTCAATCCAGGGGGATCGGTAAAGGATCGTGCGGCACTGGGGATTATTCGTGGGGCTGAGGCAGACGGTCGGTTAAAGCCCGGTGGGGTGATCGTTGAGGGCACGGCGGGGAATACCGGCATAGGCCTCGCGCTGGTGGCGGATGTGCTGGGATACCGAACGGTAATCGTAATGCCCAACACCCAGAGCCAGGAAAAAGTCGAGACCCTGAAAACCTATGGTGTGGAGCTGGCCCTGATCCCTGCGGCGCCTTACCGCAACCCCAATCATTTTGTGCACGTTGCGCGGCGGTTGGCCGAGGAACTGGACCGGACCGAGGAATTTGGAGCGGTTTTCGCAGACCAGTTCGACAACGTCGCTAATCGGGATATGCATTTCGCGACCACGGGTCCGGAGATTTGGAAGGACACCGGGGGACAGGTTGACGGGTTTGTTTGCGCGGCGGGTTCCGGCGGGACTCTTGCGGGGGTCGGTTTGTACCTGAAAAGCCGGAATCCGCAGATTCGCGTCGCCCTTTCTGATCCGGGTGGGTCCGGTCTGCACCACTTCTACGCTCATGGCGAAATCAAGGTGGAAGGCAGTTCGATCGCCGAGGGTATAGGCAATAGCAGAATTACCGGGAACCTGGCCAAGGCCCCGGTTGACCGTTCTTACAAGATCGATGACCTGGATGCGATTCCATGGGTTTACAGCCTGCTGGAAAAGGAGGGGCTTTGTGTGGGTTCCTCAAGCGCGATCAATGTTGCCGGTGCCATGCAACTGGCCCGGGAACTGGGTCCGGGGAAAACCGTGGTGACCATCCTGTGTGACTCCGGCCTGCGATACCGCCAGAGGTTGTTTAACCCCGAGTTCCTGCGCAGCAAGGGGCTGCAACCACCAGCCTGGCTGGAGCGGGAGCCGCTGGACGTCAGCCGACTGTTCGTGGATGCATCCTAGAATCATACCGTCTCGAGATTTCCACATGGTCTTCTGAGGACCCGTGTGCGCATCCCCAGAGAAGTTGTTTCGCCAGACGAATTTGTTGTTCGCCACGCTGTATGGCCGGGTGTTGTATACGAATTTAAAAATCTTTGTAAGGCGCAGATAATCGGGGTGTCGGATAGGAAACCCGGCATAGTCGCTCATGGAGAGTGTCATGACTAAAGTTAAAGAAATCACTCCGAAAGTAGAGGTCAAAGAGTCGAGAGAAGTTGCGCGGCCGTTCGGTACCCTTGGTGCCAGCCTGGAAGACTTCATGGAGAGTATGTTCCCCGGTCGTTGGATGGAGCCAATGGGATTGCGCAGGTCCTTGCTTCCGGACTTGGAGATGAAGCTGGAAACCCAGTGGCCGAAGATTGATGTGATTGATCACGAGGCCGATATTGTCGTTCGGGCCGAGTTGCCCGGCGTAAGCAAAGACGATCTTGAGCTCACGGTGTCCGAGGACAGCATGCGTCTGAAGGCGACAACTGCGAGCAAGAAGGTGGAGGACGAGGAGTCCTTCTACCGCTGTGAGACTCACAGGGGCGCTTACGAGCGCTTTGTTCAGTTGCCCATGGACGTGGACAGCGAACGTGCTGAGGCGGTCCTCAAAGATGGCGTGCTAGAGGTAAAGATACCGAAGCGCAAGGTCGTGAAGCGGCACCAGGTGGAGGTTAAGTAGTCCCGGTGCCAAACAGGGTGGGGCGCCGCGGGTGGCTGCCCCATCCTGCTGTTCGGTAAGCCGTGTGCGGCGGCCCGCTTGGCTGTATGCTGGTGCCTTTGATTGGCGCGTATACAGGGAGGTGGCCGATGCATGGAGCAAATCCGGGTCGCTGGGCGGCAAGTGTAGTTGGCTTTCACTGGTTGATGGCCGTCTTGATAGTAGTGGTCATGACCCTGGGTTGGGTGGCGGAAGAGTATCCGTCCTCACCTGACAAGGTGACCTTGTTCGTTTGGCACAAGTCCTTTGGGTTGACCGTTCTCCTGCTACTGTTCTTTCGTCTGCTTAATAGATGGAATAAAGGGGCTCCCCGCCACGAGTTGCAGGGCTGGGAAAGAGTGCTTAGCCGAACAGTCCAGGGGGCGCTCTACCTGTGCATGCTGGCGATGCCACTGAGCGGCTGGATTATCAATTCGGCCGCGGATTTCCCGTTGAATGTTTTCTGGCTGATACCCCTGCCGCCACTCACCGGTGCCAGCGAAAGCCTCGCTGAACTGGCTGAGGAAGTGCATGTCACAATCCTGTGGATCATGGTGAGCTTATTGGTTTTGCATATCGCCGGCGCCCTGCGCCATCACTTCATCGGCAAGAACCAGGTATTGCGTTCCATGTTGCCCGGCGCCAAGCCAGGTACCGGCCAATGAGCAGGATAAATGCCACGGCCGTGTTGCTTTGGATATTGCTGTTCCTGGTCCCGGCCCAGGCGGCGCAAGCTGAACCCCCTGCCCGACGTTGCTCGTTACCCGGGGAAAGCTCCCTGGGATTTTCTGCGACCTGGGAAGGCACCGTATTCCGTGGGACCTTTAACGGGTTTGATGCGGTGATTAATTTTGACCCCGCCGACCTGGCAGCTAGCAGTTTTGATGTGGATATCGATGTCACCTCTGCACGCACAGGTAGTCGGGAACGGGACGAGGGCATGGCCGAGCCTGACTGGTTCGATTTCATCGTCTACCCAAAGGCTCACTACCGGGCAACAGATTTTCAAAGCCTGGGTGATGGGGAGTTCCTGGCCAATGGCCAGTTGGAGCTGAAAGGAGTGGTTCACCCGGTGCCGGTGAAGTTTCGCTGGCAGGAGCTTCCAGGGAAAGTTGCGCTGGACGGTGGGGCGAGTATCAGTCGCCTGGATTTCGGCATAGGACAGGGTGACTGGGCTAGCGACGAGATCATTGGATTGCTTGTGGATGTTGAATTCAGCCTGGAACTGGTGCCATGCGTAGCGCCCTGATATTGCTGGGTATTTTGCTATTACTGGCGGGTTGCAGCCAGGGGCCGGTCCCGCGACTGCCGGGGCAAACCGAGGCGCCGGCAGATTTTCCGACAGACCCGTTTCCCGGTGAAACCGGGGCCCGCTTCAAGGTCGTTGCCTCTGAATCCATGCTGCAGATCAAGGTTTACCGGGCTGGTCGCATGGCCAGGCTCGGACATAACCACGTGATTAGTTCACGACACCTGGGAGGAGAAGTCCTGGTGCCCGATGAACTGCCGCGATCCAGGGCCAGTCTTTATTTGCCGGTTGCCAGTATGGTGGTGGATGATCCCCTGTTGCGGCAGGAGGCAGGTGAAGGCTTCGAATATCCCTTATCAGAGCAGGACAGGGAGGCGACCCGGGCGAATATGCTGGGCGAGCGGCTGTTGAATGCGGTTGGCCATCCCTATATCTACATCCAGGTACTTGCTGTGCAGGAAGCCGAAGAGGGCTTGTCAGCAACGATTCAGTTAACCGTCCTGGACAAGCAACTGAGCAAACAGGTCCCCGTGGAGTTCTCCAGTACCGCTTGTGCCATGTCGGTAAGTTCCAGTTTTGAATTGCGGCATGCCGAATTAGGCCTGGAGGCATTCAGTGTGCTCGGTGGTGCGCTGCAGGTTCAGGACATGATCCAGGTAGATGTGGACGTGCTCGCCAAATCCCGGTCTCCCGACTGTACCGGGTAGCCGGGTCAGGTCTGCGCACAGTTGTTGCTCCTGACTTTGTTTCAGTCC
>ENA-UOYF01000118-UOYF01000118.1-marine-metagenome-genome-assembly--contig:-NODE-118-length-21915-cov-5.054712_pt1 | contig 21915 bp, 16 predicted proteins | sample MGYA00238171_ERZ767123 | MGnify/ENA primary metagenome ERZ767123 (study PRJEB28940, sample SAMN06267155) | marine metagenome | isolation source: Columbia River Estuary | place: USA:Columbia River Estuary... | reverse complement strand
TTTTGGAGATTGGTGAACTGGGGTCGAACCGCAATTAATCTTGCTGCAATGAAGTCTGTTGCTCTGAACCTTGATTTGGCTCCGATTATTCGTCCTGGCCGGTGCACGGAGTGCGCCCTACGAGGAGAGAGATGAGGTCGAGCCGCAATGAATACTCGGTTCGACGCCGCTATTCTGCAACGGCTAGTCAGCCCGCCCCGCGGTGATCTGACCTCGCAGTTTTCTAAGGTAGGCCTTGATGGTGACCGTGTGAAAGCCGCCCATTCGGATCAATAATTTCTGACCGCTGGAAAGGGCTTCGAGTTCCGGGTCCGCGAAGGTGTACATCACGTGGGGGCGCAGCAGGACGATGGGATCTTTCACATCCGGCGTGGCCAGCAGGTGATCAATCAGCTCCACAACCCGGTCGTTGAAGTAGCTGTCCGGGTAGCCCAGTCGGGAATAGGATTCCTGGAACAGGGGGTAGAAGCGCCGGTACAGGGACGCGACCCTGGCCGGATCGGCCCCGGTGGCCAGGTTCACCATGGCGTCGTAACGCCGATAGTTCTCGGGGTCCAGGATAAAGTGCTCATCGTCATCGCCTGGCGTCACCTTGAACTGGTCCGGAAGTTGGCCAACCGGTCGGACTGTGTCTGCCAGGTGAGCGCCGAACAGGTTGTCCACGGTGGCTACGATCTTGTCGATTAGGTGGTTCTCGGCCAGCACAGGTGCGAGGCTCGGGCCGAAGGTGTCCGTCAGGGCTTTGAAGATTGCATCGTCGCTTTCGTCCAGCGGGGGCAGGGGTTCTTCGATTACCTGATCGTCTTTCGTGTCCTCGGCGGGCATCTCGTAAACCGGTCGTTTGATCGCACCACTCATCGTGGTTTCGTCCGGGGTGGCCGGTGTCTCCTGGGCAACGGGTTGCACGACCACCTGCTGCTCCGTTGGAAAGAGACTGTCCTTGAAGAACCAGAGCGCGCCGGCAATGACCACTACTGCCACTATGATCATGGGGATGGGGTTTGAACTGTTTTCCTGGCTCATGGGACCTCCGGTGCGCGGGAACGCTGGGCCACTGAAGTGGCTGGAAGTCATATTAGATAGCAAACCTGTGATTTCGTCACGATGAATTACGGGCTCGACATCCTGGCTTGGTCTGGAGCCTTGAGCCGGAGTCCGGCTCAAGGCTAACTACCAGAAATTCCTAGTTGTTCAGGGCGGTCTTGATGCCCTCGAGCAACTTCTCGTCGTAGGGTTTTGTCCGCGGGCTGAACTGGGTGATGAGTTTTCCGTCCCGGCCGATCAGGTACTTGTGAAAATTCCAGGTCGGGTAGGTGCCGGATTCCGCAGCTAATTGGTCATAAAAGGTATGCGCATTGCCTTTTTTGACAGACACTTTCTCGAACATTGGGAACTTCACGCTGTAGGTCAGGCGGCAGAATTCCTGGATTTCTGCTTCGGTACCAGGTTCCTGGCCCATGAAGTCGTTGGAAGGAAAGCCCAGAACAACCAGGCCAGCGTCTTCATACTCTTGGTAGAGTTTCTCAAGGCCTTCGTACTGCGGTGTGTTGCCGCACTTTGACGCGGTATTCACCACCAGCACGACTTTGCCAGAATAGGCTTTGCCCAGGTTTACGACTTCGTCACCGGCAAGGCGGCGGAAATCCTGGTCCAGTAAGTCTGCGGCATTGGCCGATGTGAACGAGAGGCTGAGGGCAAGCAGGGCTCCAAAAGCGGCGCGCATAAAAAACTCCGGAAATAGATATGGATGTTCAGAATGCCATGAACGGACGAACCAAACTGTAACAAATTGAATCTATTGGCACCGAACTACAAAAACATTATGAGCAACAATGAAAACCCGAGTGGGCATGGTTTTCACCCCGGTCGGTCCGGGCGGTCCATGGAAAGATTTCACAGCGGATAACCCGCAGAGGTAAAATCAGTCCCAAGCGGGCCGACGTTAGTTAATCGATTAACGAGCCGGGTGCCCGGACTAAAACAGGATGTATGGCGATGAGATGGAATGTATGTGGATCTGTGTTGATCCTGTCAGTAGCGTTTCTCACGATTTCTGGCTGCGGTGGGGGTTCCTCCAGTGCCCAGGAGCCAACCCCTCCTGCCGCAGGATTGCTGACAAAGGCTGAGAACGCCGCCCAACTCGAGACTTCCCTGAAGGCCGGCCTGACGACCTTGTCCCCACCTGAAATGGCAGGGGATGCCCTGGCCCTGGCGGGCACACCAGCGGCTCCTGCGGGCAATTTCACTGGAACTTACACGCAGGAAAAAGAGGTCGACGAGCTTGATGTCGTGCGCTACGACGGTGAACACCTGTATATCGCGCCGCGCCGCTTCATGGGTTGTTGCTTTATCCTCGCCGCGGCAGATGGCGCTGCGCCCACGGGCAATCCTGCCCAGTCGGCAATCCGCATTCTTGCCACCGACCCTGCCAACGCGGGGGCGAGTGAAACGGCCACCATAGCCCTTGAAGACAACGTCTCGGTCCAGGGAATGTATCTGACCGGGAACAAGATGTTCGCGCTCACCGCCGAGGCCTACTACGGTGGCTACGGTGATGCCTGGGCGAGTATCGCGATCTGGGCGCCAGAGCACCTTGGTTACCGTGTCTATGACCTGAGTGACAAGAGCGCGCCGGTACTTGAGACCCAGGTGACAATTGACGGGGTGTTCGTAGAAAGCAGACGGATCGGTAACGTCGTCTATATAGTGAGTCGTTACGCACCCCAGGTGCCGGGCATTGTCTACAGTCCGACGACCGCCTCGGAAATCACCCAGAACCAGACGGTGCTCGCCAACACATCCCTCGATGACATGTTGCCGAAGATCACCATCGACGGTGTAAGCCAGACCCTCGTCGATCCGGAGAATTGTTATCTGGATAACGATGACAGGATCCAGGCATATCCCGTAATTACCAGCGTCACGGCTGTTCCCGTAGACAACCCTGGCGCATTTGTTAACACCTGCTACAACGGTGAGGTCTATGGCGTCTACGTGTCTGAGAACGCGTTGTATTTCCCACAGGTTCTCGGCTACTGGTTACCGGATCAGATCAAGACGCGAATTCACAAGTTTGGACTTGCCGGTTCGCAAATGACATATCGCGGTTCCGCCGACATCAGCGGACAGGTATGGCGAGGTGGCCAGGCCGATTTCCGTATGAGTGAGCACAACGGCGACCTCAGGGTGCTGTCATCCGAGTACACCCTGAGCAACACCGATTTCGTCGATCACCGCCTGACCATCCTGCGCGAGTCGCGGACAGCGCCTGAGTTGGAGATCGTATCGAGCCTGCCCAGCACGGCCCATCCCGAACCGATAGGCAAACCCAACGAGCAGTTGTACGGGGTGCGATTCCTTGGAGACCGTGCTTATGCAGTGACCTTCCTTCAGGTGGACCCGCTGTACGTCTTTGACCTGGCGAATCCGGCTGACCCGCGTATCGCAGGTGAACTCAGGGTGACCGGTTTCTCGGACTTCCTGCACCCGGTAAGCGAGGATCTGTTGCTGGGCCTTGGCAGGGATGTAGGTGGTGTGAAGCTGGAACTGTTCGATGTGAGCGACCTGGCGGCACCTGTGTCGCGAGGGGCAGTGACCATTGGCGGGCAGGGCGCTTATAGCGAGGCGCAATATGACCGCCATGCGTTCACCTACCAGGCGGATATCAACGGTGTGGATCGCCTGACAGTGCCGGTCAGCCAGTACTTCGATGTCAGCGGACAATGGACCTACGAACTCGGACTGCATATGTTCGAAATTCGCGACAAGTTGACCCCGGCATTGTCGTCGTTAATCGAGGTGGGTCGGATTCTCCCTCCAGCCTCAACGGACTTCCCGTACGCCGACCGTAGTCGTGCATTTATTCATGACGACACGGTGTATTACGTGCAGGACGAAAACGTCTGGTCTGCCTTCTGGAATTCTCCGACGCTGGTTAACGGCCCGTATTAAAGGCTTCGCCAGTTTTCGCTGGTTACAAGCCAGATAAAAAAAGCCCCGCATCGCGGGGCTTTTTATTTGCGTGTAACGCCTGGTTCAGACTACCGGGCAGGAGTTTGGCAAAGGTGGACCAATCTGTCCGCCGGGTGCGATAGGGTCGAAAGCGATCAAGCTGTCCATCAAGGCTGCATTGCCCAGGCCATGGCTTGGGAAGTAGTTCGCCGTGCCAAACAGGTTCTGCTCTCCATGTAGCGCCATGTAGTTCAGCACCACGGTTTCCACCAGCAGATTTACGTTGTTTGCCGCTGGCGTGCCGGCGGTTTCCACTGAAGCGTCTGCCCGCATCCAGCCAATCTGCTGGTGCTGCTCGGCGGAATTGCCGTCGCTGCCGCCGGTGTACAAAGTGGGCGTGCCACCGGGGTTGTAAACCAGCATGTAGGAGGCTGCGGTAGAGGAGTTGTCGCCTGTCCAGACGCCTTTACCACCACCGTTGATTGAGTTGTCGATCATGCCGTTACTGAACACGGAACCGTCACTGAACACGTAAACCATCAGTGGTACGCCGACTTTCGCTGCGTACTCCAGGCAGGCGCCAATGCAGCGTCCGGCCCGCAGGTCGCGCAGCTCTCCGGTAGCCCGGTCGCCGGTATGGTAGTCGAAGCCGCCCATGGTGACGGTGCCTGCACCGGCATAGCCGTTCACCACCAGTTTCATGATGGCGGCGGTCTTGCGGAACTCGCTGTCGCTATCGAACTCGGCCTGGGTGAATACGCCATTGTCTCCAACAATGCGGCAGTCCAGGGCCGGATTGATATCGCCGGGGTTACCGTAACGATCGGCCAGGTCGGCGGCCTTGACGTAACCACAGCTCACGAGATCTTTAAGGACCTCGTCTGCAGTAACCATGGTGTTTACCCGGCCCAGCTTCATGTCGCTAATGCGTTGAATGGATTCCATCACCGCCACGGCATCGGACTGGTCCAGCAATCCAACCAGCTGGCCGGTATCAACCAGGCCGGTGGCATCGCTGGTGCGATCAATCTTGGTCGGTCGTGCTGCCGGCAGAATCATGCCATCGGGGGACATGGAGTTGCCGCCGGATACGGAGCTGCGCGAGCCGATTAGTGTCAGCAGTTCGCCATCAGCGCCGGCACGGTGAATTCCGTACATGGGGTTGTGGGGATTGTTGCCGGTGTCGTTGTCCGAGCGAGCCGGTATGACGGCGCCGTTAATAAAACCACTGGCCGCATTTAGTTTCTGACTGATGCCGGCGAGCATGGCGCTATCGGAATGGAAGGCAAGACCTAGCTCGCGATTCACGAAATCACTCAGCCCATTGGCGGGATTCAATATCGAGGGGATGCGATCACCCGGCAGGCCCAGCTTGCTGTAACCCGAGGTGCTGAGGAAGTCTTCCTGTCCACCCATGCCGCCGACCAGTACGTTGGAGCCGGAAATATTGGCGCCACCGGCCAGGTCGAAACAGATGAACGGAATCTTGCCTGCACCGGAGGTCGCGATGCCGCAACTGTCACGCAAGGTTGAGATGTCGCTGGACAGTGCTGCATAGGCTTCACGCGGGTTTGCAAACAGGCCCAGTACACTGCCGCCCATGATCGTGGCAGCGCCGGTCATGAAGCCCTGGGAGATGAATTCACGACGGGTCATCGGCCGGCCGTGGCTATTCAACAGCAGGGGATCATCGGGAAGCAGTGGTTTACGTCGCTTTATCATGTTGTGCCTCTGTATATCTCTGAGCCGGTCTACTGAACCAGCATCGCTGCGTTCCCAAGGGTTGCGCCGCAGACTGCTTTTACTACTGTGTTGGTGCGTCCGGCCTCGCAACTGTCCGCGCCGGTACTAAAGTTGTAGCAGGCGGTCAGTTGATCGGTCAGTGAATTGAGTTCGCCCTTCATGGCGGCGATATCCGGCTGTGTCGCCAGGCCTGTTCCCAGTGCGTCGGGGAAGGCAATGCGATTCACCAGGGGATCGAATACCAGGTCGCGATCGGCACCGGGTCCGAAAGCGGTGTTGACGTTCGCCGGGAATCCAAACCCAGGCCAGAAGTTGGCGCGGGCGGTGGGGTCATCAACCAGTGCGTTGCAATACTCGATTGCCATCTGGGCGATAGCCATCTGGTGTGCTGCCAGGAACCCACCCAGGTTTTCTATGGTGGGTAGCTGCTGCTTGACCCGCTGGAAGGTGTCGAACACGGCCGGATTCTGGGTGCTCACCGTGGTCAGCGCAGACATGGTGGCGTTGATTTCCTCGAAGGTGCGCAGGCCGATATCCGGCATAGGCTCGCCGTTCCCAGGTGGGCCCGGGGGTAAGGGAGTCGCTTCCACGAATACATTGGAATCACCGCCGAGGAAGTCGAAGCTCAGGAAAAATTCATCCTGCTCGGGGGTCTTCTTGACCGAGATGATGGTTCCCTGGCTGGAAAGCATTTGCCCCTCTGGCGTGTAAGGCGCCGTGAAGGAAGCCGAGCGTGTATCGATGAACTGGAATGCCTGGCCCACATCGGCCAGTGCACCGTTCACACCTATCCGCATTCCGGCAATGGTGACCGGGCCGGGATCGGTGATGCTGGCGTCCAGACTAATGAAGCGCGGCTGGTTAAACAGGTAGCTGTAGGAATCAAACTGGCTGACTTCAAACAGCAGGTAGGGCTCCGGCACCGTGGTGATGTGTTCACCCAGGTAGAACAACAGGTAAAACTTCTCGCCAACACCGACGTCGAAGTTCTGCACGATCTGCTCCGGGGTGAGCACCCGGTTGTGGATGGCTACCTGGCGGATAACACCCTGCCACTGGCGATTGCCCGAGGTTTCATTGCCCAGCACGAAGGCGAAGTTGTTTCGCCAGCTACCGATATCGCCACCGGCTTCCGGGTCGATGTCGTCGGTGAACACGCCATTCACATAAATGCTGCGGCCGTTAACCGGATCGAAATTCACCACCACATGCTGCAAGGTCGCCTGCAGGTCCTCGTCCGCATCGGCGGTGGACAGGGCAGGCGTGCCGTTCTCGTCCGTGGTGCTGCTGCGATTGAAGGCATCGTAGTTATACAGTGTCTGGCCCAGGGTAAAATTACGGGTCGCATCGCTACCGGAATAGCTGATGATGTAGGCCTCTTCCTGGGTGACATTGCCCGGGGCAACCCAGGCCTCAATGGCGTATTCGCCAGTGGTGGTAATAGTGTCGTAAAGCTTCCGGCTGTTGGCTGTAGAGCCCTGGGCCTTGCCGCTACGAATATTGATGCCGTAGCCACCCACCCACTCGACATCGCCTGAGATGGTCAGGTCAATGGCCGGATCCACGCCACTGGTATCGAAGGCAATGGAGCCCTGGCCGCTCTTGAATTCCCAAAGAGCGATCTGGTTGGCTTCATAGCGGTTGCCGCCACTGGCGACGATGCCATCGGCCAGGGTCATGGCTTTACTGATAACCAGGTTGGGGTCTACTGCGTCGGGAACGATGCCGCTGGCGAAGTTCTCGATGGCCGTTTGCATGGTTGTTGCATCGCTGGGGCAATCGGTCCAGCAGTTATGGAATTCACTGCGTAGCCGAACAACCAGTCGCGAATCGGTCGGGTTATCCAGGTTGATCTTCGGCTTTACTGCCTCGTATGCGATATCGCGATTGGCATCGGCGAAGAACGGTTTTTGAGGCGTGAGTGACTCTGGTGCATGACAGCCTGAGCAGTTGGCCAGGAGGATCTGGTGAATCGGATCGAATCCTGCGGAACTTGTCGGGAATGCCTTGCTGGTTCCCGGGTCGACCAATGGACTGGGTGCCGTCAAAACAATTTGTCTGCCACTGCCGATGCCGCTGGCACCGGCCCAGTTTTCAATCCAGGTGGTCATCACGTCGGCACAAGCCTGCAAGCTGGCAGCATCGCTACCGGACCAGCAGTTGTGACCGCCGCCAACCTTGGTAACCAGGCGGGAGTCGCCGGGTACTTCCAGGTTTACCAGGTCGATGGCCGCAGAGTAGGCCAGGTTTACGTCATCGCTGCGAGCGAATTCCGGGGCCTGGCCACCGTCGTTGTGGCAAGCGCCGCAACGCTCGTCACCGCGAATATTTTCCCAGAGGTTTACTCGGAACGCCTGGACATCCGGAAAGCTGGGTGCGGGTCCGGTGTAGGAATTAGAGGGAGCAACCGCTGCCGGGGGATTAACTTCCGTCTCCGCTCCGCCGCCACAGGCGTTTAACAACAACAGTGCAGAAACAATGGAGATTCCCTTCACTGCAGCGGTGCAAAATGTGTTTTTAAGTTTAATCATTCCGCTTCCTATTCGCCCATGCAGTAAGCCGCAGCTTCTGCAAATACTGGTTTCATAAGATATCCACCGCTGGTGGTGAACGTATCGGTCATGTCGCTGACTTTCTGTCTGTCGGTCCCGTCCACAGGATCACGCAGACATGCGAGCCTGAATGCTTTTTTGACCTGGCAACTGGCAAAAGTGCGACTCCCGGCTAATTCTTCGCCCATGGACTTGGCGCCATTACCCTTGCCCGGCAATGATGCTGACTCGCTCCAGCCCAGTAGCATGTTTGGACCGGTGCGCCAGTAGTTTTCCCAACTGTCATCGGGGGTCACATAACCGGGGCTAAAGGTCTGGCCGTTGATGAAATACTTGGGCTGTGGGACGCCGGCGGTGTATTCAAGCTGCCCGGATGCTTCATTGAAGTTGTAATACGCAAAAGCCTGGGCCATGGGGTCCATCCCGGTATGACAGCCCACGCAGTTATTCTGGAAAAGGCGACTGTCGCCACCAGGGCTGCGTGATACGTCCTGGCGAATCCGGTCAGGCGAACGAGTGGTGTCCTTCACCTGTTCAAGATCGGTACACATGTGATTAAGCAGGGTGAATCTGAACATCGCCCGGTTGGTACCGGCGACAAAAAATGCTTCCGCTGCCGCCCGGGTAGTCATTACCCCGGCGGTGGCGCCGGCTTCCAGTCCGGTCACCTGGGTTTGGGTATCGGACACCAGGACGGCCTGCAGATCGGCGCCGTTGTTCTCCAGCCACTCGTAATGGGCATTGCTGGCGGTGGAATAATTCGGTGGGGTGCTGCCGTTAACGTTGGCGCCGTTGGCGTGGTACACCAGGTTGGCGCTCAACAGCTCATCGAAGCCCACATCGTCCCGGACCATACCGATAACGGTGGCGGTGTAGTCATTGAGCGGTGCAAATACCGTGCGATCCCTGTTGGTCCAGGGGGTCGCCCAGTTTTTCAGGGTAACGCTATAGAACGCCGGATCATCCATGGCACGCATGGCAGCGGCCTGGGGGTTGTTGTTATCAATATCCGCAGCCATGGCGTCCAGCACCAGTGCGCTTGGTGGTGTTCCCGCAAGGCGATCATGTATGCGCTTGGCCTGGTCGCGAGAGTCAGCCAAACATGCCGACGACCACGCGAAAGTCAGCGCTGTTGCGGTGATAACTGTCTTCAGAGGCAGGCTTGCCAGGCGCCTGCTTCCCGCTCTGTTGTGCTCGTTGCTCATGTAGGGATGTCCCGTTTGTTTTCTGCATGTGCAGTAAACCTTTCGCATCGGGGTCGTATCTGTGACGCGGTTCGCGGTTTAGGTATTTACCACTGTATTATGTTTAATCGCACTGAAACTCACAGGGACTCTTAGTTCATTCTCCAGTCACGTGACTATGAAGGTTGTGCAGGATGAGCTTGCGGAGAAGTGAAATGATTTGGGCGCGTAAAATAGCGCCGGCACTGACTGCCGGCTTACGAACAATGCTGGTTGGCCTGTTGCTGCCGGCGTTAGTAAGCTGTGGTGGTGATAGCGGAATCAGCCTGGGTGACGGGCAGAGTCCCGACCCGGTAGTCATTGATTATCCTATCTTTTACGTTAAACGACAGGTGCCCCTGGATAACCAGGGTGCGGTTCAGCAGAACGATTTCCGCGAGCTGCTGACGGTGCAGTTTGGCGCCGACCTGTACATGCGAGCCCGGGCTTCCTCAAGCGCCCTGGAGATCAATCTCACCGAATCGATCACCACCGGCCTGGGCGATGTCCGGGATGTTTCTGTGTCCTATGACGGGACCAAAGTGCTGTTTTCATTGCGCGGCCCCATGGATCCGGATGCCCAGGATGAGGACCAGCCGAGCTGGAATATCTGGGAATATGATGTCCCCTCGATGACCATGCGAAGGATTCTTCTGGACGATATTACGGCTGAGGAGGGGCAGGACGTTTCTCCCATGTACCTGCCAGATGGCCGGATCCTGTTTAGCTCGACCCGTCAAAACCGCTCTGCCGCCAAGCTCCTGGACCAGGGTAAGCCCCAGTTTGCGGCACTGGATGAGGATCAGCGTGAGCCGGCCTTCGTCCTGCACGTTATGGATGACGATGGTGGCAACCTGACCCAGACCTCGTTCAACCAGAGTCATGATCTGTATCCCTCCATCCTGGATAACGGTCGGGTGCTGTTTTCTCGCTGGGACGGCATGATTGGCAATAATGCCGTCAGCCTTTACCACGCGAATCCGGACGGAACCGATTTGCAGTTGCTGTATGGGGCCGATAGCCACGCCACCGGCACCAACGGGTCTACGGTGCAATTCATCAAGCCACGCGAAATGCCCGATGGCCGGATCATGGCCTTGCTGAGACCGTTCAGCGGAACCAGCGAAGGCGGCGACCTGGTCATCATTGATACGGCGAACTACCTGAACAACACTCAGCCGAACGCGGACAACCAGGGCATTCTCACCGGTCCGGCCCAGGAAGCGGCTACGGTTAATGATGTGCGAACGGTTCCTGGACTATCCCCCGGCGGGCGGTTTGCCTCGGCCTGGCCCCTATGGGATGGAACCAATCGTGTATTTGTGAGCTGGAGCCTTTGTCAGTTGCAGCTTATTGATCCCCAGGCCGCGCCGGACACTGAATTTCCGCTGCTGCCCTGTACTGATGAAAATCTCCAGGATCCGCTGGCGGTGGAAGCCCAGCCGGCTTATGGCATCTGGATTTACGATCTCAGCGACGACACCCAGTTGCCGGTGGTGGTTGCTGAGCCCGGGCTCTTGTACACGGATGTTGCGGTGGCCCAGCCACGCACGCGTCCGGTAGCCATTATGGATGGCGCGTTTTCCGGAAATTTTGATCCCACCCTGATCAATGACGACGCAGGCATCCTGAAGATTCGCAGTGTCTACGACATGAATGGGGTGGACACCGCGGTGCCCGATATCAGTTCGGTAGCCGATCCCGCACTCACCCTGGCAGATGAGCGACCCGCGCGCTTCCTGCGGTTATACAAGGCCGTTGGGATTCCTGATGACATCACCCTGGACTTTGATAACTCGGCGTTTGGCGTTTCCGCTCAATTTGGAATGCGTGAGATCGTAGGCTACGCCCCGGTAGAGCCGGATGGCTCGGTGATGATCAAGATACCTGCCGATGTGCCCATGACTTTTGACGTGTTGGATAAGTCTGGTCGCCGCATTGGCGCCCGCCATTCGAACTGGCTGCAGGTCAGACCCGGTGAAACCCTGGCCTGTAACGGATGCCATGCCAATGCCGTGGGTGAGTCCCATGGCCGAAGTGATGCATTTGTGTCTGTTTACGCCGGCGCCACGGGTAACGGCGTTCCGTTCCCCAATACTGACCCGCTTGCCTATCCGACCATCAATATGGGCGAGACCATGGCCGAAGCGCGAGCCAATGCCGATCCTGCCGCCCTGGATCCGAATGTTGACCTGGTTTACTCGGACGTATGGACCTATCCCACGGACGCTGGCCGACCGGTGGATGCACCGTTCAGTGTGGGTTACGCAGATTTGCTACTGACGCCCCCACCGGAAATTTTTAACTGTTTCCCCTGGACGCCCCAGTGTCGGGTGCTGATTAACTATGAAGACCACATTCAACCGCTGTGGGATGCCTCCCGCCCGGTGATCGACCCGGTTACGATGCTGGAGACCGATAATCATCGTTGTACGGACTGCCATGCACTACGGGATTCCATGAACGAGCTGATTGACCCTGCTGCGCGTGGTCAACTGGAGTTGACTGCAACGGCTTCCGCGGCCCAGCCCCTGCATTACGTATCCTACCGGGAGTTGTTGTTTGGGGATTTCCTGGAAGAGATTCGCGACGGGGCTGTTCAGGACGTGCTGACTGACCAGGGCGCCGTGGACATTAATGGCGATCCGATCCTGGAGCCTGTGGGGATTGGATCACCCCTGTCGGCGGCCGGTGCAAACAGTCGCCCCGCATTCTTTGCTCGCTTCAGTAATACGGGTGCTCATCCGGACTGGTTGAGCCCGGCGGAATTGCGATTGATATCAGAGTGGCTGGATCTTGGTGGCCAGTATTACAACAACCCCTTTGACGCACCGGTGAATTAAAGATGCGTGGACTCTGGCTGGTTATTGGATTTTTCCTGCTCTCGGCAAGTGCCGGGGCAGAAGATGATGTGCAGTTTGTGGTGGTGGCCGATCCCTACATCGAATTGCATACCGGTCCGGGTACCGGATATCCCATTACCCAGATCATCGAGCGAGGTGAGGAGGTTGGCATCCTGAAACGTCGTACCGACTGGTTCAAGGTTCGAAGCCCTGCCGGGCACGAAGGCTGGGCCAACCGCACGCAAATGGAGCTGACCTTGCAGCCCTCGGGCAAAGCCACCGAGTTCCCCTCGGCAGGCAGAGACGCGTTTGATGAACGCACCTGGGAGTGGGGCGTGCTGGCCGGTGACTTTGGTGGAGCAACCACCTACGCCGGGTACGGCTCGTATCGCTTTTCCCGACACCTGGCAGTAGAAGTGAACGCCTCCCAGATCCTGGGTAATTTCTCCGACGGCTGGGCTGTTAGTGCAAATATTGTGCATACATTTGTCCCGGAGTGGCGTGCGTCACCTTTTTTCTCCCTGGGTACTGGCATGATTCATATCGAGCCTAAAGCCGCCCTGGCCCAGACCCAGGATCGCGATGACCAGACCGCGATAGTTGGCGTGGGTATCAGTTCCTACCTGTCGCGCAGGTTCATCGTGCGTCTCGAATACAAGAGTTATGTGGTTCTCAGTAGCCGGAATGAAAACGAGGATGTTGAAGAATGGAAAGCAGGATTCGCAGTATTTTTCTGACTACCGCCGTTACGGCTACCTTCCTGAGCCTGGGAGCCAGCAATGCGTGGGCCCAGGATTCGGAAGCCGCTCCCGAGGTGATCGACCCTGCGGTTGAGCGCCGGGATATTGATGTCGCGGCGATTGATACCGAGGACTTCGAGGTTACCGCGTTCTTCGGCCTGATGAGCGTCGAGGACTTTGAGTCCGGCGGTGTCTACGGGGCACGACTGGGTTATCACATCAGTGAGTCATTTTTTGCCGAGGCCAGCTTTGGGGCCACCAAGGTGGGTACCTCCAGCTTTGAGAAACTCGGTGGTGGCGCTGAGCTGTTAAGTAATCGTGACCTGACCTATTACGACCTGTCCCTGGGCTACAACCTGTTCCCCGGTGAAGTCTTTGTCGGCTCCAAGCGGGCGATGAACAGTGTTGTCTACCTTGTTGGTGGACTGGGCAGTACGAATTTCGCCGAGGACAATCACTTCACCATCAATGTTGGCTTTGGTGTGAAGGTGTTGCCGACAGACTACGTCGCCATCAGCCTTGAGGTTCGCGACTACATGTTTGATATCGACATCACTGGTGAAAACAAGACGACGCATAATCTTCAAGGCACTTTAAATATCAGTTATTTCTTCTGAGGGATGCAGGCGAGTGATAGCAAGAAATAAATTTAGTAGTTTTCTGGCGCTTATCCTGGCGATGCTTCTGTCGTTGCCAGCTGTCGCCGGAAACACGGACAAACCGGCAACGCCATTCTCCCTGCCTGATAGTTCCGGCACGATGATCTCCCTGGACGATTACAAGGGACAGGTTGTATTGATTAATTTCTGGGCCAGCTGGTGTGGTCCCTGCCGAAAGGAAATGCCCTTGCTGGAAGCGCTGCATCAGCGCTACGAACCGTTGGGTTTCACTATGTTGGGAATTAACGTTGAAGAGGACTCATCGTTGGCCGACGGGTTCCTGCGGGATACACCGGTAACCTTCCCCATACTCTACGACCGTGAGAATACCGTCAGTAAGTCCTATGACGTTATCGCGATGCCCACCACGATCATTGTTGATCGAGAGGGCAATGTTCGCTTTATCCATCATGGCTACAAGGATGGTTACGAGAATGACTATCAGGATCAGGTGCGAACCCTGATCAGGGAATAGGTTTGGCTATGCACAGATTAATTCGACTGCTCTTAATAGCCGCGCTGCTCCAGGTTGCTGCGTGCTCAAGTGTCGAGCCGTGGGTAAAGCCTTATGAGCGCGCGAACCTGGCTACCGAAGAGATGAAGTTTGATCGCAACCCGGTTTGCGAGTCTTACATGAACCATGTTTACGAGGCTCGTGAAGGTGCCCGGGGCGCTTCTGGCAGCGCCGGCGCCGGCTGCGGGTGTAATTGAACATGCTGCGCCGGATTTCAGTTAGCTGGCTTTTGGCCCCCCTGGCTTGCCTGTTGGTGATCCAGCCTTGCATGGCCCAGGTATTGCCCGAGGATCGGGCCGATATCATGGTTCACTCCTATGACGGTGGTGGCGTGACAGTGACCGGGCCATCGTTGCTGGTGCGAAAGAAAGTCACCAAGGACTTGTCCTTAACCGCTAACTATTACGTGGATTCGATCAGCAGCGCGTCGATTGATGTGCTCAGTTACGCCAGCCCCTACAAGGAAAAGCGGACCGAGGTATCGGTGGGAGCAGATTACCTGCTGGGTGACACGATACTCAGTGCCGGTTTCACCAACAGTAACGAAAATGATTTCAAGGCCCAGACCGCCAGTTTTGGTGTTCGCCAGGAAATCTTCGGTGGACTGACGGTGGTCAGCCTGGGATATGCCCGGGGTTGGGATCAAGTCGGTCAGATAACCGACCTGGATTTTTCCCGTGAGGCCGAGAAACGCTTGTACCGCCTGGGTGTCTCCCAGGTCATCACCAAGAAATTCGTGATGAACATGGACTTTGAGGGGATTACTGACCAGGGTTACTTGAACAACCCCTACCGCCAGGTGCGTTACGAAGCGCCGGGTGCACAAGGATACTTGTGGCAATCGGAGATTTATCCCGAGACCCGGACCAGCGGCGCGGTCTCCCTGGGCGGCAGATATTTCCTCGGCGAGGGTTCTGTGGTCTATGGCAGCGCCCGGGTTTATAGCGACACCTGGGGTATTGATGCCTGGAATACCAAGGCCGGCTATACCTATATCCACAACAAAAAATGGATATTCGATGCCAGTTACCGCTATTACACTCAGAGCTCTGCAGACTTTTATAGCGATATGTTCCCTTACGTGGATGCCCAGAACTTCCTGGGACGCGATAAGGAGATCAGCACCTTTAATGACCACAGCATCAGGTTCGACGTGACCTACGACTTCGCCGTGGACAAGTGGAAATTCCTGGAGCGTGGAACGCTTAATTTCGGTTACAACCACATCTTGTTTAGCTATGACGACTTCCGCAATGTGCTGGAAGGCGGCCCCGCTGGAACCGAGAGTTTCTACGACTTTAATGCGGGCGTCATAAATGTGTTCGTGTCGTTCTGGTTCTGACACGACTCCTATCTGGCATACACTGGCGGTCAGACAAACTGATGTCGGACCTTGAGGGCCTTACGCGTTGAGAAAATCATTCACCATCCTGTCTTTATCGGTAGTGCTCTTGCTGCTGCGTTGGGACCTTGCCCAGGCCGAGTGGTTTTCCGACGAGCAGGAAAAGATGGGCACCCGGGTAGAGGTGCAACTGTGGTCCGATGACCGGGCAGTGGCTGAAGAGTTGATCGCCCAGGCGATGGCCGAGTTGGATCGCATCGAGGCATTGATGAGTACCTACATGGATACCTCGGAGATGAGCCGGGTGAATGCCAGCGCCTACGCCCAGCCCCAGAAAGTGACCGCCGAACTGTTCGGGCTACTTAAGATCGCCATGGAAATTTCCGTCGCCACCGACGGCGCCTTTGACATCAGTTACGACAGCGTCGGCCAGTTGTACGATTTTCGTGCGGGTAAACATCCGGACGAGAACCAGATCGCGGCTCAGCTGGAGAATATTGATTATCACCACGTGATCCTGGACGAGGCGGCGCAAACCGTTAGTTTCAAGACCCCGGGTGTAAGAATAAACCTGGGCGGGATCGCCAAGGGTTACTCGGTTGAACGGGTTATTCGCTTGTTGCGTGAGGCCGGGGTTGAGCACGCCCTGGCCACGGCCGGGGGCGATACGCGAATCCTGGGCGATCGCCGGGGCAAGCCATGGATCGTGGGTGTTCGTGACCCGAACCAGCGGGACGGCATTTTTACCCGTATCCCGCTGGATGATGAGGCAATCTCTACCTCCGGTGACTACGAGCGCTTCTTCATCGAGGATGGCAAGCGTTATCACCATATTATCCGCCCAACGGATGGCCGGCCCGTTGAAGGGGTGCGTAGCGTCAGCGTGATAGGCCCGGATGGCACCGTTACGGACGGCCTGTCTACCGGCCTTTTCGTGCTGGGGCCCGAGGCCGGACTTGAGGTCCTGAAACGGTTTCCAGGCTACGAGGCCCTATTTGTCACCAACGATAACTTCTATTACTCGGAAGGCCTTTCCCCGGAGTAGGTGGTCTGTCTGGCGTCCCGCCTGCCACGGGCAACAGGAAATCCTGGACTGTTTTCCATAATCCCCATAGAACAGTGATCTCCGTCACAGGATCTAGGTGTTTTCCCTGATAGGGTTAGCCTGCAAGATGCTGAACCGCCATGACGTGGCGTCAGCATAATTAATGCGAAGTCGAACAAGGGCAAACCTGTCGAAAGGCAGGGACGCAAAGCTACCGGTCTAAGGCTATTCCCCCTGGGGAGATGCTAGGACAGCGGGGCCGCTCAACAGCATGCGTCCGAGCTTGAGACCGTTGCCCTACGGCTAGTTAGAAACCAGACAGGAAACTGTCGGCAACGGAGTGCGACGCGGCGATGCGAAAATCACCGGCACAACTTTTTTTTGCGATTTTGATCGCAGTCCTGACGATGAGCCCGGTCTCGTCTTCAGAGCTTGTTGATGCCCGGGCTCCTGACTTCGCCTTGCACAGTATTGATGGAAATACCCAGCGACTGAGTGAGTTCCGCAGCGAGGTCGTGCTGCTGAGCTTCGCATCGGAGCGCTGCACCCGGTGTCGCCAGTCATTGCCATTTTTTGAAGAATTACACCGTCGCTACCAGGCAGGCGGGCTGAAAGTCATCGCTGTCGATATCGATGGCAATCCCAAGTCTGCAGGCCACGTGGTTGCAGAGTTGGGCCTGACATTCCCCATGTTGCTGGATACCGATCAGTCGGTTAGCCGGCTTTATGACCTGAATCAGTTACCACTGACCTTGTTGATTGATCGTGAAGGAACGGTTCGCCTGGTGAACAAGGGTTTTCGTGGTGATAGCGGTGCGCAGATCGGCGCCGAACTGGACCGACTGTTGGCGGACTAGATGTCGCCCCTGGAGATATTGAGATGAAGCTGAGAGCAAAATTTCGCGGTGTACTGGTTTTCCTGCTGTTGGGGATGACCGTGCAGGGTTCGTTCGCAGAGTCCTCTGGCGACCTGGCCGCGCTTGACCAGGAAACCCAGGCTTTGAAGAAGTCGGTTCTAGAATTGAACCGTGACTTGTTCGTGCTTGAGGAAGAGTTGCTCTACCCGTCGAACACCCAGGTAGCCGTGTTCGTGTCCATGGATGTCGGTGAGTACTTCGCACTGGACTCGGTTGAGTTGAGCGTTGATGGGAAGAATGTCAGCAACTACCTGTATACCGAAAGAGAGCTGAACGCGCTGCTAAGAGGCGGTGTTCATCAGCTTTACATCGGGAACCTCAAGGTCGGGGAGCATGAGCTGGTCGCCGTGTTTACCGGCAAGGGCACCCATGAGCGTGACTATCGCCGCGGCGCATCGCTGGTAATAAACAAGAACATCGGCTCCAAGTACGTGGAGCTTCGGATCTCGGATAAAGAGCAGAAGATGCAGCCCGAATTCCTTGTGAGGGAGTGGGAATAAATCATGCTGCGTCCTGTCGCTAATCATCGATTTAGCCTTGTCGCCTTGCTGGCGATGATGGCCGCAGCCGTCGGCCCCGCAAGGGCGGACGGCGTTGATGGTTTCCTTGTGCAGGACCTGCATTACGGTGAAGTGCTGTTTCACTTCTACAAGCAGGACCAGTTCACAGCATTAACCCACCTGGTGACGGCACGCAGTCAAAGTCGGGTGGCGCATCACCAGGATGATGCCGAACTGCTGCAGGGCGGCTTGCTGCTGTCCTGGGGACAGCACGAGGAAGCCGGCAAGATCTTTGAACGGCTGCTGGATACCACTGAAGACCTGTCAGTACGAAATCGCACCTGGTTCTACCTGGCGAAGGTTCGCTATCAACGTGGTCACCTTGATGCGGCCCAGCGAGCGTTTGAGAGTATTAACGCACCACTGCCCCCCGAGCTCGAAGCGGAACGCTATAACCTCCAGGCGAGGCTCTATATCGATACCGGCCGTTATGCAGATGCGGTTGCCTTGCTGAATAGCTGGAGCGGTGACGAAACCTGGAGCGCGTACGCCAATTACAACACCGGCGTGGCGCTGGTTCGTATGGGTGAGCTCCAGGCAGGCGCTGCCCTGCTGGACCGTGTCGGCACCATGTCGGCGGTGGACGAAGAAACCCGTAGCCTGCGTGACCAGGCCAATGTCGCCCTGGGCTTCTCGTTCTTGCAGGCACAGCTGGATGGCAATGCCAGACCGGTTTTGCAGAGAGTTAGATTGAATGGGCCGTTCTCCAACAAGGCGCTGTTAGGCGTCGGCTGGGCGGACTCCGCGGGTGAGCAATACAAGAAGGCACTGGGTGCCTGGCTGGAACTCAGCGAGCGGGACCTGCTGGACAGCGCTGTCCAGGAATCGCTACTGGCAGTTCCCTATGCCTACGCACAGCTTGGCGCCGACCCCCAGGCCGCTGAGCATTACGCCCGGGCCCTGGATGTTTTCGGAACCCAGTTGGCGCGACTGAACAATGCCCTGGCGGATGCCGGCGATGGTCGACTGCTGAAGAGTTTGCTGGAAAGTGAGCCTGAGTCCACCGGTGGCTGGTACTGGCAGTTGGACAGCATCCCGGATGACGAGCGTACCCGCTACCTGTACTTCGCCATCGCCGATCACCGCTTCCACGAGGGTCTCAAGAGCTACCGGGACCTGGTTGCCCTGGATGCCCACCTGGGCCAGTGGAGTGAAAAGCTGGGTGCCTATAGAGACATGCTGGCGACCCGGGAACTGGCCTATGCCGAACGCCTGCCGGTGCTGGAAGAAAAGCTTGCCCGGTTTGACCTGCCTGCAATGCAGGAACAGCAGGCAATGAATACCGAACGTACAACCCAGGCCCGGGAGAACCGGGACATTGTTGCAGTGGCTTCAGCTGCCGAGCAGAAACAATGGCAGCGCTTGTCCGCGATGGAAGACTCCCCGGCATGGGGCAGCCAGTCGGCCACCGCCCTCGAGGACAAGCAACGGGTTCTCAAAGGGGTACTCCTTTGGAATATGGATAAGGAATATCGAGTTCGCCTGTGGCGCCAGGAGAAGGCCAACGCAGAACTGGCAGATGAGTTGCAGCGCGCTGCCGAGCAGTTCGCGGCCATCGAGGCGGCGACCGCTTCCTTGCCCGGTACCGTTGCGGACTTTGAGTCTCGCATTAATCGACTGGAAGCATCTATTGAACAACTCCAGGCTCGTCTTGGAGTTTCCATGGTGAAGTACGAGCAGTACCTGAACGGCATCGCTACCGAGGAACTGGTGGCCCAGCGTGAACGGGTGAAAACCTATCTCGCACAGGCCCGGTTTGCCCTGGCAGCTATTTATGACCGCATGGCGGCACAGAACCGCTAGGCGGGGCGATCATTATGGGTAACACAGCGATAACAATTGTTGCACTGGGATGGCTCTGGCCATTCGCGGGCGGCAATGTGGATGTGCCGGATGAGGAGGCGACCATCGGGTCGCTGGAGCAACGCACTGTCGAAATTCCTGCTCCGGAAACGGCGGTTACCGATCGTCGGGCCGCCCTTGAGCAATACAAAAAATATCTTGAGTTGCCGGAAGTTGATCCGGCCATGAAGCTGGAGGCACTCAGGCGCCTGGGTGACCTGAGCCTTGAAGTGGGTGAAAACGAAAACATCGATAACCCGGCCTACCAGGAGTCCATGGCCTACCATGCCGATGCGATTCGAATTTACGAAGAACTGCTGAGCAGGAATGACGGCTACGAGAAAGCCGACAAGGTGCTTTACCAGCTGTCCCGGGCCTACGAAAGCGCCGCTGATTCGGACAAGGCCCTGGTTACCCTGGATCGCCTGGTAAGCGAATACCCGAACAGTCCCTACCTGGCCGAGGCCCAGTTCCGACGTGGTGAGATCTTGTTTGTTCGCAAGGATTACTATGCCGCGGGGCAGGCCTTCTCCCAGGTCGTGAAGATTGGCGATGTGTCACCCTATTTCCAGCAGTCGCTGTACAAGAGCGGCTGGTCATTCTTCAAGCAGGCAGAGTACGAGCAAAGCATCGGCACCTTTATGGACCTGCTGAACCTGCGCTTGTCTGCTGCCGCCGCGCTGAATACCGACGCGCTGAATGAGCAGCAACTGCTTGCCGGCATGTCTCGACCTGATCGGGAGCTGGTGGATGACACGCTGCGAATTTTGAGCCTGACATTTTCTTACCTGGAAGGTCCGGCGAGCATCAATGACTACCTGGGCAAGCGCGATGCCGGAGACTCGGCATACCTGCTGTACACCAGCCTGGGCGCCCTGTATCGGGAGAAAGATCGCTATCTGGATGCCGCGGACACTTACCTGGCCTATGTTGAGCGTGAGCCCTACGGGACCTTCTCGCCTGAGATGTCCACGCTGGCTATCGATGCCTACCGTGACGGCAGGTTCCCGAGCCTGGTCCTGGAAGCCAAGCAGGCCTATGTAGAGGCCTACGGACTGCACAGCGAATACTGGGCATTCCATGAAGTAGACAAGCGGCTGGACGTTATTGATCCGCTGAAAAGTAATCTCAGCGACCTGGCCCTGCACGATCATGCCGAAGCCCAGAAAACCGGCGCGCCTGAAACCTATGCACGGGCTGCAGGCTGGTATCGCAAGTTCCTGGAGTACTTCCCCACCGATCCGGATTCCGCCAAGCGCAGTTTCCTGCTGGGTGAAATACTCATGGAGTCACAGGATTTCGCCGGTGCCACGCAATTCTACGAACGCGCAGCCTATGATTATCCGGGCTATCCCCAGGCGGCAGAATCCGGCTATGCGGGGCTGCTGGCATCCCGTGCTGAGTTAGCCATCCTGACAGGTTCCGCCAGGCAGACCTGGGAAGCTCAGCAACTTGAGAGATCCCTGCGATTTGCCACGGTCTTCCCCGAGCATCCCCAGTCCTCAACCGTGCTGACCGATGCCGCGGAGTCCTACTTTGCAGCCGGACAAATGGAACAAGCTATCCAGGTTGCAGAGCAAGTTCTTGAGCGTGATCTTACCCCCACGCCCCAACTTCAGAATGTCGCCTGGACAGTGGTTGCCCACGGCAATTTTGATTTGGCCAACTATTCCCGGGCCGAGCTTGCCTACAAGGAGCTGCGCTCACTGGGCGGAAGCGAGGGGCTGGCCGGAACCGAACTCGACGAACGCATTGCCGCCTCGGTTTATCGCCAGGCAGAGGCTGCCCAGGCTAGTGGTGATACTGATGCCGCCGTTCAGAACTACCTGAGGGTGGCTGTTGCAGCACCCACCGCAATTATCGGCGCCAACGCGGTTTACGACGCTGCTGCGTTGCTGATGAGCGAACAGCGCTGGGAACAGGCAATCGATGTGCTCGATAGCTTCAGGGCGAGTTACCCGCAACATGCCTTCGGCGATGAGGT
>ENA-UOYF01000105-UOYF01000105.1-marine-metagenome-genome-assembly--contig:-NODE-105-length-23168-cov-4.961277_pt1 | contig 23168 bp, 20 predicted proteins | sample MGYA00238171_ERZ767123 | MGnify/ENA primary metagenome ERZ767123 (study PRJEB28940, sample SAMN06267155) | marine metagenome | isolation source: Columbia River Estuary | place: USA:Columbia River Estuary... | reverse complement strand
CTGTGATCACCATGATCCAGAAGATCGAGGAAAGTTTTAATTTCGTCTGGCAAGTGGAAAAGCCCCGGAGTTTTGCCCAGCGCTTTACCGAGTACATCAGCGTGCTGCTGGTCGGGCCGGTGCTGATGGTGGCCGCCATGGGCGCCATCGCCTCCATCAGCAACACATCCCTGGTGCAGCAAGTAGCAGCCATAGAACCCTTCGGCTACTGGTTGGTGTTGCTGGGTAAATCCTTGCCCTACCTGATGGTGATCGTGGTCTTCACCTTCGTCTATTCGTTCATCCCCAACACCAAGGTGAAGCTCAGCTCCGCCCTGGTTGGCGGCATCACCTCCGGAGTCATCTGGGCAACCCTCAGCATGTTCTTCGCCGCAACCGTGGCCGCCTCACCGACCCGGTTGGCAATTTACGCAGGTTTTGCCATCGGTATCGTGGTGTTGATCTGGTTGTACCTGAACTGGATCATCCTGCTGATCGGCGCCCAGTTGTCCTTCTACGTGCAGCACCCCGAGTATTTGCGTAGCGGTCGTGCGCGGGTGGACCTGCCAAATCGCGAACGCGAGTTGCTGGCCTTGTTGACCATGGAAATGGTTGGACGGGATTTCCTGGAGGGCAAACCCGGGCCCAGGATGGATCAACTGGCTGCCAGCATTAACCTGCCGGCCACCGTGTTGACCCCCATTCTTGAGCAACTTGAATCAGCGGGCCTGCTGCGCGCTACCGAGAACCAGGAAGCGATTCCCGGGCGCTCACTGGACAGGATCACTCTCCAGGACATCGTTAATTCGGTGCGCAACTATCAGGTGGACAGTTACCCGGCCCACCAGGACATGAAGAGGATTCGCGATTTACTGGACTCCATGGACAAGGCCATCGACAGCGCGCTTGATGGCCAGACCTTGCGCAGCCTGGTGGCGGACAAGTCCGAGGACGCTGACCCAACCCATACCTAGTCGCCGGCCACCATCATCGGGTCCATGAGGAAAGATCCGCTGTGGATCGCGCCACGGGCGTCCATGTCATTGCCGATGGCCTGGATGCCGCGATACATATCCCGCAAATTTCCCGCCACGGTAATTTCGTGGACCGGGTAAAGGATTTCACCGTCTTCGACCCAGAAGCCAGCGGCGCCACGTGAATAGTCACCCGTCACCCCGTTAACCCCCTGCCCCATCAACTCACCAATCAGCAAGCCGGTACCCATCTGCTTGAGCATGTCCTCTGGAGAAATGGTCTGATCCGGGGTGACCACCAGGTTATGCAGGCCACCGGCGCTACCGGTTGTTTGCAAACCCAGCTTGCGGGCGGAGTAACTGCCCAGCAGGTAGCCACGCAAAACACCGTTCTCTACCAGGGTTCGATTACGGGTGGCCACGCCCTCGTTATCAAATGGCGCGCTGGCCATGCCCTTTTGCAGGTGCGGCCATTCTTTCAGGCCCATCCACTCGGGGAAGAGCTGTTCGCCATCTGCCTTAAGCAGGAACGACGAGCCGCGATACTGGGCGCCACCGCGCACGGCGGCGGTAAAGTGTCCGATCAGGCCCCGGGCAAGCTCTGGCGGATAGATCACCGGCACCCGTGTTGTGGACAGCTTACGAGCGCCCAGGCGACGCACAGTGCGTTCACCGGCACGCCGGCCGACTGCTTCCACGTCTTCCAGGTCGGCGGCATCGCGGGCACTGGTGTACCAGTAATCGCGCTCCATATTGTTGTCCTGGCTGGCCAGCATGGCGCAGCTTGCACTGTGGCTGGTGCTCTCGAACCCGTGCAGGAAGCCGTGACTGTTTCCGTAAACGCGCCTGGCACGGTGACTGGAAATAGTGGCGCCCTCGGAGTTATTGATGCGCTTGTCCACGCCCCGCCCCGCACTCTCGCAGGCCCGGGCCAACTCGATGGCGCCCTCGGCATCGATGTCCCAGGGATGGCACAGGTCCAGGTCCTGGATATCGGTGGCCATCATCTCGGCATCCGCCAAGCCAGCACAGTCATCCTCAGCGGTGAACCGGGCGATGCTGCATGCCTTTTCTACCGTTTCCTTTACCGTGCGCTCGGATAGATCCGCAGTGCTGGCACTGCCCTTGCGCTTGCCAACGTACACGGTGATACCCAGCCCCCGGTCCTGCTGATACTCCAGGGTCTCGACCTCACCCAGTCGCACCGTCACCGACAAACCGCGTTCGGTACTGGCTCCGGCCTCCGCCTGGCTGGCTCCTAAAGAGGCAGCCAGGTCCAGGGCCTGGGCGACCGCACGTTGTACTTCATCTCGTTCCAGTGAAGGTGTAGACAAGCTGAATGCTCCGTATTGGCAGGGATGAAAACAGGAATTCTACCGCAAGCCCCCGACTCACGCCGCAGCCAATGGTAAACTACGCGTTTGGCGCAAGCCTTTCAGGCCAGCATAGCCGGCTCGGGCGACGGAGAAACACGGTGAACACCCAGGACGACGAACAGTTGCAAGACGACTTGCCAGAGCTGGATGAGAACGGCTACGCCGGCCCCAGCAAGTCTTCATTGAAGCGCGAAAGCCACGCCCTGCAGAAGTTGGGGGAAACCCTGGCCAAGATGTCTCCGGCAGCGCTCAAGGCTCTGCCCCTGCCCGACAATCTGCGAGATGCCATCGAGCATATGCAGAGCATCACGAGTCGGGGCGCCTCCAGGCGACAGCGACAGTACCTGGGCAAGGTTATGCGCAATGTGGATGCGGAACCCATTCGCGAGGCCATTGAGGCGCTTGAACAAAAGCAACACCGCGCCCTGGGTCATTTCCATTCAATCGAACGCTGGCGCGACCGCTTTCTTGAAGAAGGCGAGGCCGCGGCAACAGATTTCATCGATAAATATCCCGCTACGGATCGCCAGCATTTACGATCTTTGGTGCGTGCCGCAAGCAATGCGGGCAACGAGGAAAAACGGACCCGGGCAGCACGAAGCCTGTTCAAATACCTGCGCGAGATCATGACCGATGAGCCCGCACAAGCCAACGACGATAATTAGAGGTAGACTATTCGGATGAAAGCACTTGTCGGCATAATTATGGGTTCGAAATCCGACTGGGACACCATGTCCAAGGCGGCGGAGAAGCTCGAAAAACTTGGGATCCCTTACGAGTTAAGGGTTGTCTCGGCACACCGTACACCGGACCTGCTGTTTGACTACTGCGCCACCGCCAGAGAGCGCGGCCTGGAAGTCATTATTGCCGGAGCCGGAGGCGCAGCACACTTGCCGGGCATGGCAGCAGCAAAGACCTCCCTGCCGGTGCTTGGCGTGCCAGTGAAGTCCAAGGCCCTCAACGGTATCGACTCCCTGCTTTCCATCGCCCAGATGCCTGCGGGTATCCCGGTAGCCACCCTGGCAATCGGCGAGGCAGGCGCGGCCAACGCAGGCCTGCTGGCTGCATCGATCCTGGGTAACAAATATCCCCAGTTCCTGGAAGCCCTTGAGAACTTCCGCAGCGAGCAGACCTCGACAGTCCTGGATAATCCCGATCCGCGAGAGGCGCAGTAGCAGCATCATGAGACTCGGAATTCTCGGCGCCGGCCAACTTGGAAGAATGATGGCCCTGGCAGGCTATCCCCTCGGACTTCGTTTTACGTTCCTTGATCGCACGGAAGACACCCCGGGCGGCCAACTGGCGGAAATCATAACCGGCGACTTCGATGATCCTGTCCTGCTGGAACGTCTCGCCAGGGAATGCGATTGCCTGACCTTTGACTGGGAGAACGTCCCGGTTGAACCGCTGAAGAAACTTTCCAGCGACACACCCATTCTGCCGCCTCTTGCTGCCCTGGAGACAGGCCAGGACAGGCTGGCGGAGAAAAAGTTATTCGCAAAGCTTGGCATTCCAACAGCCGGATATGCGACGGTGGACAGCAAATCAGAATTGGCTGAAGCGGCCGGCAGGCTGGGCTACCCGTGCCTGCTGAAAACCCGGCGTATGGGATATGACGGAAAAGGCCAGTTCATGCTGCGAGGTGACAACGACCTTGGGCCGGCATGGGAAGCACTGGGCGGCACCGCCCTGATCCTCGAGGAATTCGTCAACTTTGATTACGAAGTTTCCCAGGTGGCGGCGCGCAGCACCCGGGGCGAAACCTGTTTCTATCCGCTGGCGCGCAATGTCCACAAGGGTGGAATCCTGCATTACAGCATCGCACCGTGGAATGCCCCGTCGCTGGAATCCCACGCACGGGAATACCTGGATGCCATGCTGGAGCATTTCGATTACGCCGGCATCCTGACTGTCGAGTTCTTTGTCTGTGGCGAGCGCCTTATCGCCAACGAGATGGCGCCAAGAGTGCATAACTCGGGGCACTGGACAATCGAGGGCGCCCACACCAGCCAGTTTGAAAATCATGTTCGCGGCATCCTGGGACTGCCCCTGGGCGATCCGTCAGCTCGCGGTCACTCGGCGATGGTCAACCTGCTGGGAGCCATGCCCGAATTATCCGCACTGCTGGAAATCCAGGGCGTACATGTGCACGACTACGGCAAGAGCCCCCGGTCGCTGAGAAAAATCGGCCATTGCACCCTGGTGTGTGATGATCAGGAAATTCGCGACAGCGAGCTTCAGAGACTGCTGGAATTAGCTGCCACCGAAATAGAATAGGGTCGCCCGGTACTTTTACCCGAGCGGCATTTCACACTATATTTACTAACTAAGTACGCAACGTCAGGGATTAACGAAGCGATGTACCTGGAACACTTTGGGCTAAAGGAATCGCCATTCCGTCTTTCGCCGGACCCGCACTTCCTGTATCTGAGCAAACACCATGCTCGTGCCAAGGCATACCTGGATTCAACAGTCGTCCTCGAAGATGGCTTCGTGATCATCACCGGCGAGGTCGGCTCCGGCAAGACCACCCTGATGAAGTGTTTCATGGAGAGCCTGGGCGAGAATGTCATCTATGCCCACATTGCCCAGACCCAGCTTACACCGGTGCAGTTCCTGCAATGCGTGCTGGCAGACTTCGGCTTCAAACCATTCAAGAAGCGAAAAGCCGAATTACTGGACATGCTGAACCACTTCCTGGTTGATCAGTATTCCGCCGGAAACAAGGTGCTGCTCATCGTCGATGAAGCCCAGAATCTCTCTAGCCAGGTGCTTGAGGAGGTTCGTCTGCTTTCCGGGGTCGAAACCAGCAAGGACAAGGTGCTGCGCATCATCCTGGCCGGCCAGCCGGAACTGAACCAGACACTGGATTCAGACAATATGCGCCAACTGGTTCAACGGGCGCGGCTTAGATTCCACCTGGGACCTCTCTCCGAGAGAGAGACCCGGGAATACGTTACCCACCGGCTGCAAATAGCAGGTGCCGGGGAGCACCAGATATTCGATCAAGAGCTTTTCCCGACTATTTTCCGGTTCAGCGGCGGTATACCGCGGTTGATCAACACCCTGTGCGACACGGCCATGCTGTGCGCCTTCGCGGAAGAGAAAGACACGGTGGGATCAAGTGACTTGACCGCCGCAATTGAAGAACTGGGATGGTCAGAGTACGCGGCCACCACCAATAGCTTCGCCATGCCGGACATGAGCAGGATAAACGATCCCAGCGCCGATGAAATCATCGGCACCCTGTTCGTGCATGACGAGGAAAGCGGTCAGGAATCCGAGGCAGACCTGCGCTGTGGCCGGGTGATTCTCGGCAGGACCTCGGATAACGAGATCCAGCTGGACAGCAAGTACATAAGCCGTCACCACGCCCAAATCGTCTCAAACTTCAGGGAAACCTACGTCGAGGACTTGAACAGCACCAACGGGATTTTCTTCGGCAACCGTCGAGTCAAGAGACGCACCTTGAAAGACGGTGACGAGTTCTGGATGGGCAAGCACCGGCTGACCTTCTTGCGCAACGACGGGGACGTCAAGCTGGAAGACCTGAAGGACAATGTCGAAGAATTGGAAGATGACATCGAAGACCTGGACGACGAACTCGAAGAGTTGAATGACGAGTTCGAAGATCTGGATGACGAGGAAGACGGTCGCCAGGACTAGCCTGCATCCTGGGCGTCCTGATGACGCCCATCCGGACACCGGCCATAAATATGGCCAGGATGAAATCAGTGATTTGAAAGTGGGCCTGGGAAGAGGAGCAGCGAACCCGATCACTTAATCTCATGGACACCCTGTGGATTGGCTACCAACAGGCAATCGAACAAGTGACCGGGCCGCATACTCCGAAGTCGGTATCTAGCGTTTGTCCCGTCTGTTTTTCAGGCGGGTTATCCCCACCCCAAGTCCGGCAGTCAGGCAGACCATGCCCAATACCAGGCAGATAACCGGCCAATACCAGTAATCCGCGTAGACAGACGCCCCCAGCGCGAACAGCCCGGCACCGATATAGTAGAAGGGCAAAAACTCATAAATGGGTTTTGACAACCACATCGTCGGCATCCTGTTCACTCCCGAAAGGGTCCCGGCCTAGAGCCAAAAACACCTCCCGGTCTTCGGGACGGGAAATTCTAGCAAGGGTTTTCGGCCTCGGGCGGCCCCGATTTATCCGTCTTACTGGTCAAAAAACCACCAATTCAGCCAAATTGCCGGTTTGTTATTGTTTCTAGGGAATTTTCCTGTTCGCCAAAACTGGTTAGATTTTGTCCAACTTGCATGATTTTTATCAAAATCAGACAAAATGTCTCACCCCGGTCTTTCAAAGCCACCTGATTTCCCGCCAAAAGTGGCCCCCTCAGCCGGTTTCAGGCGATTCCGGGCAGATATTCGAATGGCGAAATCCGACCTCCCAAACTAGGTTAATAGGCAGGGGCAGGAAAGCCCCCGGGGAATGACCCCACACTCCATGACCTAACCAAGGAGAAACATCATGCGAGAACTTAACGACATGGAAGTCAGCACCGTCGCCGGCGGCGACATCTTCAGCGCCGGAAACCTGGCCACTGCCACCCGCGTGGTTCGCGGCCTGAGTTACCTGGGCGCCGCTTTTTCGGTGGGCTACACCGTCGGCACGGCGATCTATGAGGGAGGTTTGGACGAAGTCATCGCCGATGTCGTGGGCTAGGCAACCCGATGCCGGGCAACAGGCCGCTGTTGCCCGGTATACCCATGCAATCCTTTGGAGGGAAAACATGAAAACCCGAAACCTGAAAACTCTGTTCGTGATCATCGCCCTGGCAAGCCTCGGCATCGCACTGGGCTACACCGTCCTGGTTTCCAACCAGCACCTGCTATTGGGACTCGCCATCACGGCTGCCAGTCTGAGCATCGCCGCCGACCCGGATTTTGTCCTGCAGGATGCAAGCCGCGTCCTGGACACCTCTGACACCGCCTCCGAAATGCCTACCTCGATTGCCTCCAGGGTCGGTCTGCTGCTGGCCCTGTTGTGTATTGCCGGCTGGCTATATATGAACGTGTTTCAGTAGACCCTGGATCACCCCGAGACTTCGAGGAGCCCTCACGTGCCCCACCGCAGGCTATTTCGCCAACAAGTCCTGGATCGAAACGGCACACTGGATGGGCCACTGCTCATGAGAACGCCTCCCTTCGTCCTGGTGCTGTCGTTATCAGCAATCGTCACCACGGTCTTGATTGTGTCCCTGCTGTGGCGTGGCCAATACTCAGCCAGGCTGTCTGTTCCGGGGTACCTGCACAGCGCCTCAAGCGTGCTGCAGGTTACCGCCACCCGAGATGGACGCCTTGGAAAGGTATTCGTCTCTCCGCTGGCCACAGTGACCCGGGGACAACCCCTGTTCGAACTTCTGGCTACCGATGAATCGACCAGTACTCAATACCTGCTGGTGCAGCAATTGGAAAAGCTGGCTGAACGGCACGACCTGCTTGATAAAAAACAACAGGCGCTGAGCCGGGCCTGGCAACTCAAGAGCCAATCAATGGTTGCCGAATCAACGCTACTCCAGGAGCAGCGACAACAGTTGCTGAAGAAACAGGATTTGCTCAGTCAGCAGCTAGACCTGAGGACCCGCCAGGAGAAAAGAATGCTGTCCCTGGCAAGCCGGGGCTACATACCGGAACAGGAATTACTTAACTCCGGCGAACAAGTTCTGCTGACCAGGGTCCACTTGCTTGAGCTGCAGCAAAACATCGCCTCTAACAAACTTCAGCAAGACGCTATTCAGCACCGACATTCAGTCGAAGATTCGGAGTGGTCGGCTACCCAGTTCGACATGGCAGCACAAAAAAGCCTGCTCGAGAGCGCGTCTCTGGAACTGCAGCAAAGCATGGCGAAAACGGTACTCGCCCCTCGAGACGGAAAGATCGGCGAAATACATGCCTTCCAGGGTAGCCAGGTGAGTGGCAGGCAAACTGTCCTCAGTCTCTATCAGCCAGGGGGGCCAATGCTGGCTGAACTGGCCATTCCAGCGAGACTGATGCCTTCCATATCCGCCGGAATGCAGGTTCGAATGAATCTGGACGACAGCCTGGCTCCGGCGCGGGCGCAGTTGCGAGGAACAGTGACAGCTATTTCAGCAACTCCGCTTGCGGCAGGTGCAAAGATGGGCCCCCTGACACTGGTGGAAACAAGTTTTCGCGCTCAGGTGCGTTTGGATCCACTGCCCACGCAAATCAACAGTGACAGTCTCGCCGGGATTCACCGAATCGTCAGTGCCCAGTTAATCGGTCCTCCACGAGCGGTCATTCACTGGTTGCTCAAGCCCTTGCAGCAGCTGAAACATTCAGTCGCCTGACCGGGGTCCGCCATTCCATGCCTGGGAAGCTTCCTACTGTATTGCAGTCAGAATCCGGAGAATGCGGACTGGCCTGCCTGGCAGCCATTACTCGTGCGTATGCCGGCGGATCAGACCTGTCCCGGCTGCGCCAATTGTTTCCGTCTTCGGCCAGGGGGACAAGCCTTGGGCAACTCATCGAACTGGCCCAGGCACAGGGCATGAACGCCCGTGCCCTGCGAGTGGAAATCGATGAGCTCAGCCAACTCAAACTTCCTGCCATTCTTCACTGGGACCTTTGCCATTACGTGGTGTTGATTTCGATCAAGGCAGGAAAATACCTGGTCATGGATCCCGCGACAGGACGCAATTCCCTGGAGCAAGGAACACTGGCCCGTCACTTCACGGGCATTGCCCTGGAACTTCAACCAACACCTGAACTGGTCGCCCCTTCCCCTCGCCTGAAACTGGACCTGCTTGGCTTGCTGGGCAATACCCGTGGACTTGCAGGGGCCATGACCCATACCCTCCTTATCGCCAGCTGCCTGCAACTACTCACCCTGCTCAGCCCCATCGCCACGCAATGGATACTGGACCGTTCACTTCCCTCCGGGGACCAGGCACTGCTGCAGGTGATCGTCATTGCCAGCGCTTTGATTGGCATCCTGACCCTGGCGTTCCAGGCTGCCCGTGGTTGGTTACTGACCCGGGTCTCCGCCCAGGTACGCATTGCCTGGAGCGGCGCACTTGCCCGTCACCTGTTCAGACTTCCCCTGACCTTTTTCCAGCGCCGGTCACTGGGCGGCACCCTGTCCCGGTTTGATTCAATGCGACCCGTACAGGAACTGCTTACCGAAACCTCCCCCGAAGTTATCCTGGATGGCGCACTGGCCAGCACAACACTTCTTATCATGGGACTTTATGCCCCGGGGCTTGCCCTGATATGCACGGCCACATGGATGTTATACGCCGGGATTCGTTGCCTCATGTTTCCCTCACAGCTGGAATACAGTACCCAGGTGCTGGTTCAGGGCGCCCGGGAACGCTCCTGCTTGTTGGAAACCCTGCGCACCGTGGCCACCTGGAAACAACGGGCCGCAGCCGGTCAGCGATCGGCAACCTATCTCAATCATCTTTCCCGGGAAACCAACGCCAACACCCGAATGCGTCTTTTCGGCATTCGGGCTGGACTGATTCGCCAGGCCCTGGGAACCACGGAAAGAGTGCTAATCCTCTGGCTGGGAGCAACCGCAGTCATCGAAGGAGATCTCAGTGTCGGAATGCTGGTTGCCTTCCTGGCATACAAGATTCAATTCAGCACCCGGGTAGCAAACCTTGTGGACAGGGCTTTCGAACTACGCAGCCTGGGATTGCATCGGGAGCGCATCGCCGAGATTAGCGCTCACCCGGTCGAATCCATCGACCGGGAGCCTGCGGAGGCTGGTGAGGCACCCTACCGACTCTCTCTACGAAACGTCTCATACCGGCACAGCCCAACAGAACGCTGGTTATTCCGTGATGTGAATATCGACATACAAGGCAAGCAATGGGTGGCATTACACGCGCCTTCAGGCATCGGCAAGACCACCCTGATCAACATTTTCGGAGGACTGCTAGAGCCATCCGAAGGACAGCTTCTGTGCAATGGCCGGGAGGTAAAAAACTGGCTGGAAAGTTATCGGCGAAGCATCGGTGTGGTGCTACAGGAAGATGGACTACTGACTGGCACGCTCGCAGAGAACATATGTTTTTTCGATCCCCACCCGGACCGGCAGCGAATCGAACAGGTCGCAAAAATTGCAGACATACACGAAGACATAGTGACCTGGCCCCTGGGATACTTCACGCGTATCGGCGAACTGGATCATGCCCTGTCAGGTGGGCAAGTGCAGCGGCTACTGATTGCCCGGGCGCTATACCACCGCCCTCGCGCGCTGCTACTTGACGAGGCATTCAGCCAGTTAGACGTGGGGTCAGAGAACCGGATTTGCGAAGGCCTGAAAGCCACCGGCATTACCTGCCTGGTGGTCACTCACCGACAAAGCAGCCTGGGGTTTGCCGACCGGGTACTGACCATGCAAGGCCAGTATCCAGCTCGCCTTAAGACGTACCGCCCACGGTGATGCCGTCCACCCGCAAGGTGGGCTGGCCCACGCCTACCGGCACGCTCTGGCCTTCCTTGCCACAGACACCGATACCGGTATCCAGTTTCAGGTCGTTGCCCACCATGGATACCCGGGTCAGGACATCGGGACCATCTCCGATCAAGGTGGCGCCCTTCACCGGACGGGTCACCTTGCCGTTCTCGATCAGGTAGGCCTCGCTGGCAGAGAACACGAACTTGCCCGAGGTGATGTCCACCTGGCCGCCGCCGAAATTCACCGCATACAGACCCTTGTCCACCGAGGCGATGATCTCGCCCGGGTCATGGGGGCCGGCCAGCATGTAGGTGTTGGTCATGCGCGGCATGGGCAGGTGAGCAAAGGACTCACGTCGGCCATTGCCCGTAGAGACCGTTCCGGAGAGACGGGCATTGTGCTTGTCCTGCATGTAGCCCTTCAGGATGCCATTTTCGATCAGAACCGTGGTCTGGGTAGGCATACCCTCGTCATCCACGCTCAGGGAGCCACGTCGCTCCTCCAGGGTGCCGTCATCCACCACCGTGCACAGTTCCGAGGCAACCCGTTCGCCGACCCGGCCGGCAAAGGCCGAGGTGCCCTTGCGATTGAAATCTCCTTCCAGCCCGTGACCAATGGCCTCGTGCAACAACACACCCGGCCAACCGGGGCCGAGCACTACGGTCATGGGACCGGCAGGCGCCGATACGGCCTCCAGGTTCACGGTGGCCTGGCGTACCGCCTCCACGCAATATTCCATGGCCAGCTCGCGACTGAAGCGGTCGTAACCAAACCGGCCGCCACCACCCGCGTAGCCCTGCTCGCGACGACCGTCCTGTTCAACGATCACCGATATGTTCAGTCTCACCAGGGGACGCACGTCGGCACCGACTGTGCCATCACTGGCCACCACCATGATGACGTCATGAGCGCCGGAGAGTGTTGCAATAACCTGCTTCACTCGCGGATCAAGTTTGCGAGTCTGTTTATCCATCCACTCCAGCAAGGCCACCTTGTCTTCATCAGCAAGGGTCGGGATCGGATCCATGGGGCGATAGAGTTGTTTGCCGGCAGGCTTCTTCCAGGCCTGCACCGAACCTGCCTGACCCTGCCGGGCAATCGCCCGGGCCGCCGTCGAGGCTTTCTCCAGGGATGGCAGGACAATCTCGTCGGAGTAGGCGAAACCGGTTTTCTCACCGCTCATGGCGCGCACGCCCACGCCCTGCTCAATGCTATGACTGCCGTCCTTGACGATGCCATCCTCAAGAGTCCATGACTCATGCCGGCTCACCTGGAAATACAGGTCGGCGTTATCCACCGCATGACCCATGATGGTTCCCAGCACCTTGTTCAAGTGCTGTTCTTCGATACCGGCAGGAGCGAGAAGTCGCTCGGTGGCAATTGTAAAGTTCTCAGCTGTCATGAAATTCCTACGCTTCGTTAAATTCTGATCTTGAATTTTCTGTGCCCCAGGCTGGGGAACTTGGCCCTGACTTCCAGTTGTGCTTCCCGGTCCAGGTCAACCAGCACCGCACCCACGCCCGCAGAGTGCCTGGACATGACTTTACCCCAGGGGTCCACCACCATGGAGTCACCCCAGGTATCCCGACCGCCCACGTGCTTGCCCGACTGGGCCGGTGCCAGGACAAAAGCCTGGTTTTCAATGGCTCGGGCCCGCAGCAGGACTTCCCAGTGGGCGCGTCCGGTAGGCACGGTAAAGGCCGAGGGTATACTGAACAATTCTGCTCCCTGGTCTACCAGCGCCCGGTACAGTTCCGGAAAGCGCACATCGTAACAGACTGAAAGCCCCAGGCGACCGGCAGGCGTGTCGACGACCACCAGTTCTTCGCCGGCCCGGGTAGCCTTGCTCTCCCGGTATAGCCGCTCGCCCTCGCTGCCGCTTACCGATACATCGAACAGGTGAATCTTGTCGTAGCGAGCCACCCGCTGGCCCTGGTCATCGAATACCAGGCAACTCGCGCCGGGAAGACCCTCGTCTTGTTTCAGGGGAATCGTTCCGGCCACTATCCACATGCCAAGAGCACGGGACTGCTCAGCCAGCCATTGCTGGACCGGGCCGTCGCCATCGGTCTCGGCAACCTCTATCCGGTCCTGCTCCTTATAGCCCATGAACGAGAAGTTCTCAGGCAGGAAACCCATTACCGCGCCCCGCTCCCGGGCCTCACTCAGCAACCCCAGGGCATCGCGCAAGTTCTCTTGCACATCCGGAGTCGAACACATCTGGAGCACAGCAACGCGAGTCATCAGGTACCGTCTTCTGTATCGGGGTCGGGGGTCTTCGGATCAATCTGTTCAGGCTCATCCGCCAGTGCCTCTTCCTCCAACTCAAGCAGCAAATCGGATTCATCCAGTGCCGGGGCAGTGGTCTCAGCCTGGCCTCCAGTGGTTGGCTCGGGCTGGGTGGGAGGCGGAGGACTGCTGAACTCCAGGCGCTCCACATCAGGGTTATCCCAGCTTCCGCTAACCTTGTAGCGCGCCCGGGTCATTCCCTGCAATGGCGTCTTGAACACTTCTGAGAAAATCAGCAACGCGGCTCCCAGGGTGGGCCCCCCTGCCAAGGCACCCGCCAGGGGCAAGGTGGAGCCAATATTCGCATGTACCACTGCCACCTGGTCATAGGTGCGATCCACCAACCCGGTACGACCCGAAATGGCAATGCCCACTGACGGCCCCTTCATCACCAGGTTAGTGGTGTAGGCGTTGCCATCGACCAGGTTGAAGTCACCTGATATCCGGTCAAAAGCGAGACCCTCGTCAAACACGTCGCGAAAATCCAGTGTCAGCCTGCGGGGCAGCGTGGCAATACTGAGCAGGCCAAGAGCACGTCCTGCGCCCGGGTCAATTTCCGCCACAGTGCCGTCATCCAGTTGCATGTGAACCTGGCCCGACAGCGTGCTCCTGAAGTTACCGTCAGGCCCGCCGCGCCAATACACATCAACCTCGGCATTGGCACGTTCACCGCTGATCATTTCGCCCAGGCCAAGAGATTTAAACGTCTCCAGGATGTTTGAACTGCGAAGCTCAAGCTTCAGCCCGGTCATCTGGCCATCGTCAGTCACCAGCCAACTACCCACGCCCTCTCCACCAAACGAAGGATGGGTGGTCCTGATCACGTCCAGGTTCAGACCCATTGGCGCCTTGGACGCTATCGCCTCCAGGGTGCCAAAACGCATATCACCAATGCCAAAATTCTTTACCCGAATTTCGTAGGGACGAAGAGTTCTTGGGTCGGTTTCATTCAGAGCTCCCTCTTCGGCCACTTCTTCGGCGCCGTCTTCGGCGTCGGAACCCATGAGAATCAAGCGTTCCATATCAACCCGGGCAGGCAACACGCCAGCCTCGTCCTGGGGCACGTTTACCTGTCCCAGGATGTTTTCGCTGTCGATGACAACTACCCATTCATCATTCACGTTTCGAAGCTGCAAGGCGGACGGCCCCATCTCCTGGGCAAGAGCCTTGAACTGATCCACCTGGAGATCCGCACGCTTGAGAATGGCGGTAAGACCCGGCGCATCCGGATCACGAACCTCGCCATTATCCAGGGACAGCCACTCATCTAACTGCAAGAATGCCGTACGACCGCTGATGCCCAGGCCGGGTTCACCGCTGCGATCGGGTACCTTGCCACCCAGGGCGATATCACCAAATGCCAGGTTGAAATCATCGTTCTCACGACTGAAATCCAGGTAGGCACGAACGTCATCGCCCAGGGATAATTCCAGGGTTCGCTGATCATGACTACGCAGGGTGTACAGAACCTCCAGCATGCGCACGTCTTCGGCATTCTTGAACATGGGACGTGGCAGACTCAAACCCATACCACCGAGTACGGAGCGGGCCGAGACCGTCACCGGCTGTTCGCTGTCTGCCGAGGGAAACCGTGCCACGGCAAACCAGTCAGTCTTGCCGCTAACCCAGGGTTTGATGATGGGGAAAAACTCCTCCATCAATTCGTCAGCATTCGACCAACCGCGCAGCAACATCAATGTCGCCTTCACTTCATCGGAGGACGGATCGGGACTTACATCCACCCTGACCGGTTTGCCCAGGTAGATTGCGTCGACGCCCTGGCCACTCAAGTCGCCCTCTTTGAGCAGCAAGCTACCATTTACTTTTTCGAGTCCGTGGTTCAATCCGACGGGGCGCACCGCGGCGTCCATAAGCTGCATATCCAGTGTCAGCTTATTGTTGTGGATCTCCTTCAGGGGAAGATACAACTCCAGGTCCACCCTGGCCCGACCGCCGGTTTCAAGACCATTGATTGCATCAAGATAGCGCTCACCCGGGGGAATCGCAGCAAGATAATCCAGCCCTGCATTAACCGTTCCCTCGGTCTGCCCCCATACGGTCAGCTCGGCCTCAGCAAGAATCGGAATCTCAGCCCGGGCCTTGACGATGCGATTCCCGGCCATGTTGCCATCGAGCACATCAACGCTTATTCCCGGACCCTCGAATACAACATGAGTATTCAGGTCGCGAATTTCTGGCCAGCCTTCCTTGTAGTCCAGGACCAGTTCATTAAGCACAAAATCTACCGTAAAACGCCCTTCGCCATTTTTGAATGGAAACTTGTCCAGCGGACCCTTCAACACCATTCGCCCCTCGGGGATTCGACCGCTGACAACGCTGCGATCCAGCCACTCCCGAGCTTTGGGTGAAAACTTCACAATCGGCAAATAAGCCGTCTTGTTAGCCACATTGCCGTTTTTGATCTGGGTCTCCAGATCTATCATCGGGGCTGTGCCATCAGTGGGCAGATCCAGACTCAGGGCGGTGTAGGTATAGATGTCCTGGTTAGCCAGCACCACATCAGCGCCACGAATTTTCAAACCACTTGCACTGCGCTGCCAGCTCAACTTCCCGATGGCCTGGTCAAAAATTATTGGATTTTCAAATACATTGGGGAAATCCACGGCCAGGCCCACCGAAGACAATTCAACCTCACCCCCGTCCTCGTTAGCCTTTACTGCCCCGGTAAGCCCCTGTATCCCCGGCAGCTTATCGACCGCATCGACCCCGGCTCCAGCCAGCTGGGCTCGCAATGAATAATTGGCATTTCCATCCGCCTGGCTGGCGTACTGCAAATTCAAATCGCTGACCATGCCTTTTGCATTCAGGCTCATCAACCGATTACGAATTTCCTCGTCAGGCACCCATGGCAAGAAGGGCTGGACGTCGTCCAGGTAAATCCGGTCTGCCGTCATATACAGCAATCGGCCATCACCATTTTTACGCGCCACCTCAAGACGGATGGCATCTGAATTCCAGGCACGCCCGTCCCTTTCTACAAGCAGGTCAAGAAGCTTGAACTGCCAGTCACCGGGCTTTTTGATCCACTCGAGCTTGCCCTCCAGTCGGCTGAAAGTGCTTCCCGGGGCGACATCCGATTCAGGTAATACCAGTTCATGCAGGTCCAGATCGACAATGCCGTTCTCCAGGCCCTGGGGCCCCAGAGATCCCCACACGGTGATATCCCCGTTGCCTCCGATGGGCGCACCAATCGTATCGGGAAGCACACGGTTCCAACCTGAAAGATCAAGCTCGCGAGCCTGAAACAGCAACTGCCAGTCCTGGTTCCCCGGACCCGCATCCAGGTTTTCCGTATTGGCAGTGATTCGCAGTGAGTTGCCGAGGTTATCCGGCAATTTAATAGTTACACCCAGGCTAAGCTCGCTGTCGGTCTTGTCTACATCCAGGGTTGCTCCCTGGAACTCCAGCGGCTCGCCGGGTCGCCTGGCACTGCTTAGTCGAATCGTTGCATCGCGAACTTCATAACGTCCGTTGGGCATCGGCGGCGCCTTTCCGGTGCCGGCCTGGCCCACATCACCCGGCTTCGCTGGCAAGACACGATTGAGCACGTAAAAGCGGCCGTCTTCGAGCTGCTCCACCTCCAGGACAATCCCTTCAATGCGCACACTGGATACCGCCAACTCCTGCTCGAACAGCAAGTCCATCATGCTGATCACCACCGAAATGGAATCCGCATCAACCACCGGGGTAACCCCATCAGGAGCCAGGACCACCGTATCTCTGAATACGATCAGCGGACCTTCCAGGGATAATCGCGCATCAATACTGCCGATCTTCAGGGGTCGCCCGATCGCTTGTGTTGCCCAGTCCTCTATCTGCGCCCGGTACTCGGGCAACTGGGGAAGGAACAGCCGAAACGACCCCACCGCCATTGCAAGAACGATCACCAGTCCCGCGACAATAGCCGCCGTCCATCGCCAGATTCTTCTGAAGACGCTAGACATGGGTCACGGGTGCCTCAACGAGGTCTGACCGGTTGCTGTTAGGTGGGAACCACATCAAATTGTTCCTGGCTATACATAGCCTCGGCCTGTAGTCGTATTGGAGACCCGGTAATGCTTTCAAGTTCCGCAACGCCGGAGGATTCATCATCCAGCATCGCTTCGATCACCTCGGGATGTGCCAATACCAGAATTTTCTGGAAATCGAACTGACTGGTATGCCTCAGGATTTCCCTGAATATTTCATGGCAAACCGTTTCTGAAGTCTTTACCCGCCCCCTACCCTCGCAAGTCGGGCAAGGCTCGCAAAGCATATTCTCCAGGCTCTCCCGGGTACGCTTGCGAGTCATCTCCACCAGTCCAAGACTGGATACTTCACAGACCTTGGTCCGGGCATTATCGGTTTCCAGGCAGCGCTGCAACGCTTCCAGCACCCGGTTCTTGTGGGACTGGTCTTCCATATCAATGAAATCGAGAATAATAATTCCACCCAGGTTACGCAGCCGCAGTTGCCTTGCGATGGTGACGGCCGCCTCCAGGTTGGTCTTGAAAATGGTTTCTTCCAGATTCCTGTGGCCAACGAACCCACCGGTATTTACGTCGATGGTAGTCATGGCCTCGGTCTGATCAATAATCAGGTGCCCTCCTGACTTGAGCAGAACTTTTCTATCCAATGCCTTTTGAATTTCATCTTCCACGCCATGCAAATCAAACACCGGACGCTCTCCTGAATAGAGCTCCAGTATTGGCAGCATTTCAGGAATGAACATCCGGGAAAACTCACGCATTTTTTCAAAAACACTCTGCGAATCAACCAGTACCCGGGAGATCTCCTGACCGGTCACGTCCCGCAATATTCGCAAGGCCAATTCCAGGTCCGAATGCACTATATTCCCTACCTTGGTTCGCAGAGCCTTCTCGGTAATGACATCCCATAACTTCTGAAGAAAAACCATGTCGGCGCGCAACTCATCAAAGCCCGCACCCTCGGCTGCGGTGCGTACGATAAATCCGCCCCGGGAATTCTCATCAATAAAACTTTGCACCAATTCGCGCAGGCGCTGGCGTTCGTCCGAGTCTTCGATGCGGGTCGATACACCCACACCACTACCCTTGGGCAAGTAAACCAGGTATCGGGACGGCAGGGTGATATAGGTACTCAATCGCGCGCCCTTGGTGCCCAGCGGGTCCTTGAGCACCTGCACGAGAATGTCATTGCCTTCGCTTACCAGGTCATCAATATTCCCGGGAGGAAGGTCCTGCAAATCATTGCCCACGGCAACTTTCGGATGTATATCCTTGGCGTGCAAAAACGCCGTGCGCTCCAGACCTATCTCAATGAATGCGGCCTGCATCCCGGGAAGGACCCGGCTGACCTTTCCCTTGTAAATATTGCTGATCAAGCCTCGTCGACTTGCCCGCTCAATATAAACCTCCTGGAGCACACCACTATCCAGCACTGCGGCGCGCGATTCCCGCTCGGTTACATTGATGAGAATTTCCCTGTTCATTTACGCGTCACCATAGAAGCCAACCCGGCCTCTGACAGCAGTTGGGCAGTCTCGAAAAGAGGCAGGCCCATTACGCCAGAATAGCTACCCTGCAAGTGTTTCACAAAAACCGCACCCATACCCTGTATACCGTAGGCTCCGGCCTTGTCGGCCGGCTCACCGGTGTTCCAATACGCCTCGGCCTCCCCGGGGCTGAAGATTTTGAATTCGACTTTGCTCTCACTCACTACGAACCGGGTCGTTGCCTCTACATACAAGGCAACGGCGGTAAAAACACGATGTTCGCGTCCGGATAATTTAGCCAACATGGCCAGCGCATCATCCCGATCACGTGGCTTGCCAAAAATCTCATCACCCAGCACCACCGCTGTATCCGCCGCCAGCACCGCTGAACCGGCGGGCACCAGGTGTTCACCGGCAAACTCGGCTTTCTCTTTTGCGATGCGCACGACGTAGTCCTCTGGCAGCTCTCCGGTCAGGGGAGTCTCATCCAGGTCAGGAATCAGTGTTGAAAACCGAACACCGATTTGTCCCAGCAACTCCGCTCGTCTGGGGGAGGCGGATGCCAGGTAGATAAAGTCTTGATTCATATATGGAAGTGTCATCTTTTCCGACTCTTCCCGCAAGCCGCGCAAATATCAACTAACGGGTGGCCGCCACAGCGACTGTCGGACCCTTCAGGCCCGGTGATAGGGATGGCCCTTCATCACCGACCAGGCCCGATACAATTGCTCGGCCAGCATCACACGGACCAAACCATGAGGCATGGTAAGCCTGGATAGGGACCAACTCATGTCGGCCCGTTCGATACACGGCGGCGCTAATCCATCCGGGCCGCCTACCAACAGGCATACATCACGGCCATCGCCCATCCAGTTCTCAAGATGGCCTGCCAGCACCTCGGTGCTAAACGACTTGCCATTCACTTCCAGGGCCACCACCCAATCACCTGGCTTGATGGCAGCGAGCATGCGCTCGCCCTCCGCCTCAATGGCTCTGTCCACCGGAATACCCCGGGCACGTTTGCCCAGGGGAATTTCCAGCAATTCCAGCTTGCACTCCCGGGGCATACGTTGGGCATATTCGGCAAATCCCTGCTGTATCCACGCAGGCATCTTTTGTCCTGGAGAAAGCAGGCGCAAACGCATGCTAGTCAGTACCGTCAGTTTTCCCGCGGCGCTGTGCCACCACATCCCACAACTTTTCAAGGTTGTAGAAATCGCGTACACGAGGCTGCATGACATGCACAAGAACGTCGTACAAATCCACCAGGATCCACTCTCCGCCCTCGGTGCCTTCCACCCCCAGGGGGCGTAATCCGGATTCCTTGGATGCATCAACCACCCGATCCGCCAGCGACTTGCAGTGGCGATCCGAGGTGCCGGTCGCAAGCACCATGTAATCGGCAATACTGGTCCGGCCACGAACGTCTATGACCTTGATATCGTGAGCTTTTCCATCCTCAAGAGCAGTTACTGCCAGGGCCTGCAATGTCTTGCTATCCATCAACGGTTTGTATCCTCTGTTTTAGCGCGGTCTGCGTAGCAGCCGCTACGCTTGATAATTTCACATGTCTCATCGGGAACCAGGAAACGCGGTTCCTGTCCTGCCGATACCATCTGCCTGATCGCCGTGCTGGATATCTCCAACTGGGTCACGGCATGTATATAAATCCGTCCTGACACTGCCTCGTGCAGGTCTCTCACCCTCGCGGTTTCCCGCTGCGACAAAACCCCATCCAGCTCACCCATATCCGGTGCGCTCCAGCCGGGTCGCTTCGCCACCACCACATGGGCGAGCTCGAAAATCTGCTGCCAGCGCGACCAGTCCGGAAACCCCAGGAAGGCGTCCATTCCCACGATCAGACACAGGGAACGATCCGGGAAATCCTTACGAAGGTCTTGCAAGGTATCCACCGAATACGATGGACCGTCGCGATGCAATTCCCGATCGTCCACCACCAACCCAGGTCGACCAGCCACCGCGGCACGAACCATTTCAAGTCGCGCCTGCCCCGAAGCAACCGGCACTCCCCGGTGGGGCGGCAGTCCGCAAGGAAGGTAACGCACCTCGTCCAGCCTGAGTAGTTGCAGCAATTCGTAGCCGGTACGCAGGTGGCCAAAGTGAATCGGATCGAAGGTTCCACCGAACACACCAATAGGAGCCTGTTGTCGCTCCATCACGGATTCCGGGGTGGTTTTACTTTGAGGGTGATCGAAAATCTCAACCTGCGGCCTTCAATCTAAGATTGGTACCCGCTAATTTTGCCACGATAAGGGCCAGTTCGTCCCAAATTGCGCCACTTGCCTGGCCCTTGACCACGCGATCTGCCCGGGCCAACTGGAGTTGCAGGGCATGAATCGACCCCGATGAATGGCGCTGCAAGGCGGCAGAAACCAGTGGTTTGCGCCTCGCCCAGACTTTATTCAGGACTTGACCGGGAGCGTCCCCATGGCTGATTTGCCACGCCAGGGGCGACAGGGTGCGCGCCTCGCGGCTCAGGGCCCAGCAAATCAGGACCGGCTCCACGCCCTCCTGACGCAGACCCTGGAGAATTCTCAGTGCCCTGGAGGAGTCGCCCAGCAAGGCGGCATCCACCAGGTCAAAAATATCGAACCGGGAGCTGTCTGAAACCGCTGCCTGGATCATGTCGGCATTGAGTTTCCCGCTACCGTGCAGCAATACCAGCTTGTCAATTTCCTGCTGGGCGGCCATCAGGTTGCCCTCAACCCGGGTGGCCAGTAGCCGCACCGCCTCCTCGTCCGCCTGCAATCCGCTGGCCCTCAGGCGCTGCTTGATCCAACCCGGCATCTGGGACTCTTCCACCGGCCAGATTTGAACCACCAGGCCGGCAGCGTCGATGGCCTTGGCCCAGCTTGTACCCAGGCTGCGCTTGTCCAGCTGGGGAGCCACCACCAGTAGCAGAGTATCCGGATCGGCATGACCGACCATTTCACTGATTGCCTTGCCGCCCTTATCGCCGGGCTTCCCGGTAGGCAGGCGCAACTCGACAATCTTTCGGCTGGCAAACAATGACAGGTTGCTGCCAGAGGCAATCAAGCCATCCCAGTCAAAGCCACGCTCGGCCACGTGCAGGTCACGCTCATCGAAACCCTGGGCACGAGCGGCTGCGCGAATCGCATCGCAGACCTCTCCCACCAGCAAGGGCTCGTCGCCACTGACCAGGTAGGCCCCGGCCAGGCCGCTCTTGAGCTTTTGTGCCAGTGCATTGGCCGGTACTTTCACTAGTTGGCATTCCTCTTGCGCAGTAGACCCACAATCACCGCCACGACGGCCATGGACCAGACAATCACCGGGCCGGTGGGAAGATCCATCAGGGCCGACAACAGCATACCCAGGATATATCCGGCTAGCCCGACGGCGTAAGCCGCCCACAAGCCCTTGCTACCCAGGTTGCGGGTCGGCAGGGCAGGGATAATCAGGCTGGAAAACACCAGGTAGACCCCTACCAGCTGCACCGAAACCGTGACACTCAGTGAGAACAGTATATAGAACCCGATGCGTTGAATTTTGTGGCGCAGGAAAAACCATGCAACCAGCACCACCAACGACATCACCGCAGCCGGACCCAGGGCCGCCAGGTCCACCCATAGAATCTGGCCTACAAGCAATTCCTTGAGTTCATCGCCACCACGGGGATTGTTGGCCAGCAGCACCATGCTTGCGGTTGCCGCCAGGACAAACATCACACCAATAATGGCTTCCTGCACATCCTTGAGGTTGCGCTCTACCCAGGTCAGGAAGATGGCGCCGGCAATAGCCGCAGTGAAAGCCGCAGCCTGGGCTGGATAGCCATGGATTTCCCAACCCAGGGTGCTGGCCAGGATGACACCCAGGCCGGCCAACTGGGCAACGGCCAGGTCGATAAAAATAATGCCCCGTTTGAGGACTTCCCTGCCCAGGGGTACGTGGGTGGACAACACCAGCACGCCCGCCAGCAAGGCCGGACCAAGAATGCTGATATCCAGCGCATTCCAGTTCATTTAGCTGCCCCTTCAAGGGTACTTACCAGTACCTCGAACATGCTGAACAAATCAGTTACCTGGGGCGTGCTGCCCACGGTATGGGGAAGCAACAGAACCGGGATGCCGGTGCGTTCTGAAAGCCATTCAGAGGGACGTGAATCCTGGTAGGAAGCATGCACGATACCCAGTATTTCCTGGCCCTTGAGCGTGGCCAGTAACTCCGACAAGTAACTGCTGCTCGGTGGCACACCCGGCTTGGGCTCCAGGGTCCCCGCCTCAACCAGCCCGGCCCAGGTAAACAGGTACACCCAACTGCGGTGGTAAGTCACAAGCCTTGAGCCCTGCAAGGCCTCCAGTCGCGTTGCCCAGTCCTGGACAGCTGAATTCCATCGTCCCTGGAAATCTGCGGAGCGAGCGGCGTAGGCCTCTGCATTGGCTGAATCCAGAACTTGCAGGCGCTTGCCCAACTCTGCGGCAACCAGGCCAATATTGCGTGGGTCCATCTGGATATGAGGATTGCCAAATGGGTGAATATCTCCGGCCGCCCTGTCCAGCACCTGGGGCTTTTCAAGCAGTGTGACAAATTCCGATGCGGCAAGAAAACCCGGCTGACCAGGCAGCACATCCCGGTTATTCGCCTTG
>ENA-UOYF01000070-UOYF01000070.1-marine-metagenome-genome-assembly--contig:-NODE-70-length-35970-cov-40.028066_pt1 | contig 35970 bp, 39 predicted proteins | sample MGYA00238171_ERZ767123 | MGnify/ENA primary metagenome ERZ767123 (study PRJEB28940, sample SAMN06267155) | marine metagenome | isolation source: Columbia River Estuary | place: USA:Columbia River Estuary... | reverse complement strand
CGGCCGGCTGCTTTTTCATCTTTTTCTTTTGCTTCAACCCAGAAATCGCCGTTGCGGGTCATTTCTTTTTTCCAAAAAGGTGCCTGGGTCTTCAATATATCCATAATAAACTGGTTCGCTTCAAATGCGGCGCCCCTGTGAGCACTACTGACAGCAACAAATACTATTTGGTCGCCCAGCGCTAATGCCCCATATCTATGGATGATCCGAATGCTGTTCAGATCCCAACGACGATGCGCTTCAATTTCTATTTCGGCCAGGACCTTTTCTGTCATACCCGGATAATGTTCCAGCTCTAGGCCGGTTATGAGACCGTCTCCTGAGAAATCTCTGACCAGGCCACTAAACATCACGATGGCGCCTTCTGTGTGATCACTATCGCGAATAGCCGCGTATTCCTCGGCAACGTTGAAATCTTCTTTTTGAACCAGAATCATGATTAGCCTCCGGTTACGGGTAAAAAGAAAGCAACTTCATCAGATGGGGACACCCTACATGCTTCATCAACCATGACCTGATTAACAGCGACTAATACGGCTCCCTTTTGAAATTTATCGGACCATGAAGGATCGCTATCCTGTAGCATTTTTCGAAGTTCGGCGACGGTCCCGCCCTCAAATGCATCACATTCGAGCTGGCTTCGGTCGAGATCTTCTCTAAGTTTGCCGAACAGCAATATCCGAATCATAGGTCTGCCTCAGTCTTTCGATTGTATTGTCCAGATTTGCCGCCTTCTTTTGTTTCAACCTGAATGTCTGTAATGCGCATGCCCGGATCAACTGCTTTGCACATATCGAATACGGTTAAGCAGGCAACAGAGACGGCGGTAAGCGCCTCCATTTCTACGCCGGTTTGACCCGCTAATTTACAGAGTGATCGGACCTCAACATGATCAGCATGCAGTTCAAAATCGATGGCGACTTTTGACAACATAAGCGGATGGCACAGGGGAATCAGGTCGCTGCATTTTTTACCCGCCTGAATGCCGGCTATGCGTGCCGTTTGCAACACATCGCCTTTTTTATGGCCAAACTGGGTAATTAACGCCATCGTCTCAGGCTTCATATAGACTTTGCCAGAGGCAACCGCTGTGCGCGTGGTCACCGGTTTGTCGCTGACGTCAACCATATTGGCTTCACCCTGTGCGTTCAGATGTGTCAGGCTCATCCTCGGGTCTCGCACAATTCGGTGGTGGATTTTTTTAGCTGGGCAACGAAATTACAAGGGCGATGACTGGCATCCAGCTGGCTCTTAATAATGTCCTCCCAGGCGGTTCGACAGGCATTGGTCGACCCTGGCATGGCGAAAATGACGGCTTTGTTTGCCATGCCGGCAACAGCGCGACTCTGAATAGTAGATGTGCCGATCTGGGAAAATGATATCTGACGAAACAACTCGCCGTAACCGTCCACTTCTTTATCAAATAGGGGTAGCAATGCTTCGGGCGTTGAATCTCGATCAGTAAACCCTGTTCCACCCGTGACCAGAATCACCTGAATATGATCAGTAGCAACCCATGCAGAGACAACGGCTCTTATTTTGTAAATATCATCGATAACAATTTTCTTGTCAGCAAGTAGGTGACCTGTTTGTTGCAATGATTCGGCTAAAAACTGCCCGGAAGTATCCGTTGATTCATCGCGGGTATCAGACACTGTTAATACAGCAATATTTAATGGCTCAAACGGAAGGGCTTTCTTGTGTCCCATAATGACCTCTATAAATTGAGTTGACTTTGTACATCCTGCCAATCGACAGTTGAATTGGTATTAATAAACACACTGGCATGTTCAAAAGGAATAGCCTGAGCCTGCAACGCTGCTAATAACGCTTTTATCGCATTGGGTGCATCGCCTGTAACGGCTTGGTCTACGAAGCGTTGTAATGCATCAGAAATTGGCACCACGAACGGCATGACACTGGCCTGAAAATAGACCGCGCAGTTACGGGCTTCTGCTTCAGATTGAAGGCGTTTCAGTTGTTCACTCGTCATCAGTGGCATGTCAACGGGTAAAACAGTCAACCAACCGGCATCGGGTAGATGTTTCAGCCCCGCGTGCAGGCCACTGCATGGCCCCATGTCGGGAATCACATCGGCTACAAACCCGGGTGCATTTCGGCTGATGATGACATCACTACAGTGAGAATTTAGTAACAAATTGCGGGTAAATTCCAGCATGGACTGATTGCCTCGCTGCAATAAGGATTTGTCGCTTCCCATTCGCAGAGACTTACCGCCAGCCAGCACAATGCCATAATGCTTCATCATTTTTCCCTATCCACCTAACATGGCCAACTGTGCAGTTGAGCCCGTGTTGTGCTCCTGTAAAAAATGACTGATTGGCTTAGTTTGCAGCACTTCTGATAAATAATTCTGTAATTCTATTTCCTTCCCAGGGACTAGCATCGGTGTCAGATCGTATCCGGAGTCACCAAATAAACACAGATGAAGTTTGCCAGATGAAGACACCCTAAGGCGGTTACAGGAATCACAGAAGTCTTTGCTATAGGGGGCAATAAACCCAATTTTTCCCTGATAATCGGCATGCTTAAATTCTTTAGCCGGTCCGGCCGCTTTGTCTCGAATCGTTTGTTGCCAACCGGTTTGCACTAACAGTTTCTGAACTGTTTCGGCACTGACGTGGTTGCTGGCGAAATAGTCGGCGTTATCACCGGTTTCCATTAATTCGATAAATCTCAGCGTGAGGTCAGAGTCCTTTACCCAATCGATTAGCTTATGCAAATCAGTCAGGTTGTATTGCTTTAATAGCACCGTGTTTATTTTAATCGTTTTAATGGCGCTTATTTGGGCCAGCTTTATCGCTTCTAACAACTTATCAAGCTCGTCTCTACCAGTAATGGCATCAAAAACTCTGGGGTCAAGACTGTCACAGCTGATGTTTAATGCATCTAAACCAGCGTCAGCCCAGCTGTCCAAGTATTTAGACATTTTATGGCCATTGGTCGTCATGACAACGGACTTAATGCCAGGAGTCTCTTTAAGTAGTCTGATAATTTGAGGCAGGTCTTTACGTACCGATGGTTCTCCACCGGTAATACGAATTTTCTCAATGCCCATGGCAGCAAACGCAGCTGCGATATGCCCAATATGATCAAGGCTTAGGCTGCTGTAATCAGCGCAGGGCATGCCGTCAGGCAAGCAATAATTGCAACGGTAGTTGCACAGGTCAGTAATTGATAGCCGTAAATAACTAAACTGCCGGCCAAAAGCATCTTGTAACATAGTCAACACCTTTCCAAAGTCGGGAGATCAATCTGTTTCCAGAATGACCCTGGCAGCTCAAGGCTGCGGCGAAAAAACCTTACCTGATTGGCTTAGGTTGAGACGCTTCGGGTTGCATAAGAAGTATACAGTGTAGGTCAATTTTTTTTAAAAAAACAGAACGGCTGAGGCATTAAAAACGCATTAACCTCCTCCATCTGATTATCCGGTCACAGAATGGAGCGCCACATAATACGTGCAAACGGTCGCGATTTGTCAGGCTTCCGCGAAATAGAACAAGTGACGTTTAGTTTGGGCTGACTTGCGTCATCTTTTTGTCAGTTTGATAAAGCGGTGTAGGGCAGCATATTGATCCAATGGTCATTAAAAGCTGGATGATCTTGTGCAACCCAATGCCTGTTTCATAACATTTCTTGTAATGGTAATCGCTGAAAGCCCACTGAAACAGCCATCGCCCAATAAAACCATCAACTCACTACGGCTTTTGCCCACTGTCTTCTTTCAAGATTCCGTAAAGGCCTAGGCTCTATATAGGGCCAATGTGTTCCGGCTAAAGTACTGGCAAAGAAATTTTGAGCGCCTAAAATTAACGTATTGATTTTCTGGAGCAATACCAATGGCTGAAAGTTCTATGGCACAACATGATAAAAACAAAGAATTAAAAGTATTTCTATTTCTTACCGTAGTAATGGCGCCTGTTCTTTCTGTTGCCATTATTGCCGGGTATGGATTTATTGTGTGGATGATGCAATTGCTGAATGGGCCTCCGGGGTTTTGATCCAGGATTAAACCATGACTATCGATTACAGCAAACGTGCGCTTTTTTCCAGAAAGATATTCACTCCGGAACAGTCTCTTCCCACGCCACTGCGTCCGCCGGGAGTGGCTAGCGAAGACCGCTTTATTAAAGACTGCACGCGATGTGACCAGTGCATCAAAGCCTGTGCAGAGCAGATTCTTTTTAAAGGGTCTGGTGGTTATCCAGAGATTAGTTTTGAGACGGGAGAATGTACTTTTTGTTTTGACTGCATTGCGACTTGCGAGCCAGGTGCGTTAACAATGGAGCAGCTACCATGGGCCTATGTTGCAACGACAAATAGTCAATGTCTGCCGGTAAATGGTGTTGCTTGTCAAAGTTGTCAGGATAGCTGTGATCAAAATGCTATTGAATTTAACTATACCAAAACAATACCAACACCCGACATTATCAATGAGCGCTGTAACGCCTGCGGTGCCTGTGTATCGGTTTGCCCTACAAAGGCTATCTCAATCCAATTACCAGCAAAGAGAGACACCAATTGAATAACGAAATTCATATTTCAAGCTTAGTCGTACACTGTATGCCCGAGAACCTGAGTTCTGTAAAACAACGCCTAATGGATCTCAATATTGATATTGAGTTCCACGGAATTGAGGAAGCTGGAAAGTTAGTTATCGTTCTCGAGTCTGAAGGTAAAAAAGGCATTATGAATAGCATTGATCAAATTAATGCTACCGAAGGCGTACTTAATTCAGCACTTGTTTATCATCAGATAGCAGAAGCATCAGAACTAGATGAAGCAGCAGAGCTTCCTGATGATTTTGTTTTTCCTGAACATATTATCAATGAACATTCTTCTAATAATCCAAACCCAACTGAATCTGTGGACACGCACTCTGCAGGAGGCCCTTTATGAGCTCATCAAAAACAGGTATTCAAATCACTCGACGTGATTTAATAAAGGCACAGGCCGCCATGACAGCTGCGGCTGTCGCGGGTATGTCTATTACTGCAAACGCCACCAACCTTATTGCTTCAAGCGCCGATAACCAATTGAAATGGTCTAAAGCGCCTTGTCGTTTTTGTGGCACAGGATGTGGCGTTAGTGTTGCAACCAGAAATGGCAGGGTTGTAGCAACACATGGCGATGTTGAAGCTCCGGTTAACAAGGGTCTTAACTGTGTTAAAGGGTATTTCTTAGCCAAAATCATGTATGGCAAAGACCGTTTAACTCAGCCATTGCTGCGTAAAAAAGATGGAAAGTTCCATAAAGAAGGCGATTTTACTCCGGTATCTTGGGATGAAGCTTTCGACATTATGGCAGAAAAATGGAAAGCAACACTGAAAGAGAAAGGCCCTGATGGAATCGGATTCTTCGGTTCAGGCCAATGGACAGTGTGGGAAGGTTATGCTGCTTCCAAGTTGATGAAAGCAGGATTTTTATCGAACAACCTTGATCCTAATGCGCGTCATTGTATGGCATCTGCTGTTGGTGGCTTTATGCGTACTTTCGGAATCGATGAGCCGATGGGCTGTTACGATGATTTTGAAAATGCCGATGCCTTCGTACTCTGGGGCTCAAATATGGCCGAAATGCACCCCATATTATGGACCCGATTAACTGACCGTCGATTGAGCCATCCGCATGTTAAAGTTGCCGTATTATCAACTTTCGTGCATCGCAGCTTCGATTTAGCCGACATACCAGCCGTATTTACCCCGCAGACAGACTTGGTGTTGTTGAATGCAATTGCTAACTACATCATTGAATCGGGTTCTGTTAATAAGGACTTCGTATCCAAACACGTTAATTTCCGAAAGGGTAATACCGATATTGGCTATGGTTTACGGCCGACTCATCCGTTAGAAATGAAAGCTAAAAATGTTGATAATGCTGGCGGTTCAACTCCGATAGATCTTGAAGAATTCGCCAAATTCGTGTCGACCTATACCTTCGAATATGCCGAGAAAATGTCAGGCGTACCTGCGGCGACGATTGAAAAAATTGCCAAGCTGTATGCTGATCCAAAAACCAAGGTTATGTCACTGTGGACCATGGGTATTAACCAACATACACGTGGTGTGTGGGCAAATAATCTGCTGTATAACATTCATTTGCTTACCGGCAAGATTTCAGAGCCAGGCAATAGCCCGTTCTCATTGACAGGCCAGCCATCTGCATGTGGAACCGCGCGTGAAGTAGGAACCTTTGCTCACCGATTACCTGCTGATCTGGTTGTTAATAATGAGGAACACCGTACCTACTCCGAGAAGAAGTGGAAAATTCCTAAAGGTATTCTAAACGGAAAAGTAGGGGCTCACGCCGTATTGCAAAGCCGGAAGTTAAAAGACGGTGACATAAACTGTTACTGGATCCAGGTTAACAATAACTTACAAGCAGCACCGAATATGAATGAAGAAACCTATCCGGGATATCGTAATCCGGATAACTTCATTGTAACGTCTGATGCTTATCCTACCGTAACCGCAGAAGCCTCTGACCTGATTTTACCGACCGCAATGTGGGTCGAAAAAGAAGGTGCTTATGGAAATGCTGAGCGGCGCACCCAGTTTTGGCACCAACTTATTGACGCACCAGGCGAAGCGCGATCAGACTTATGGCAGCTAATGGAATTCTCAAAGCGGTTTAATATTGAAGAAGTATGGCCTGCAGATATTCTTGATGCGAATCCTGAGTACAAAGGCAAAACAATGTTTGACGTATTGTTTGCCAATGGCCAGGTAGATAAGTTCCCACTATCTGAAACCGCTACCGAGTATAAAAACTTCGAGTCTGAATATTTTGGTTTCTATGTACAAAAAGGTCTCTTCGAAGAATACGCTAACTTTGGTCGTGGAAAAGCACACGATTTGGCGCCGTTTGATATGTATCACCAGAGTCGTGGTTTACGTTGGCCTGTCGTTGATGGCAAAGAAACCCAGTGGCGTTTCAAAGAAGGTTCTGACCCCTATGTGAAACCAGGTACGGGTTGGGAATTCTATGGTAAGCCAGATGGTCGAGCAGTCATTTTTGCACTGCCTTATGAGCCACCAGCAGAATCGCCTGATGAAGAATTTCCGCTATGGCTAAGTACTGGCCGTGTATTGGAACATTGGCATTCAGGATCTATGACACAACGAGTACCCGAGTTGTATAAGGCGTTCCCAGACGCGGTTTGCTTTATGCACCCGGACGATGCATCAGCTCAGGGAATGCGACGCGGCGATGAAGTAAAAGTGATCTCTCGTCGGGGTGAAATCAAAACCCGCATCGAAACTCGTGGACGTAATAAGCCACCTAGAGGGCTGGTTTTTGTACCCTGGTTTGATGCCAGCCAGTTGATCAACAAGGTGACGCTGGATGCAACTGATCCATTGTCGAAACAAACCGATTTTAAAAAGTGTGCAGTTAAAGTCGTGAAGGCATAAGGAGACCAACATGAAAACGCTAATCCTATCTTTGGTAACCCTGCTTGTGGCCGGCACGTTGGTTATGGCAGAAACTCAAGTGGCGACCCTTCGCGGAAGTACAGACTTAACCGCAGAACCTACACCACCGATTATGCAACAAGCCGAAAATAAAGATTTGAAGCGGGAGCGAGCATATCCTCAGCAGCCACCGACAATCCCACATAAAATAGATGGGTATCAGGTTGATCTGAACTTTAACAAATGTTTGAGCTGCCATAATCGAAAAACCGCTGAAAAATCTCAGGCGCCGATGGTGAGTATTACCCACTTTCAAAACCGAGAAGGACAGTTCCTGATTGATGTAACACCCGCACGATATTTCTGTAACCAATGCCATGTGCCTCAACTGGATGCAATACTCCTAGTTGAAAATATGTTTATTGATATGGATACCTTGGTAAGCCAGGGCAAATAGTAACGGAACTGAAATATTTAATGAGGTAATAAGGTGAAAAAACTCATCACGATGTGGAAAGAAAATTGGCATATATTGTCGCGTCCAAGCGTGCACTATTCCATAGGCTTTCTGGTCATTGGTGGCTTCCTTGCAGGTATTATTTTCTGGGGTGGTTTTAACACTGCCATGGAAATAACCAATACAGAAAAATTCTGCACAAGCTGCCACGAAATGGAGAATAATGTTTTTGAAGAGTTAAAAACGACCATTCATTATTCTAACCGATCCGGCGTTCGGGCTATCTGCTCGGACTGTCATGTGCCACACAACTGGACCAATAAAATGGCCCGTAAAATGGCAGCGTCTAAGGAAGTCTGGGGCAAAATTTTTGGAACCATTAATACGCCAGAAAAGTTTGAAGCCAAACGACGTCATTTGGCTGAAAATGAATGGGCCCGCTTTAAAGCGAATGATTCTTTAGAGTGCCGAAACTGCCATAACTTTGATTCAATGGACTTTACTCGTCAAAGCACTCGTGCCGCTGACCAGCATGCGGAAGCCCTGACTGGCAATGATCCTAGTCGAGAAACCTGTATCGATTGTCACAAAGGAATCGCGCATCGGCTTCCTGATATGGCTGGTGTACCAGGTTACTGATTGGATTGAAGGCACGTGAATCTACACCAAAAAGGAAAGCAATGGCTTTCCTTTTTTTTATCCCAGTAAATAAGTGAGCGCTGTGACGCTGCCGACATTGTGTTCGATCCGATAGTCAGGAATCCTCACATTGTGATTCATTAGCACAAGTATTGTGAAGCGTGCTCGATTACTCGTGCTTTCATCAAAAAAAGCATTCTTCTGGAAATGCAGAAAAGGATTTAAGCAATAGAAATGTTATTGGTAGCTTCATAGGCATTTAAGGCTAAAAGTACGCGCGCGGCAGTGTTTACCTGGCTTGCGCTGTTAAATGCGTAGTTGCCAGATCAAAAGCCAGTCCAATGATCTACAAGATCAGAATCGCGCGCTTCTATTTTCCAAACATTAACTATTTTCTGTTTGTGAATAATATAAAAGACGCTGCCCACGCAATTTTTATTAGAATTCCTTAGGGGCATAGCCCGTCACAACTTTGACACCGATCTCACGACCTACTGCAGTCAATGGGTGCACAACAATCAGGCCACGCACGGATTTTTTTAATTTCCCCATGTCTGCTTGTTCGGCTTGGGTTAGCGGGCGGTTAAAGGCTAGAGCGGTAATGCTACGGCCTTTGCTGCTATTTTGACGTGTCTGTAGTTGTTTGTAACTGGCAATTTTTTTGTTGGCTTTGTCCAGCTTACCTTGAAAGTAAATAACTCTTTCTTGGTCGTTACGCTGCTGTGCGGCTACTAGTTTGTTTTTACAAACATCGAGTTGATTGTTCAACTTCTGCAGATCGTTCTTTATATTCATGGGGGGGGTACCGTATAAACTGCTCTATGAATTTCGTGAGCGGTCATTGTAACAGCTAGTGAGAGAATGAGATGCAAATAACAAAGGCCTGGCCACAATCAATGGGTACAGGGTCATTGATGTGCTGTGTATTTTTGGCCTCTGTGAATACCTAATTTCACTAACTGTGAACACCAAATGTTGCCTAGCCTGAACGGTTTTACCTCCTTGTGATATTTAAGGTAGAGATGGGCGGAAGAGATGGGTGTCCTAGTTACTAATCATGCCTAAGATCTAGCCGTTAGTCCTGTGAGCCGTCAACTCGGCCAAAAGCCAATGCCCAACCCGATGGCACCAAATACCACAGCAAAAATACGGTCGAACCACTGTTTTGAATTGAAGTAAGCCGTTCTTACACCCGCACGGGAAAACAACAGGGCATAGAGCTGAAATACCACCAAACCCTGAAACACGATAATGAAGTTGAGCAACATAATCTCAGATATCGGGGTGTTCTGTGGAATGGCGATGGAATATAACGAGACAAAAAACAAGATGGCTTTCGGGTTGGTCAGGTGCAACGCCACACCGCGCCAATAGCTCTGAGCCCAAGTACGACGAGGGGTGGTCGGTTGGGTTGTTAATGTGGTCTTGGTCCGCGAGGCCATGGCTGATTGCCACGCCATCGTCAACAAATAGGCGGCGCCCAAGTACCGCAAGCCGGTAAATATCCAAGGCTCGGTCATCATCAATGCGCTAATGCCAAAGGCGGCCGACAAGGACCATATCAGCGAACCTGTGGTAATGCCAAAAGCAAGGACAGCACCCTGCTGCCGCCCCTGTGACATCGAGGCATTGGCTACCGCCAAAGTCGCTGGCCCTGGGCTAACAACTGCCAGAAATGCTGCAAAAATAATGATGCCGTAATTCACTTCCACCCAGACCACACTCCTTGAATCGTTGTAGCGTCACCGTTGAACCCGCAACGGTTAATCTCAGCCCTGCCTAGCGCCTTATCGTTAATGCATTGGTTACCAATAGCGGGGAGTATATAACACTGCTGGCAGCGGAAAGGCACGTACTTTCAATCACAGGTATACGAACAGCCAACCACGCGTCTGCTCAAACACCATGCGGAATGTGGCAAGGCGATGCACAGGGTATGGTCAAAGATCCTCAATGGCGCCGTTCGGCTGAACAGCACCCATAAAAAAACCCAACGGTCAGACGGTGTCTCAGCGTTGGGTTGTGCTTACTGTGTCGGACGGTGCTTTGTTACTCTACCGTTACCGATTTTGCCAAGTTACGCGGTTGGTCAACGTCGGTGCCCTTGATGATGGCGACGTGATAGCTCAACAACTGCAAAGGAATGGTGTACAACACCGGTGCCATATAGTTGTCGATGTCGTCCATCTCGATCACTTTAATGCCGTCCATGTTTTTAAAGCCGGCATCTTTATCGGCAAACACATACAGCTGACCGCCACGGGCACGGACTTCTTCCATGTTAGATTTTAGTTTTTCTAACAGGTCGTTGTCTGGTGCTACCACGATCACGGGCATTTCAGAATCGATCAAGGCCAATGGTCCATGCTTCAATTCACCTGCCGCGTATGCTTCAGCGTGAATGTAAGAAATTTCTTTCAGCTTTAATGCACCTTCCATCGCAATCGGGTACTGGCTGCCACGGCCTAGGAACAAGGCATGGTTTTTGTCAGCAAAATCTTGCGCCAAGGCTTCAATTACAGGGTCGAGTTTCAAGGCGTTTTTGATCTGCGCCGGCAACTTCTCGACACCTAAGATCAAGCGATCGAGCAGTTCATCGGAAGCACCGCGGTATTCTGCGATTTTGATGACCAACAGCATTAAGCCGACCAACTGTGTGGTAAAGGCTTTGGTAGAGGCCACGCCGATTTCAACACCCGCACGCATCATGTAAGCCATGTCGCTTTCACGTACCAAGGATGATCCCGCCACGTTACAGATGGTTAACGAGGCTTTGTATCCCAGTTCTTTAGACAGCATGAGTGCCGCCATGGTGTCGGCTGTTTCGCCTGACTGTGAAATGGTAATCAACAGGGAATTGGGTAGCACCACTGATTTTCTGTAACGGAATTCAGAGGCAATCTCAACCTGACAAGGAATACCAGCAAGTTCTTCAAACCAATAGCGCGCGACCATCGCCGAGTGATACGAGGTACCACAGGCAATGATCTGAATGGCTTCGATGCCCTTCAAAATTTCTGGCGCTTGGGTACCAAAGCTTTCAGCGATCACGCGGTTGTGCGCAATACGGCCTTCTAACGTGGCGCTGATCGAATCAGGCTGCTCGTAAGTTTCTTTGAGCATGAAGTGGCGGTAACCACCTTTGTCACCTACGTCGTGTTTTACTTCTGAATCTTTGGCGACACGCTCAACCGGGTTGTTGTCTTTGTCGAAAATACGCACGCTGTGACGGGTCACTTCGGCGACATCACCTTCTTCTAAAAACATAAAGCGGCGAGTCACAGGCAATAAGGCCAACTGGTCTGACGCAATAAAGTTCTCACCAATACCCATGCCTACTACCAAGGGTGAACCTGATCGGGCCACGACCATCACACTTGGGTCGCGAGAGTCGATTGCCACAGTGCCGTAGGCACCGTCTAACAATTGACGTACCGCCAACATGGCTTCTACCAACGAGCCGCCTTTTTTGAGCTCGCGGTCGAGCATGTGCGGTATCACTTCGGTGTCTGTGTCAGAGGTAAAGACGTAACCTTCTGCTTTGAGTTCTTCACGCAACGCATGGTGGTTTTCAATAATGCCGTTGTGAACAACCGCAATGTTCTTGTTCGACACATGCGGGTGGGCATTGGTTTCGTTTGGCTTACCGTGGGTTGCCCAACGGGTGTGTGCAATACCGGTACCGCCAGCCAATGGATCTGCTTTCAACGCCCGCGCCAATTCATTGACCTTGCCGACACGGCGTACGCGTGCCATGTCACCGTCATGCAATATGGCTACACCAGCGGAGTCATAACCGCGGTATTCAAGTCGACGAAGCCCCTCAACCAAGATGTCGGATACGTCACGTTGTGCTACAGCACCTACTATTCCACACATATTTTGTCCTCTCGCCGGATAGCCCGGTCGTATTATTATTGAATATTGGCTTTGACAACCATGTCACTGAGTTGATCTAAGCGCTCAAAACACCGATGTACACCAACACCAACCAAATCAGATTCTTTTGCATCGGCGGTAAATCCCCACACCTGCATGCCTGCATTGAGTCCTGCTGTCGCGCCGATAATCGAATCTTCGATCACCACGCAGTGTTCGGGTGCTATGGCCAATTTGCTAGCAGCAGCCAAATAGGCACCGGGGTGCGGTTTTGGCATGTTCAGCGCTTGACCACTAAACCGCAGGTCAGACGCAAAAAAGCGGTCGAGCCCTGTGGCTTCAAACTTAAAATTCATGTCGTCCCAACCGGCGTTGGTGACCACGGCAAAGGGCAAAGTCAAACTGGCCAGCATCATTTCTGCACCCGGCATTACCGGTTTGGTGTCTTTCACGCGTTGGCGAAAGCGTTGATTCCACACCAATGACGCTGCATCCCAATCGCCCACCTTGCCTTCAAAATTGGCTTCTAGCCAGGCTTTCACTCCGGCTTCTGTTCTTCCCGTGAGGTGTAAACGACAGTCCTCATAGGTCATTGGTATGCCGGCTTGCTGTAACAGTTCGGCATTAATCTCATTAGCCATACGCTCTGTGTCCATCAGGACGCCATCGCAATCGAACAAAATGGCTTTGATCATTTATGGTCCTTAACGGGACGTTTCCAACTGTCAATGGTGACTTGTTTTGCGCGACCGATGGTCAATTTGTTAGCAGGGATATCTTTGGTAATGACCGAGCCTGCGCCCACAAAGGCACCTTCATTTAAGGTCACTGGCGCAACCAAGGTAGAATTTGAACCCACAAACACATTGTCATGGATGGTCGTCACATATTTATTGGCACCATCATAGTTACAGGTAATGGTACCCGCACCAATGTTTACGCCCTCACCCATGACCGTGTCGCCAACATAGGTAAGATGATTCACTTTAGAGCCTTTGCCTATATGGGCTTTTTTGATTTCTACAAAGTTGCCCAGCTTGGCCCCATGTTCTAGCACGGTACCCGGACGGACACGGGCAAAGGGACCTACATTACAAGACGTTCCAATGACCGCGTCTTCAATCACGGTGTTGGCTTCAATTCGCGTACCGTCACCAATGGTGCAATTTTTAAACACGCAATTAGGACCGATGCTAACGTTATTACCCAGTGTCACAGTGCCTTCGAATACCGCATTGATGTCGATATCGCAGTCTTGACCGGTCGTAACCGTTCCACGCACATCAATGCGTGCTGGGTCGGCGAGGCTCGCGCCATTGGTCATCAGCACATCAGCCTGTTGGCGCTGATAAAAGCGTTCCAATTCAGCCAACTGCAGGCGGTTATTCACACCCAGGGTTTCTTCAATCTGATTCGGGTTGACTGTTTCTACGGTCAATCCCGCTTGCACTGCCATCGCAATCACATCGGTGAGGTAGTATTCGCCCTGTGCATTGCTGTTGGACAATGTTGGTAACCAATCGTGCAGATGGCGCGACTCTATTGCCAAAATGCCGGTATTGATTTCTTTGATGTTGCGCTGTGCATCAGTGGCGTCTTTTTCTTCGACGATAGCGGTTACCCGCCCTGCCTCATCACGCACGATACGACCATAGCCTTTTGAACTCGCAGGTATGGCAGTAAGCAACCCCATGCTGGTTGGGGTGACTTTTTCTAATAAGGATTCTAGGCTGTTGGTTGCCGTGAGCGGCACATCACCGTACAACACCAACGTAATGCCGTCTTTCGACATCACTGGCAACGCTTGGGCAACCGCATGTCCGGTTCCCAACTGTTCCAATTGGTAGACTAGGTTTACGTCAGTGCCTGCAAAATAAGACTCAACCGTTTCTGCGCCGTGACCGATAACGACATGAATATCCGGCTGCTCACTGAGGGCTAGCCTTGATGCAGTATCAACCACATGTTTTACAAGAGGACGACCTGCAAGCGGGTGCATGACCTTAGGCAGGGCGGACTTCATTCGTGTGCCTTTACCGGCAGCGAGAATTACAATATCGGTTTTCACAGGGAACTTCCGTTTTTAGTGAGGTGAACTGGTTCACATCATGTTATGGGAAATATGGGGCGTTCACCAGTATTTTTGCCCCGTAAACCACCATCTAAGGTAACATCCCATTAAGGCGACCGGGGGTTAAGACCCATCAAGTTGCCGCTAACTGGTTCACATTATGGCACAATAAACGGAAATAGTGGCAGTTAATTAAGGAGTATTTCGATGGTTCATCCTAAAATTACGGAATTTGGCGGTTGGGTATCTCCCTTTTCTGCCGATTTAGTCACCGCCAATAATCTACGAATCAATAGTCCACGCGTCTATCGAGGGTCGGTTTATTGGGTAGAGCAGCGTCCCAGCGAAGGTGGCCGTGCGGTGCTGATGCGTCAAACCGATACGCAAACCCCTGTCGATGTAACCCCTAAAGGTGTCAGTGTTGGCAGTCGTGTGCATGAATATGGTGGCGGCGAATACTGCTTTGTGGACGATACCGCCATCTATTGCCAATTATCGGACCAGCTCCTGTATCAGATCTCGCTAGCACAACCCAGTGCAGAACCGCGCGTGATAACGGCCGACAACGGTTTGCGATATGCCGACATGGTCTATGATGCGCCGCGTAACCGACTGATCGCTGTGGTGGAAGACCACCGACAAGCTGGCCCGCCTGTGAATAGCTTAGCCAGTGTTGATCTAACATCCGGCGCCACGGCTGTCCTAGTCTCCGGTGATGACTTTTATGCATCGCCTACGGTGAGTCCTTGTGGACAGTTTTTGGCCTATTTCTCTTGGAATCAACCCAATATGCCTTGGGATGCCACCACACTGTGGCGCAAGGATTTGTCGAATGACGCCCCTGCTGCTGCCGTCGCTGGCAACGGCAATGAATCTGTTTGCCATCCTCAATGGTCTCCCGACGGACGGTTATTTTTTGTATCTGATCGTTCAGGTTGGTGGAATTTGTATACCTGGTCAGCCAATACCGTGACCCCCGTGTGGCGAGACGAAGCTGAGTATGGCCTGCCCCATTGGCAGTTTGGTCAGCACACCTATGCCTTTGCAGACGCAAACAGGATAGTGGCTATTCGTTCGTCCGATGGACGTCAAACCTTGGTTACTATGACGCTGGATGACAACGGCGTCGCAACCCAGACCCAGGCACTGACATTGCCCTATAGCACCTTCAATAATCTCACCATTCACAATGGTCTCATGTGTGTTCAGGCGGGCAGTGCTATTGAAAGTAGCCGTGTTATTGGCCTACAGCTAGATAACGCGGGCCACCATGTGGTGCGTACTAGCAATGACCTCGTCGTGGACCCTGCCTATATCTCACAGGCAAAAGCCATAAGCTATCCCACTTCCGACGGCGACACAGCCCACGCATTTTTCTATGCACCCCAGAATCCTGATTTTATCGCACCAGAAGGTAGCCTGCCGCCGTTGGTGGTGTTTTTACACGGTGGCCCTACCGGCGCTACTTCTGCTGAGCTAGATGTGAGGAAACAGTTTTGGACCAGTAGGGGTTTCGCGCTATTGGACATCAATTATCGTGGCAGTACGGGCTTCGGCAGGGCTTATAAAGAAAAACTCACAGGACAGTGGGGCGTTGCTGATGTCGCTGACTGTGTTTTTGGCGTTGACCATGCGGTTGCCTTGGGTTGGGTAGATAAAAACAAGGTGGCCATTCGTGGTGGCAGTGCAGGCGGATATACCGTACTCGCGGCCCTGGCCTTTACCGACAGATTTGGCGCGGGTGCAAGCTACTACGGTATCGGTGATTTGGAAACGTTGGCAGGTGACACCCACAAGTTTGAAGCACGTTACATGGATGGTCTGGTAGGGCCATATCCTGAAAGCAAGGCGGTATACCAATCCCGCTCTCCAATCCATTCGATCGATAGGATCAACTGTCCTGTCATATTGTTTCAGGGATTGGATGACAAGGTGGTACCACCCAACCAAGCCGAGGACATGGTGACTGCCCTTAAAAACAAAGGTGTTCCTGTTGCATACCTCACCTTTGCAGGTGAAGGCCATGGCTTTAGACAGGCAAAGAATCTTAAAAAGGCTCTCGAATCCGAATGGTATTTCTATGGGCGCGTGTTCGATTACGACGTCAGCGGTTACAGTGAGCCTTTTGATTTCTGATCCGAACAAACCCTCACACACTAGGTTGTTCATATTAGGGGTTTCATAGATAGCAGCACCAGTGGGTGCTGCGTGCTCTTGTGGGCAACCTTGGCTGGCTATCGGTACTTATTATTGAAACATGCACTGGGTGAGTTATCGCTTCCTTCTGATCGCCTATCTTGGGACCCTAATACCCTCGCATTTTTCTTTTGCAGATCAGCAAGCCAACCCATCACGTCGGGTATTCGGCTACGTGGTCGGCTTTTAGCCTATTTTCAGTCTTTTTGAAAACTTGATAAGCATCAAAGCATGATCAGTTTACTCCATGGCGCTCATCTAAGGGTCTATATTTACTTATAGATAAGCTTTTGGAATTAATGGTAGTCTACTTTCGAATTAATCAACGGAACTGCTAAGACAGGGTGCACTGAGTGGCAGAGTTGTTCGATGTAAACATGCAGTGTTGATACACACTTAACTATTGGAAGGACTCTTAATATGAAGATTTTTAAATTGGCGCTACCCTTGTTAGCCTCGTTTGGCTTGTTGGTGTCAGCAACCGCTATCGCAGATACCACCGAAGCCTACAAAATCAGCCATGGTGGTAAGATATACGATAACTGGGCAAAAACCTTGATGGTCGCGTCTCCAACGGAGACCCATCCGTCCTATCCTGCAGTTTCAGGAAGGACTGGCGACGGCACATGGCGTTGCAAAGAATGCCACGGTTGGGATTATAAAGGTGCTGCTGGTGCCTACAGTTCTGGTTCACACTTTAGCGGCATAAAGGGCGTCAGTGGTGTTGCCGGAAAATCTGTAGACAGCATTATGGCGATTATCCGTAACCAGACTCACGGCTACACCAAAGCCATGATTTCTGACGAAGCATTGTCAAACCTGGCCTTGTTCCTATCTAAAGGCATGTTGGATCCTACACCTTACGTTGCCATGCCAGGCAAGATGGTTAAAGGTGATGCAAATCGCGGCGCTGGATTGTTTGAAACCCTGTGTGCTGGTTGCCATGGACTCGATGGAACCCTGATAAACTTTGGCAGCAGCGATAAGAAAGAGTTCGTTGGAACTGTTGCAGCAGGAAATCCATGGGAAATGATGCATAAGCTACGTTTCGGACAGCCGCTCACCCCCATGCCTGCATTATTGGCTTTACCCAATCAGGACATGTTGGACATCCTAAGTTATACGCAGAGCTTGCCACAAAAATAAGGTGCGTTATCCCATTTAAGCAGCCAGTTGGCTGCTTTTTTTGTGCAGCTAGTACGTATTTAGGACAAAAAAAAAGCAGCCAGATGGCTGCTTTTTCGTGCTGTCGCTCGCTTAGCGCTTACGACCTGAACGTAGCTCTTCAAGAATTCGCAACTGAGCAGTTGCAGCAGCCAATCTGGCAGCTACAGCAGCAAATTGCTCATCCGCCTGATGCTCGGCCAAATCATTAGCTGCTTTGGAGCGGGCTTCAATGGCTTGTGCTTCGTCAATATCACCTGCACGCAATACCGTATCTGCCAAAATGGTGATGCTGCTAGGCTGTACTTCCAGGAATCCACCTGAAACGTACATCACTTCAACACTTCCATCTTGCATGGTAAGGCGTACTGGTCCTGGGACCAGTGACGTCAACAGAGGTGCGTGGCCAGGTAAAATACCCAGCTCACCCAAAGTACCACGCGCCTGTACCGATGCGATGAGACCAGAGTAAATCTGCTCTTCAGCGCTAACGACATCGAGATGTACGGTCATTGACATGACTCAATACCTCCTGGTTAGGCGTTTTTACGCTTATTGAAAGCTTCAACCACTTCTTCGATAGCACCCTTCATATAGAAGTTCATCTCTGGAATGTGGTCATACTCGCCTGCCAAAATTGCTTTGAAAGAGCTAATAGTCTCTTTCAATGACACGTACTTACCAGGTGAACCGGTAAATACTTCAGCAACGTGGAAAGGCTGAGATAAGAATTTTTCAACTTTACGTGCACGGGCTACCAACTGCTTGTCTTCTTCAGACAATTCGTCCATACCCAAAATCGCAATAATGTCCTTCAGTTCGTTATAACGCTGAAGCGTCTGCTGAACTGCACGAGCAACATCATAATGCTCCTGACCGATAACCAACGGATCCAACTGACGTGACGTTGAGTCCAATGGGTTCACCGCAGGATAGATACCCATGGAAGCGATCTTACGATCCAATACCACAGTGGCGTCTAGGTGTGCGAAAGTGGTTGCTGGAGATGGGTCAGTCAAGTCATCCGCAGGTACATATACTGCCTGGATCGATGTGATCGAACCCGTCTTAGTAGATGTAATACGTTCTTGCAATGCGCCCATTTCCGCTGCCAATGTTGGCTGGTAACCTACCGCAGAAGGCATACGGCCTAGCAGTGCTGATACTTCTGTTCCCGCCAAGGTATAACGATAGATGTTGTCAATAAACAACAGTACGTCTTTACCTTCGTCACGGAACTTCTCAGCCATGGTCAAACCAGTCAAAGCAACACGCAAACGGTTTCCTGGTGGCTCATTCATCTGGCCGTATACCATCGCAACCTTAGACTTCATAGGCTCAGCAATGTTTACAACGCCTGATTCCTGCATTTCGTAGTAGAAATCGTTACCCTCACGAGTACGCTCACCTACACCAGCAAAAACTGACAAACCGCTGTGTTCCAAAGCGATGTTGTTGATCAATTCCATCATGTTTACGGTTTTACCAACACCCGCACCACCGAATAGACCAACTTTACCACCCTTGGCGAACGGGCAAACAAGGTCAATAACCTTGATACCAGTTTCCAACAACTCCTGTGAGTGCGCCTGTTCAGCATAAGTAGGGGCTTTACGGTGAATAACCGCACGCTCCTTCTCGCCGATAGGGCCTCTATCGTCAATTGGATTACCCAAAACGTCCATGATGCGACCAAGAGTTTCGTGTCCAACAGGAACTTGAATGCCCGTGCCAGTACCCGAAACTTCCAAGCCACGGCTTAGACCTTCAGATGAACCCATGGCGATGGTACGTACAATACCGTCGCCCAACTGCTGCTGTACTTCAAGCGTCACATTGTGCTTGTCTACTAACAGCGCATCATACACTTTAGGTACCGAATCGCGTGGAAATTCCACGTCTATAACAGCGCCAATGATCTGTACGACCTTTCCGCTACTCATGATTTCTGTCCTCTAAACTATCCGCAAATATTTAGCCAAGGCTACTTTTCCACCACTTATACAGCGGCGGCCCCACCTACGATTTCAGAAATTTCCTGAGTAATCGCAGCCTGACGTGCTTTGTTATAAACCAACTGAAGTTGGTCGATAATATCACCGGCATTATCGGTGGCAGCTTTCATAGCCATCATCCGGGCGGCCTGTTCGCAGGCATTGTTTTCAACGACTGCCTGATATACCTGAGATTCGATAAATCGAACCAACAAGCCATCGAGCAATTCACGCGCTTCAGGTTCGTACATATAGTCCCAAATCTGTTTGCGCTTGCTGTCGTCATCTGCGCCCTTCAGCGGCAACATCTGGTGGATGATTGGCGTCTGGGTCATAGTATTAATAAAATCGTTGTACACCAAAAACAGCTTGTCGATTTCGCCTTCGTTATACTTGTCCAGCATAACTTTGACGCCACCAACCAAGTCTTCAATTTCAGGTTTCTCGCCTACGTGAGTAGTCGAGGCAACAACACGCGCTCCCAGGCTCTTAAAAAAGCCGCTGCCCTTAGCACCAATGGCGCAGATGTCGACACTGACGGACTTTTCAGCCCAGCCTTGCATCTCTTTCATTACCTGCTTGAATGCATTGATATTCAAGCCGCCACACAGGCCACGGTCTGTAGATACAATGATGTATCCCACACGCTTGACCTCGCGCTCCTGCAAAAACAGGTGGCGGTATTCGGGATTAGCGTTAGCCAAATGGCCAATCACGTTCCGAATTTTATCGGCATAAGGTTTACCGGCCTTCATTCGGTCCTGAGCTTTACGCATCTTACTCGTAGCGACCATTTCCATAGCGCTCGTAATTTTCTGCGTATTTTTAATGCTTCCGATCTGAGAACGAATCTCTTTTCCGGCTGCCATAAATTTACCTCAGTCACAAACAGGTCGGTTACTGATAATCAGTACCGACCAGCCTTGGGTTACCAAGTCTGTGTTGCCACAAACTTCTCTAGCGCAGCTTTGAAAGTACCGGTTACGTCGTCGTTAAACGTGCCGTTTTCAACCAAGTCTTTCATGAAATCTGCGTGCTCTGCATGCATGTATGCGTGCAAAGAACGTTCGAAGTCGAGAACTTTTTCGACTGCAACAGACTTCAAAAAGCCATTGTTTACTGCATAAATTGAGATAGCCATTTCTGCGATAGACATCGGAGAATATTGCTTCTGCTTCATCAATTCAGTTACGCGCTGACCATGTTCCAACTGTGCTTTGGTCGCTTCGTCCAAGTCAGATGCAAACTGAGCAAAAGCTTCAAGTTCGCGATACTGAGCCAATGCTGTACGGATACCACCGGACAGTTTTGACATCAACTTAGTCTGAGCCGCACCACCTACTCGAGATACCGATACACCCGCGTTCATAGCAGGACGGACACCCGAGTTAAACAGGTTGGTTTCTAGGAAGATCTGACCATCGGTGATTGAAATCACGTTGGTTGGTACGAACGCAGATACGTCGCCAGCCTGTGTTTCAATGATCGGCAATGCGGTCAAAGAACCGGTTTTGCCTTTCACTGCACCGTTAGTGAACTTCTCTACGTAGTCAGCATTTACACGGGCTGCACGTTCTAGCAGACGAGAGTGTAAATAGAATACGTCACCTGGGTATGCTTCACGACCTGGTGGTCGACGTAGCAACAGGGAGATTTCACGGTAAGCAACTGCTTGCTTAGATAGGTCATCATAAATGATCAACGCATCTTCGCCGCGGTCACGGAAGTATTCACCCATGGTACAACCACCATAAGGTGCTAGGAATTGCATCGACGCTGGTTCAGATGCTGATGCAGACACGATGATCGTGTGTGCCATAGCGCCATGCTCTTCTAACTTACGCACTACGTTAGCAATAGTAGATTGCTTCTGACCGATAGCGACGTACACACACTTAATGCCAGTACCTTTCTGGCTAATAATGGTGTCGACTGCCATCGCAGTTTTACCTGTCTGACGGTCACCAATGATCAACTCTCGCTGACCACGACCGATTGGCACCATGGCGTCAACCGATTTGTAACCCGTCTGTACTGGCTGGTCTACTGATTTACGTGCGATAACACCCGGTGCAACTTTTTCAAGTGCGTCCGTCATGGTGGTACCCAACGAGCCTTTCCCATCAATAGGGTTACCCAGTGCGTCTACGACGCGGCCCAACAATTCTGGACCTACAGGTACTTCAAGAATACGACCGGTACATTTAGCCTTTTGGCCTTCCTGTACACCAAGGTAGTCGCCCAATACGATTGCACCTACGGAGTCACGCTCCAGGTTCAATGCCATACCGTAAAGGCTACCTTCGAATTCGATCATTTCACCGTACATCACGTCAGCTAAGCCGTGGATACGGACGATACCATCGGTTACACCGACTACAGTACCTTCGTTTTTTGCTTCAGAAGAGACATCGATACCCTCGATGCGCTTTCTGATAATGTCACTGATTTCTGAAGGATTCAGTTGCTGCATGCCTGCTTCCTCTTAGGAATACATTGCTTCTGCTAGCTTCGCGAGCTTGCCAGTTACAGAGCCGTCGATCACCATGTCGTTTGTGCGAATTACCACACCACCGATCAAAGTTGCATCAACTTCGGTAACTAGCTGAACGTCGCGTCCCAGCTTGTTTTTTAGCTTCTCTTTCAAAAGCGCTTCCTGCGTAGCCGTCAGTGCATAGGCACTGGTTATGGTTACGTTGGCAGAATGCTCTTCGTCAGCCCGGAATTTTTCAAAGTGCGTTACCACGTCAGGCAATAAACCTAAACGCTTTTGGTCTGCCATAGCAGCCAACAAGTTTTTGGTGGCAGCAACCGCTTCGGGTGCCAATTCCGCCAAAATCGCAACATTCGATGCGCTTGTTGCCGCTGGGTTACCCAACGCCTTTTGAACTTTATCATCCAGAGAAACTGCTGCCAGAGTCGCTAGCGCGTCAGACCACGATGCTAACGCTGATGCAGCCTTGGCTGCTTCAAACGCTGCTTTCGCGTAAGGTCGTGCTAGTGTGCTTTGTTCAGCCATCGTGTTTCTCCTTAGAGTTCTGCGGCCAATTTATCCAACAGCTCATTGTGCTTCGCAGCATCAACTGAGGACTGTAGGATTTTCTCGGCGCCGGCTATTGCCAGTTCAGACACTCTCAAACGCAGTGCTTCTCGGGCTTGAACAGTTTCTTGCTCAACCATCGCTTCGGCTGCTTTTAGAATCTGCTCGGCTTTCGCTCGTGCGTCATCTTCAGCTTCCTCAACGATCTGTGCAGAACGCTTGTTCGCTTGCTCAACAATTTCCGCTGCCTGTTTTTTGGCATCGCGTAGTTGGTGAGCTGCCTTATCTTGTGCCAACTCTAAGTCTTTGGCAGCTCTATCAGCTGCACTCAGACCATCTGCAATTTTCGCCTGGCGCTCTTCCATCGCTGAAATCAGCGGTGGCCATACAAACTTAGCGCAAAACCAGACAAAGACAGCAAAGGATACGAGCTGACCAATCAATGTTAGATTGATATTCACGGCCTATACCTCTTGGTTTCGGTTACACATGTTTAATCTAAGCATCCGAAAAGAGATTAAGCGACTGCGAAGATCAAGTACAAGCCGATACCAACAGCAATCATTGGGATCGCGTCAACTAGGCCTACTGCCAAGAAGAAACGGCCCTGAAGCATTGGTCCTAGCTCAGGCTGACGTGCAACGGCTTCCAACAAACGGCCGCCCAATACACCCATACCAATTGCTGCACCAAGTGCGCCCAAACCCATCATGATAGCCGCAGCTACGTAGATCATTTCCATTTTTTTCTCCTGATTATCGTCAAAACTAATCGTTACTTTACGTGTTTTTAAGGTTTTAAAACCCATTTTCTACGGTAGGGTATTGCTACCCAGCCGTGGAATTCTAGTGATCTTCGTGAGCCATACTTAGATATACAATCGTAAGTACCATGAAGATGAAGGCCTGTAGTGCAATAATCAAAATGTGGAAAATTGCCCAACCTAGCTGCATGAAGCCCGCTAGCACGCCCAATACCATACCTGCTGAATACATGATTGCGATCAAAATAAAGATCATTTCGCCAGCATACATGTTTCCGAACAATCGCAAGCCCAATGAAACCGGCTTGGAAATCAAGCTAACCAATTCTAAGAACAGGTTGACTGGAATAAACAACGCCTGAACGGCAGGGTTTTTGAAGCTAAACGGCATAAACATCAATTCTTTGAAGAAGCCTAGGCCCTTCACTTTGATGCCATAATAAATCATCAACATAAAGACGCCGATCGCCATGCCCATGGTGGCGTTAGGATCGGTAGAAGGAACGATCTTCATATACCCAATGCCTGCCAACTTGGCCAACTCAGGTACCAAATCGACTGGCAACAAGTCCATAGCGTTCTGCAAGAACACCCAAGCAAAAATGGTCAGTGCCAAGGGCGCTACAATTTTGTTTTTGCCGTGAAAGCCATCTTTAACTTGTGCATCAATAAAGTCGATCGACATTTCTACAAAGTTTTGAAAGCCAGTGGGTACGTCTGTAGTCACGCGCTTTGCAGCCATTCTAAACAGAGCCAAAAAGATCACCGCCAAACCGATAGACCACACCATGGTATCAACATGGATTGCCCAGAAGCCCATATTGGCAGCTTCTTCTGCACCATGGGCAAAACCCCAGCCATGGTCGCCTTTACCAAAGGTCAGGTTGGTTAAGTGGTGCTTAATATACTCGTTCGACGTTAGGTTTTCGGTTGCCATAGTCGTTTATTTCCTCATTTACCGCGTAGCGGTCGATTAATCAAAATTGGGTAGACGATCCAACTGCCCATCTGTGCTAACAGATACCCTATAAAGAGGGCCGGCAAATGAACATCGGTCCAGAATCTAAAAGTAAGAGCGAGGCCGGTTGCGAACAGCAGCCACTTTCCTACAAGACCCTGGTTTGTACTAATAAAGGTGTGCTGAATTTGTGCAGCACCGCGATACCGAAACGCCCGTATCGCTAAATATGTTTGGGGCAATATGTGTAACAGAGCGCCTGCTGCAAACGCCAATGCTACCGCTTGACTCCAAATGGCCAGCGCTAACGCCACTGACAAAACCACCCCTGCTTGCCCAAAAAACAAGCCTGCAAAAGCAGGTTGGGGTATGGTTGAACCCTTGCGCTGACGGTGTCTCAACGTGCTTTTAGATCCCGTCATGACACACTTTTTGTCAGATGCATAACTGCCGTGGTCGCCATCGCAAACCCCCTATGTGGCAGTACCGCCAATTTAAAGCCGCCAAAGTATAGGGAGTTATGCGACGATGTTCAATAATTGCCATGCTTTGAATTGAAAATTCTTGCTGTCTTGAATGCTTTCAAGCCCGCCAATTATGGCTAGATTTCCGTTTTATCAAAGTGCTTTTTACTTTCTATCAGGCTGGCACAGGGGTACATTAACTGCATTATTGCATAACTATAGGAGTTTGATCCATGTCACACCTTGCAATTATCACAGGCGCCACGAGTGGTATCGGCGCTGGATTTGCGCGGGAGTTGGCCAAAAGCCATTCCCATCTTTGGCTCATCGGTCGCCGTCGCGAGGAGTTAGACGCGTTGGCTACGAGTATTCATGCCAATGAGCATTGCGAATGTGTGGTCATGGAAGTCAATTTAGATGACCGAGCGGCCCTTCAGTCACTGGCCGATAAAATTGCCCAAGAACCCCACATGCAGACCTTGGTCAACAACGCAGGCTACGCTTCCGATGGGCTATTCCATGAAATGCCTTGGGCTGACCATGACGCATTGAGTACGGTGCATATTCAAGCCACCATGCAACTCACCCATGCCGCGTTGCCGGTCATGGTGAAAAACGGCCATGGGGCAATTTATAATGTGGCCTCAATTGCTTCTTGGTTACCCACACCTCATAGCCCGCTTTATGGCCCGACTAAGGCTTATATCCGGCACTTTACCAACTCACTGATTCCGGTCTATCGCCCTATGGGTATCAATATGATTTCCGTGTGTCCCGGATTTACCCGAACCGATTTTCATAGCCGTATGGGCGTCAACATTCAGAAGTTTTATAAAGAAAAAGGCTTGATGCGTGCGACCACAGTGGAGGAAGTTGTGCGAACAGCCATGGAAGACATGGCCGCGGAAAAAATCGTCAGCATCGCCGGCCTAAACTATCGTTTTATTGCGCGCCTGTTAAGAACGCTTCCGGATCGTCTGTTGTTGTGGATAACCGCCAGAGACAAACGGTTTCAAAGGCCCCCACAATAAGCGCCTGAGGTTAGGGATGCTGTTGGAATCGCGCCTCTGCGTCTTCAAAGAGCTGTTGGACCTTTGCACCGTCCCAAGGGGACTGGATCAGGGTTTCAGAATCCCACTCACTGCGCGGCTCGTCGGGCGCAAAGAAGTCGCCTCCGTAAACATGAATGGCACAGGTCATTTTGGTCAATGGATTCAGCACCGAATGAATCGCATCCTGTCCCAGAGTGGCCACGTCGCCAACACCCAATGACTGCGCACTGGTGGCTTCAATACGGTCGGGGGTCTTTCTCCAAATAATATTGTCTTCCCGCCCCGTATAGATACCAATAACCGCAAACATATTGTGATTGTGGGGCATCAGATTCATGCAGGGTGCCCAGGCGAAATTGAGAATGGTCAAGTCACTGGATCGATACAGCGGGGTAATTCCTGCATGCACTGGCTCGCCCAGTGTGTTGATAATACCTGAGGGTTGAGACACCGCACGCTTAACCACATCGCGCACCGCGCGTTGGCCACCAGATAAGGCTTGCATACAGTCTTCTATAAACCGTTCTTTATCAAACATCTGACAAGCTCCTGCTTATATGAATCACCTGCCAGTTTTATAGGATCGCTACGCCAGCGTCAATGATTTGGCGTTTTACACCACTGGCGAGCCATCCACTTTGAGACCTTGATTTAGCTGAAATCGAGAACATCCTGGCCTTGGAATGGGCGCTCTATAGCTATGTGCAACCGGTTGTTAAGCCACTGAATGTTTCAGAAAGACAGGATGGGCTTTGCTGGCTGGGGGTGTGATCAGCCGACTCATCGTTCCAATGTGGCATTGACATCCTTTGAACGGGCGCCTGTTGCTCAGTGGGCGGTGCCTACTGATATTGTGATTGCCGTGCCCCTATACTGTCGTTAGATGTGGCACACTGCCTGCCACCGCATACCGAATGTAGAGAACTCGCCCTATGGAAATACTGACGCCTACTAGCCGACATCGCGCCGTCACCTATTTGAGAGAGCAAGAGCCATTCTTCGACGAGATTGTAACCCAATGGGGCCTGCCGCCCACCAACACCCGGGCACCGGGCTTTGCGTCCTTGATGCACATGATTTTAGAACAGCAGGTATCTTTGGCGTCGGCATTGGCGGTATTCAACCGCTTGGTGACACTCACCGGTACTTTGACGCCGCAGAATTTTATTGTGTTAGATGACATCCAGTTAAAGGGAATTGGATTTAGCCGTCAAAAAATCACCTATGGGCGGCATTTAGCTGACGCCATTGTAGCGGGCAATTTGGATCTAGACGCATTGGCGTCAAAAGACGACGACTTCGTAAGGGATTCATTGATGCAATTAAAGGGCATTGGTCGCTGGACGGCCGATATCTATCTACTCATGGTACTTAAACGCGCCAATGTCTGGCCGGTCGGTGATCTGGCATTGGCGGTGTCCTATCAAGAAACCTGGGGGCTTGATGTGCGCCCAACACAGGTCGAGTTGGCTGCTGTTGCGAAAAATTGGCAGCCTTGGTGTTCGGTAGCAGCCCTGCTCTTGTGGCACCAGTACCTGTGCAAACGCGGCAAACAATACCCTTTGTAAGATGCAGACCAGAATTTGACCTATCACAATGTTAGGGTCGATTGATTTGGCTATAATTTCCGCTCATTTTGTGGAGCCGCACGGTTTCTCGCCATTTAAGTATTCCGCTTTGGTAGGTTAATGATTGCACTGTTAGGTACATTAAAAAGTAGCTTTAAAGACTTGCTTCCCATTGTCGCTGTTATTGCCTTCTTTCAATTATTGGTTCTCCAACAGCCTATCCCACATATGGTCGACATCCTGATTGGCTCTGTTTTGGTTGTCATCGGGCTGGCCTTGTTTATTCAAGGCTTAGAAATGGGGCTTTTTCCGATCGGTGAATCCTTGGCCACTGCCTTTGCATACCGAGGCAGCGTCGGGTGGTTGCTTATTTTTGCTTTTTGTTTGGGTTTTTCTACCACGATTGCAGAACCGGCGCTTTTGGCAATTGCTGCTGAAGCAGCTCAGGTTGCCAGTGACGGCGGCATGATTGAAGACTCCGCTGCGTCACGAAAATCCTATGCCAATGGCCTACGCTATACCGTCGCGTTCTCTGTTGGATTGGCTATTTTGGTCGGCGTGATACGCATTATTAAAGGCTGGCCGATCCAGTATTTAATTATTGGTGGCTATTGCTTGGTGGTCATCACAACGGCTTTTGCCCCAAAAGAAATCATCGGCATCGCCTACGACAGTGGCGGCGTAACGACGTCTACCATCACAGTTCCTCTGGTGACTGCCTTAGGGGTAGGTCTTGCTTCATCCATTAAGAACCGTAATCCCATGATTGATGGCTTTGGACTGATCGCTTTTGCGTCTCTAACACCCATGATTTTTGTCATGCTATACGGCACGGTGTTACAGCTATGGAAATGATCACCGACTTCTTCAACACGTTTTTGGGTACGATTCTCGATGTACTGCCGATTACCGTGATCATCTTTGGTTTTCAAATTGTTATTCTCAAACGCCCAGTGCCCAACCTGCCTCGTGTACTGACTGGGTTCGGATTTGTATTGGTGGGTTTGGCCTTTTTCTTAACGGGACTAGAACACGCTTTGTTTCCGATTGGCGAACTCATGGCCAAGCAGCTCACCGCGCCTGAGTTTGTTAACCCCGATAACCTGCCGTTTCATTGGACTCAGTACAACTGGGTGTTTCTCTTTGCTTTTATGATTGGCGCCAGCACTACCATTGCTGAGCCCTCGTTGATTGCCGTGGCGATTAAGGCCCACCAGGTATCTGGCGGATCCATTAGTGTATGGGGTTTGCGGATTGCCGTGGCTATTGGGGTCGCTGTGGGTATTGCGCTAGGCAGTTGGCGTATTGTCACCGGCTATCCCATTCATTGGTTTATCGTCACCGGCTATTGCATTGTCATTGTACAAACCCTATATGCGCCTAAAATGATTATTCCCTTGGCTTACGATTCAGGCGGTGTCACCACCTCGACGGTAACTGTACCCATTGTGGCGGCTTTAGGCTTGGGTTTAGCGGGTACCATTCCTGGCAGAAACCCCATGATTGACGGGTTTGGATTGATCGCTTTTGCCAGCCTGTTTCCCATTATTTCAGTCATGGCCTATGCACAAATAGCCCGTTACAAAAGTAACAAACAAGCACGACAGGCTAAGGCCTGATTGCTCATGTTGTCGAACGCACAGAGGACAGATCGATGCGATTCAAATTAATAATAGCTTTTGTTGATAACAGTAAGACTGATGCAGTGATGCAGGCTGCTCGCGAGTCAGGTGCCACTGGCGCCACTGTCATTACCAGCGCCCGCGGTGAAGGCCTTACCAAAAAAACCACATTTTTCGGGTTGGCGCTTGAAGGCCAACGTGATGTGCTGATGTTTTTGGTGGAAGAGCACCGCAGCCGAGCCATTTTGGAAAATATCGCCAACGTCGGTGAATTTGATGAGCAACCGGGCACCGGAATTGCCATCCAACTTGATGTTGAAGATGCGTTAGGCGTGGCGCATCAAATTAACGAACTAAAGACTGATTTGGAGGATAAGCTGTGATTACTGAATTTACCCGTTGCCGTGAAGTCATGAACCAACGTTTTGCATTTGCTGATGGCTTAATGACCGTATCCTCAGCACTTGAGATGATGCGCGAAAAAGGCATCACCAAGGTGATCATCAATCGGCGAGACAATAGCGATGAGTTCGGCATGGTGAAATTGTCCGACATTGCCAAAAAAGTGATTGGCAAGGACCGTGCACCTGAGCGCGTTAATCTTTACGAAATTATGTGCAAGCCTGTGATTTCAGTGCGCCCACAAATGAACATTAAATACTGTGCACGGTTGTTTGATCAGTATGGCCTGACATCTGCCATCGTCATTGAAGATGAGCATGTCATCGGCATGGTGAGTTACAAAGATATCGTATTGAATTGGGCCAATGTGGTCGAATGATATGCAGTTAGCCGCTGAGCCTATTATGGGCGCCAGCGGTCCAACTTGGGGATCTCTCTGGACAGGAGCCAACCTAACAATCGAGGCATGCCACGCTCTCGCATTTTTTCAATGCAAAAGTCTTGCATACCTATCGCGGTAAAATTGGGGTTGGAAAATGCCCCTCTATAAACCACAGACTGCAATATTCTGCGCTATCGACCTCTATCGGAAACTGGTCCTATTAAAGAACCTAGCTCATGGTATGTGACGTTTCAAATAGCGCATCTCCAATACGTACCACCGCAGTCACCAACGCAGCTACCTGATCTGTTTCAGCACGAGCACCGACATAACAAGGTCGAATCGCCAAAACACCGTTCACCCGTGTTGTACTTGGCAGCAGCTTATTCTCTCGCACCAACAGGCGGCACAGCTGCTGATTAAAAGCGTCCAGATCTGCAATGCCATCTCGCACATATCTGAAGCAACAAATCGATAATGTGGGTTCGCTAACCACCGCCAAACGTGGATGGGCGTGTGCCAATGTCGACAGTGTTCGCGCCATGCCATTGTGTCGTTTAACGCGCGCTCGCAACCCTTCTGCGCCAATTTCCCGAATCATGGCCCACACCGCAACACCCCGTGCGGGCGCGCTCAATTCAACACCAAAATCAAAATACGGGATTCCAAAGTCGTCCATGGAGTGAACTATGGTGGGTTCAGACTGCGCTGAATGCGCTACTGAGCCTTCCAAATAATCTGCGGGCTCTTGGGTAAAGGCACGGAGCAATACCTGCCTGTCTCGAACAAAGGTTGCCGCAATACCGACCGATGCACCCAGCCATTTGTGTGGGTCAACAATGACAGAGTCTGCCATTTCTAAGCCTTGATACAGTGGCTTGACCGCCTCATCCAAGATGCCTGGCAGTCCGTAGGCACCATCGATGTGATACCAAATGTCATATTTTTGCGCTAAAAGCCCCATGGCTTGTAACGGATCAATTGCACCGGTATTGGTGGTGCCTGCATTCGCGACAATTGCCATTGGCATCACGCCTGCAGCTAGGTCATCCAGAATCGCTTTTTCCAGAAGGTCCACCCGCATTCTACCTTGGTCGTCACAGGCAATGAGTTTTACGGATTGTCGTCCTACACCCAATACGCCAGCGGAACGTTGAATGGTGTGATGACATTCGGCGCTGGCATACAGGCTCACGGGTCTGCTCACGCCTTGCATGGCGGGGTCGATACCGACCTTTTCAAACGCTGACTGCCGCGCGCCACCTAAGGCGACCAAATTGGCCACCGAACCACCGCTACTATAAACACCCTGCAAATGACCGATACCAAACAGGTTGGCTAACCATTCCAACGACAAGGCTTCTAAAAAGTTAAATGCATTGTGGCCATAGCGCTGCGGTGACGCAATGCTGGCGGCGGTTGACGCTAGGGTTGAGGCGCTGGTGGATCCTGTGGTGATATAGCCAGTGAAGCCCGGCCGGGGAATTGCCGAACCAAAAGGAATAATGTGATTCACGAGGTCTGCGGTCACCGCTTCGATACCAACGCCTTTCTCTGGCAATGGCATATTGAGATAGTCATGCCATTGATCATGATCCGTCATTGCATCGGGGTGTTTGAACGCTAAAAAGGTGTCCAATCCAGCCCCAATTTCAGACAACCATTTTTGTAGGTCACCTGTTTCAGCTTTATCCTGAGCCATATCTATGTCCTATTCAAATGACTGAAATTCCCCAATAATAGCCTTTGGCAGCATTCCTTTTATTAGCGAAGCTGACATTTTATACCTCTGCACATTGGATGCAACGGGTGCAGGTGGGATCAAACGCCAATCGCCGCACATCGATGGCTTCGCCACATTCAAAACATTCACCAAATTCGTCACTTTTGATACGCAATAGCGCCCTTTCGATGGCTACCAATTGTAATAGACGCCGACGCTCTGTCTCGAGTGCCATTTGCTGTTGCTGCATGGCATCCATTCTCGACAAGCGACCAACCGCTGACTGGTCTAACATCACCGTTTTACCTGAGTCTTGGGTGCTATCGGCAATATCCACTAACTGTCGTTGTAAATCCAACAGTTGCTCATGCAGTTTTTTCTTGTCGCTGGGCGTCATGTCTTCACTCGGTTTTTGATACCAGGAACCACCATAACCCTATCTGCATAAACATGCATGTGAGCGGGGCCACACTTCTGGGCGATCACCCTTTTGGCTTGCTCACCCGTGCTATACTCTCGCCGACTTATACACAACAAAAACAGGAGAGCAGTATGAGCATGTTGACGGAATTTAAGGCGTTCGCCGTTAAAGGCAATGTCATAGACATGGCGGTTGGTATCATCATCGGCGCCGCTTTTGGAAAAATCGTGTCTTCATTTGTTGGTGACGTCATGATGCCGCCGATAGGTGTCATGCTAGGTGGAATGGACTTTGCGAGCCTGAGTCTTGTCATTCAAGCCGCTGTTGGCGACACGCCAGAAGTGGTCATTCGCTACGGGAAGTTTATCCAAACCTTTATCGACTTCTTGATTATCGGTTTTTCATTGTTCTTGGCCATTAAGGGCATCAACAGCATGAAGCAGAAGGAAGAAGCGGCTCCCAAGGCGCCTCCTGCCCCGTCAAAAGAAGAACTGTTGCTCGCTGAAATCCGAGATTTGTTAAAAGGCAAGTCGTCTGATTAAATGCCTGTAGTTTAGACAGCCCTGCTGTCCCTATTGTGAATCACCAAGGCCGAGCCTCGGCGTGGCCTTTTTATTATGGATGTCTTATGTCTCTTAGAACACACCCGGTCGTTAATGCCATTCGGGAATCACTGGTCGCTAGCCACACTCAGGCAGGCGACACTTTTTATGGCTGGAAGCTGTCTGTTGCTAAAAAACAATTAGCGCAAACGCTCATGTTGGGCGACTCCATCGTTGGGCTAAAGCCCTATCAGCAGCGCAGTGTCGAAGACCTGAGCTATACCCTATTTGTGTACGCTCGGCACGGAGAACACCAAGGCGTTGGCAACATTACCCTTGACCCACTGCAACCGTTTACGCCCCAAATTGATCAGGCATTCAGTAATGCCCAGTTGGCAAGCAATCCCCCTTGGGATCTGGCGCAACCCAGTGATGCAGCATATGCCGAAGTACAGACTGCTGACCCATTGCTCGTTGCTGACTTAGCCGGAGCACACCGCGGTATGCAACAGGACGTTGCTGCTAAGGCGGCCACTGCTGAGGGCGTCAATATCAATAGTGCTGAACTGTTTACGACGTTAACCGAGACCTACATGGAAACCGCCACAGGTATTTCAGCCAGCAAACAGGTGTCCGACATCTACTTTGAAATTGCCTTGGAAAAACTGCCGCTGCCCAATACTGAAGAAGTATTACAGTATAAAAAAGCACTGAGTATTGCTGACGCAAACCTAGGTGGTTTTATTGACGATGCCATCGCTGAGGCGCTGGATATCGGGAAAAGTAATCTGCCCGATACCCAAGACAATGCCACTATTCTGGTCGACAAGCATTGTATCGCCGCTTTATTGGAAGCTCTCGAATCGCAGCTCAATGCACAGGCAGAGTACCAAAAAGGCCCACATTTGCTGCAGGGCGATTTGATCAATACGTTAGAGCGGCATCCCGATTCCGACGCCTTGACCGTCACATTAGACCCATTTTTACCGGTAATGGCCTGCAGCACGCCCTTTACAGGAGAGGGAATTCCCGCTGAAAAAGGCATCATGATTGAACGCAATGTCGTGAAACACCAAGCGGTTGATAGCCGAATGGCGGCCTACTTGGACCGCAACGTGAATGCCGTTTGTGGCAATCTGGTGGTGTCCTTGGGTAGTGCGTCTAAAAACGAACTGATTGCTCAGGAAGATGACTGCATAGAAATTGTGGCTTTTTCGTCGCTACTGGTAAACGACAGTACGCTCACGTGGAGCAGCGAAATCAAGTTAGCCAAGCATTATCGACAGGGTAAGTTGCTAGGCATGATCAAGGGCGGCGTAGTATCCGGTAACATCCGCGAGAATTTTAGCCACTTTGCTTTGAGCAACGAGTCCGCAGTATTGAACAACATTGCCGATGCCTTTAGCCATGCCCTAGGTTACGTGGGCCCCAGTGCCATGCTGATCAAAGCGGGCGTTAAAATAGCGGGCAAATAATGCGTGTTGCCGAGGCATGCTTCGGCTTGAAACATAAAAGGTTAAGAACATGACAACAAGAACGACTTTCCCACAGAATTTGCAGCCCCTACGTGAGCTGATGCCCACTTTGTTAGCACACCTAGAATCTGGCCATGAGCAAGACTGGTATGCCTTTGTCTGGTTAGAACAGACCAACCGTTTGGGCTTTACCGCAGCGCGCTCTGAAAATACCGACCTCAGTTCCGACCGCGGTATGGTGTTTCGTATCATGGCTAACGGTGTGCATTATGAGCGCAGCACCAACCAATTGGATGCAGCCCACTTACAGACATTGGCTAAGGCTTTTCGAGCTGACGTAGAACAACAAGCAGGTGTCATTACCACGCCAGCCTATCGCCCCACCACGTGGGCCGATGAATGCGCAGCCGGCATGGGCGCAGAAACCTTGGTACAGCTGCCTGAAGACCTGACGACCGCAACTGAAGTGACCTTTGGTGTGCGTTGCACCCAATTGCCTGAAGCCACCAGCATGAAGGGCTTGAGCACACTGGCCAGAGACCTCAGAACATCACTGCAACAGCGGGCAAGTGAATATATCGCCGCACACGCCGATGCGGGTTTGCAACCCTTTGCCGATATTATGGTGATGGCGCGACAGCAAGTGACGGTGAATGTCTTTGTAGACCGTGAGAAAAACATCGCGCAGGTATTACCCACAACTTTATTTTATGCCATGGCAGCCACGGCAACTGGGCATACGAGCAGAGAAGTTATGGGTGGCATGGGCGGCTTAGAAATCGCCGCATTGAGCGAGCAGCAGCAACAAGACCTTATCGAATTGGGCTTTAAACTCAATCAGGCGCAGAAGCTAGTACCCGGTCGCTATCCTGTTATCACAGGTCCAGATGTCACCGGTGTGATTGCCCACGAAGCCTTTGGACACACCCAAGAAGGGGATACGTGGATGAAGGGCCGCAGTATTGCAAAAGACTTGCGTGAACAACAGATTCGCGTGGGTAACGATCAGGCCAGCATTGTGAATCAGGCCGACGTTTTTGCAATGGGTGATGATACACACGGGACTAACGGCTCTTATTTCTTTGATCACGAAGGCGCCCTAGCGCGTCCTCAGGTTATTTTGGATCGCGGCCATTTGTCTGCACCAATGACCGACCTAGCGTCTGCATTGCACTTTAATGCACCGCGCACCGGCAATGGCAAACGCGAAAGCTGGCGTCGCCCCTTGATGACGCGTCAAACCAACACCTATTTCACCCCAGGTGACCAGTCGGTTGATAGCCTCATTGGTATGGTCGACTATGGCTTTTTGGCCATGCAAGCCCATGGTGGCATGGAAGATCCGAAGGGCGGCAGCCTCACTGCTGGCACCTCGTATTTGGAAGAAATCAAAGACGGTAAATTGACCGGTCGCCTCTTTTTAGGTCCAGCTGGTGGTCACGTTGAATTGTCCGACCCCGTGTTCGATCTGTTGGATAAGATTGTTGCCAAATCTTCGACCAATAACCCCGATGGTATTCCAGAAAACAAATATGGCGGCTGCGGTAAATACCATAAAGAGGTGGTATCAGCAGGGTGCGGTGGACCCTTTATCCTGTGGGAAAACGTTAACTGCGGATAAAATGGCCAAGGCGTGAATTGGGTGGAAGGGGCATGGTTTGAAACCCTGCCTTTCACCAGTCAGTATGCTCGCCAGTTTTCTCGCCCGAAGCAGAGAAGGCTTGA
>ENA-UOYF01000045-UOYF01000045.1-marine-metagenome-genome-assembly--contig:-NODE-45-length-52607-cov-22.175617_pt1 | contig 52607 bp, 69 predicted proteins | sample MGYA00238171_ERZ767123 | MGnify/ENA primary metagenome ERZ767123 (study PRJEB28940, sample SAMN06267155) | marine metagenome | isolation source: Columbia River Estuary | place: USA:Columbia River Estuary... | reverse complement strand
TGCTATAGAGCATCACAATGGAACTAACTGGCAGTATTTTGCAGCTACAGAGTCTGCTGATCCTATTATACCCGAAAGTCCTTATAATAATGTTTTATATACAGGAAATGGAACTGCGAGATCAATAACTGGAGTAGGATTTGAACCTGATTTAGTTTGGATAAAAAAACGAAATAGCGCATCAAATTCATCTCATATGCTTTTTGATAGTGTGAGAGGCGTTGATAAGGTTATAATAACTGATTCTACACAGGCTCAGTATGACGGCGGAGGTAATGGTTATCAAACTTCTTTTAATACAGATGGATTTTCAATTACAGGTAATGGTTTTGTAAATCAAAGCGGCAATACTTTTGTGGCTTGGTGTTTTAAAGCAGGTGGTGCAGCAGTAGCTAACACAGATGGAGATGTAGAATCTCAAGTGTCTGCAAACGTAGCTGGTGGATTTAGTATTGTTAAAGGTACTGGTAGTGGTAGTGGTGTACAATCTGTAGGCCACGGATTAAGTTCAGCACCTGAACTTGTTATAATAAAAAATATAAATTTAACTGATAATTGGTTCTGTTTAGTTCCCGGTTTAACATCTACTAATTATTATATGAGAATAAATACTACAGACGCAGAAATAAACAACGGAACCCCTACTATTTTTGCAGATTCTACTACGGTTAGTGTTCGACAAAATTCTATGGGATCTTGGGGTAATTTAATAGCCTACTGCTTTGCTTCAGTTCCTGGTTATTCTAAAGTAGGGAGTTTTGTAGGAACAGGAGCTGCTGGATTAAAAATTGATCTTGATTTTGAACCTGCTTATATACTTACAAAAAGAGTGTCTTCAAGTGGTGCAAGTTGGGCAATAATAGACAATAAAAGAAGCACTGGCTCAGACAAAAAGGATTACTTACAGGCTAATTCTTCTGCAGCTGAAACTACTTCTAGTAGCGGTATAACCTTTAATACGGATGGCTTTACCTTTAACGGATCATCTTTTAATACTAATGGAGCTACTCATATGTATTACGCAATAGCTTAACATAAACATGGCAAATACAAAAATAACAAACCCTGAATTATTTAATCTAGGAGATTCAACTTCAGCTACGCAATTACCTGTAATGACAACTACACAGAGAATTGCTATGGTTCCAACTACTTCAGCATCATCGTTCAATATAGACTATTTAGTAGTTGCAGGTGGAGGAGCTGGTGGTGGTTGGTATCGTGGAGGTGGTGGTGGTGCTGGTGAATTAAAAGAAAGCGCATCGAGCGTTGCTTTAAGTACTGGATCTTCTTACGTTGTAACGATAGGAGCTGGTGGCATTGGGGTTGGAGTTAGCTCAGATAACGGTTCAAACGGGAACAACGGTAGTAACTCTACATTTTACAACATAACGTCACTAGGTGGTGGTGGTGGTTCTCCTGGGGATAGTTCATCTGGAAACGCTGGATCTGACGGTGGTTCAGGTGGTGGTGCAGGTGGTAACTGGGGTGGAGCTGCGGCTAATGGAGGCTCTGCTACCGGAACTGGCTTAGGAAATAATGGTGGTGTTGGAGGACCGGGTTCTAGCGTTTGGCAATGTGGTGGTGGCGGTGGTGGAGCTACTCAAGCTGGCTTTAATGCCGGAACATCTGGTACTGCTGGAGACGGTGGGGCTGGAAAAACATATACAGATGCCACTAGTATAACTGGACAAGCTTTTAGTATAGCTGGCGGTGGTGGCGGTGCTAATTACAGTAGCGGTAATATTACTGTTGGCGGTATTGGTGGTGGTGCTGCTGGAGCTTCAGGAACTACTCCCTATACAAGTGGGCCTTCCGCGGCAAATAACACTGGAGGTGGTGGTGGTGGTGGTAACGGCGTACCCGCGTCAAGTTCAGGAGCTGGAGGAAATGGAGGCTCTGGAATCGTAATACTTAGATACGCAACAGCTGGTGTTTCTAGTTATACAACAACCGGAATAACTCCAACAGAAACTACAGACGGCACAGACACTATACTTAGTTTTACAACTGTAGGTACTGGTACGATAAACTTTACAGGCGCACTAATACCTGGAACTCCACCTATGACTGATGGTGAAATGATATTTAACTCTACTACAGATAAAGTAGAATATTGGGATGGAACTAAATGGTATGGTATTACTTATGAAGTGGTAGTTAATCCAGCAGTAGATCCAACTGGCAATGGTGGCGTTTGGGCTTATTACCCTTTAACGTCTAATTCAAACGATAGTTCTGGTAATAATAGAAACGCAACAAACAATGGAGTATCTTTTAGTGCTGATGGGGGACGTTTTACTGGTGGAAATTCAATATCACCTCCAACTGGTTTTATTGATTTTGGGTATACGCAAACTTGTTGGGTAAAAGATTTATCAACTCTAGCGCCTCATCGTATCTTTAGCTTTAATGGGCATGCGGGTGGATATTATGGTTTTACTAGTGCAGAATTTTATTACTACAATAGTTCCCAAGTTGGGTTTTTTACTTACCAAAGAAGCACTAGTGGTACATATTATTACACAAATAACACTATAAACAGCTTCAATAGTGGTTATAATTTAGTGGTTGCGCAATTTGTTTCTGGACAACTTGTTAAATTTTCTTTAAATGGACAAACTTTACAAACGGGAACCTTAAATATTACTAGTGGAAATCCAGGTGGTCCGTTTCAAACTGTTAGAGAAATTGGTCGTAGTTTTACAAACGGAGCATATACTAATGTTCAAGATTCTTATTTCAGAAATTACAGATTATACGATAGAACTTTAACAGATGCAGAAATAATGACAATCTATACCTACGGCAGTGTATAGATAAGAATTTGCATAAATGGAAATAACAACAAAAACAAGTGATAATATAAAACATAGTTAAAGGTTTACTAGCTATGATTAAACCAAAAGTGTAAACCAACCAATAAAACCAAAACCAATGACGTTTTTTTACCAGACTCAATCGTGGAATAGTCAACCACAAGTAACCCAAGAAACCATAGAGCTATGGAAACATTTATCTGAAAAGTCTAACTGGAGGATAGTGCAATTAGCAAATGGATTCTACCAAACCGAACACCAAGATGTTAAAGAAAAAGACACTTGGAGCGACGTTACCCGAAGAGAAACAATTGAAGGCGCTGAAAAAGCAATAGATTCTTCAGTTGAGCATTTTAAAAGAAAAATTGCTTTCTTAGATGGTCCAAAAGTCGTTAAAACCTTTGAATAATGCTAGACATCGTTCAGACTATTGAATACATAGCTTTTATTGGTATAATACTAGCTCTGATACACTACTACAATCAATCAAATTAAATTAAATTAAATATGTCAGACTTAATAGTCAAGAATCTTTCTTTTGGGCAAGAAGCTCAAGATAAAGTGTTTGAAGGAATAAACAAACTCACAAAAGCCGTTAGCTCTACGTTAGGCGCTAGCGGTAAATGTGTACTACTAGAAGATGGTTCAGGTAACCCGTTAATCACCAAAGATGGTGTAACAGTTGCCGATACAATAGTATTATTGGACCCAGTAGAAAATATGGGAGCTACGCTTTTAAAAGAAGCAGCTCGTAAAACAGTAAGAGAAGCTGGAGACGGTACAACTACCGCAACAGTTCTAGCTTATGCCGTACTAAAGGAAGCTCAAAAAGTTCAAGCTGATATAAGTTCTAGAGACTTAAAAAGCGGTATTGAAAAAGCAACCGACAAAGTAGTGGCATACCTAGAAAAAAACAGCACTAGCGTTCAAGGCGATATGATTGATCAAATCGCTACTATATCAACCAATAACGATCCTTATCTAGGTAAAATTATTGGTGATGCGTTTAGAGCTGTAGGAGACACAGGAGTAGTGATGATGGAACAATCAGCTGAAGCTGATACAGTTGTTGAAATAGTTGATGGAGTTCAATACGATAAAGGTATGACTAATCAACACTTTATAACTGACCATGTTAAGAAAACAGCAGAGCTAAAAGATGCTGCAGTACTTCTTATTGAATCACCTGTTGAAAATGTAAGACAAATACAGTCTGTTTTAGAATACGTTATTAAAAATGACAAACCTCTATTAATAATTGCAGATGTAGAACCAGCAGTTGCTTCTACGCTAGCTATGAACAAGACTAAAGGTAATATTAAAGTAAACATTATAAATGCACCTACTTTTGGTATTAATAAAAGAGAAATACTAGATGATCTAGCTTTATTAACAGGAGCAACTGTTATTAACGAAGATCTCGGTGATGATATGGATTTAATTCAACCAGAACTTCTAGGTAATTGTATCAGATCAGTAACAACTGAAAAAGATACTATTATACAGGTTCAGGATTCATCAGAAGAGATTCTAGAGATCATAGAGCAAATTAAAGAAGATTTATCAACTACACAGAACCCAGGAGCGGTAATACGCTTAGAAAAAAGATTAGCTAGGTTATCAGCTAAAATAGCAGTGGTTCAAGTTGGTGCTAATTCTGATATAGAGTTAAAAGAAAAAACAGATCGAGTAGAAGATGCTATATGTGCTACTAAGGCTGCGATTAAAGAAGGTATTGTTCCAGGAGGTGGAATTGCACTACTAAACGCTTCACAAAACATAGTTGCTAAGTCAACTGGGGAAGAAGTGTTGCTAGAAGCAATTAGAGCGCCTTTTAAGACGATATTAGATAACGCTGGTATATTAGAATATGAATTACCAAAGAGTAAAGGTAGAGGTCTTAATGTGGTTACAGGTAATATGGTAAATATGATTAAGCAAGGAATTATAGATCCTCTATTGGTTACCAAAAGTGCACTTCGTAACGCAGCTTCTGTAGCTACTACAATATTATCAACTGATTGTGTAATCAATAATTTAAGAATTGATGAAAGCAATAGGTAATAACGTGGTGATTGTGCCTGTAAAAGTTACAGGTGACAAAACTAAAGGTGGATTACTTTTAGTTAAGAAAGACAGAGAAGACATAAGATATATCAAGGCTGTGATTCGCTCAGTTAGCGACGAAGTAAAAGCTTTAAATGAAGGCGATGAAATCTATTACGATAGACACGCAGGTCATACAATAGAATTTGATAAAGAACAGTACACTGTAATTAAAATACAGGATATTGTAGTTGTTTTGTGAGAAAATTAGAGGCTAGTGACATTAGGGACTTAAACCTACTTAAACACTATAGGATAATTAGAAGATGGGCGTGTAGGAATAATAATCTAAACGATGCTGATTTAGAATTGCTTATATACTTTGATTGTATGGGTTTCTTCACTAAACAAGATTTTAAAATCGGTACATACGCTTACAGTTGGGATAACAGACGCTGGAACAAGTTGATTAAAGACGGTTGGGTAGTAGTTTATAGAAACTACAATAGGACAACACAGAAATATAACATCTACAAAGTTTCATTAAAGTGTAAACAACTAATAGCAAGAATGTATCGTATTATGCTTGGCGATGAAGATATCCCAACTAGTACAAGAAATAATATAATGCTAGGTAAAACCTATACAGACAAAGTTTTAATAACAGCAATCAAAAACGTAAACAACGACAAAAATAGATAGTATGAAATCAAAATCTCCATTTCCAATGAAATCTCCACTACGCATACAAACTTATGGCGGAGATACTTACGAAAGTCCTGACACGGTTATAACAAAAACTGTTGGGGAGCAAGTGGGTAAAGCAATAACTGGAATAGCTAAAGATGCTACTAAATATATGGATTTAAAAGGCAAATTAGCTAAAGATAAATCTGATCACGGTAAAGCTATGGAACTTGCAAATCTAAAATATGGCAAAAAAACAAATGGTGAAGCACGCTTAGGTTTAACAACTCCTAGTAAAGTAGGTAGTAGTTTTGGCGAAGTTCCCGGAGTGCCAGATTTAGTTTCAAATTCACAAACATCTAGCACTATAAAAGGAAAAACATTTCTAGATCAGAATGCATGGGATAGCAATAGAAACGATGTTCGAAACGATAAAAGATTTCAAGGTGAAGGTGGAAAAGATCGGTTTTTTATTGCTGCACAAGATTATAGAGACAGAGAAGGAACAGGTATAAATACAACTTATGACAAAGGTAAAACAAGATTTGAAGACGGAAAAAGAATGTTAGCCATTAATATGAACGGTTCACCAAATAAACTAATAGGAGATACTATGGATCCATACGGACAAATAAACCCAGGACAACCTAGCGCTAGAGCTATTGATATGGCAGCTATTGGAAATCCTTATGCTACTCCAGGTGCTGATTTTGACCCTCAAAGTAAAATGAAAGCTGAATCTATATTCGGTTCAGCGGGACAACGTCAAGGCTTAATGAATTTAGGTACGCCTTTACATACAAAAGGCCACGAAGGTGATTTCATAAAAGATCATAAGCATTCTACCGAAAGCAAAAATCCTGCAACACCTAAATATATAAATGGTGATCCGTCTAAAACAGCTGACAAATTAATAAGTTCAACAGATGAACCAAGAAGACTAAAGAAAAATGAAATTGGACCTCCAACAGAAAGAGAACAAAGCGATAGAGATTATTTAGCTAAATTCGACATGGAATATAAAGCTAGTGGAGGAAATCTATACGTGCCTAAAAAAAGATAAAAATAATGAAATCACCATTCTACAAAAAAGGTTTTCCTGAAATAAAAGATAAAAACAAAGGCAAGTTTACTAAGTGGGCTAAAGCTAATGGATTTAAAGATGCTTGCAGTGCAGCTTCAGCTGTAATGAGTGCTGGTGAAGAAAAATACAGTCCAAGCGTTAGAAAAATGGCAAATTACGCAAACAACTTTGGTTGTAAAAAATAACAATATAAAACAATAAATTATGCACAATGACAAAGCACATCAAAAAGCGACTAAAGGCTCTAGCGGAGTAGTAGGTGAATCGGCTATTTGGGATGGACCCTTAGATCAAACAGGACGCTTACACGGATCAGGATCAAGTTCTGGTATTACAGGTATGGAAGTTTTAAAAGCTCCTACAATGTATAAGGCTGGGCCTATAACTCAGCTAGCTAAAGGTAAGTCTGGATTAGGAATAAACTAAAAATGGAACATTTGGATTTTAAAGTATTGGCAACTAACGCGATAGCACTAGCATTAAGCATGACGCATATTGAAGTAGGCCTAAAGGTTATTTTATTACTTGTAAGTATCGGGTACACAATAACTAAATGGGTAAAACTTAAAGAAAAGAAGTAATAATTATAACATGGGATATGCACAACCAGGATCACCTTTTTTAAAAGTACCAAAAACAACTAAAGGAAAAGGTAGAAACTTCAGAACAACAGAAGAAGGTGCTGGTATGACTAGTGCTGGTGTTAATAAATATAAAAAAGAAAATCCAGGTAGTAAGTTAAAAACTGCTGTAACTGGAGATGTTAAACCAGGAAGCAAAGACGCTAAGCGTCGTAAATCTTTCTGTGCTAGATCAAAAGGCTGGACTGGCGAAAGAGGTAAAGCCGCTAGAAGAAGATGGAAATGCTAAACAATTAAACATAAAAACTAATACAATGGAAAAAGGACATTACGGTCAATACACCGGAAACGCAAGACACTCAAGAAAAGAAGACGAAAAGTATGATGCTAATAAAGCTTATGATAAAAACTTAAGCGCAAGTGCTCGTTTACATTATTTAGAAAATAATATAGCTGATCATAAATCACCAGCTTCAATGTTAGGAGACTTAGACAAAGATGGTAGTATGAGTGAATACGAAACAAAACGTCAAAACGCAATTAATAAAAACACTAAAAAATAAAACTATGTACAACAAACCTAAAGGAGCCGCGGCATTAAACTTAAACAAAGGTTATGGCAATGAGTCATCATCTCAAGAAAAAATAAACTTAATAAGTGATAATCCTATAGCTAAACACGCTAGCGGAGGTTCGTTTATGTCTAAACATTCTCATTCATCTCCGTTAGGAATGTATAAGAAAGAAATGTAATAAAACAGATTAGGACTGTATAAACCTAGCCAACAAACAACAAACAACAAACAACAAACAACAAACAACAAACACAATGGCAAAATTCATCAAATTTAACATTACGCTTACAGGCGCTGTTCAACCAGCTGCCCCGATCTCACCGATCTTGATAAACGTAGAAGACATCACAACAGTAACAGCGGCAGGAGCTGCAGGAGCTCAATCAAGTGTAATTATCGGTCTTACAGGCAGAAACACTATTGCAGGTTACACTACATTAACTCTTCAGCCTTCAACATCAGCTTCAGCTTTAGTTGCTCCAGCTTTTGTAGACGGACAAAGAAATCCTTTAGAAGACGCAGTACATTCAGCTATTACAGCTAATCCAGGTGGAGTAGTTACAACTTGCTCTCTAGGTAATGACCAAGCAGCAGCTACAGTAGCACTTCCAAATGGAGCTCCAATGTTCTGGGGAACAGCTACTTTTGCATAATATGAGTAAATCACAAGGTTTCGGCGATAGCGTAGAGAAATTTACAGAAGCAACCGGGATCAAAACTTTCGTTGACAAAGTATCACAGGGATTAAACATTCCCTGTGGCTGTCAACAAAGAAAAGAAACTTTAAATAAAGTTTTTCCTTACAAACAATAATTTATGAGCTTTATAATGAAAGGTGCGCCTTATAGTACTGACAATACTCCTATTTATCACGTAGATATGGAAGATGGTGTATTAGGCAAGGCTAATAATAATGGTACTATAATTATTAATAAAGACGTTAAAGATCCTGAACAAGTAGATGACGTTATAGATCATGAGAAAATACATTTAGACCAAATGAAAAGAGGCGACTTGGCTTATGATGACAAAAATGTTTATTGGAAAGGTAAAAAATACTCAAGAGCTTCAATGGAAGAAGGTAATAAAAACCTTCCTTGGGAAAAAGAAGCATACGCTAAAACTCGAAAAGCATAATGTGGAAAGTACTACTAGGTCTTTTAAAAGGAGGTGAAGGTAGAAAATCTGTTGCCGGTGGTTTGGCTTGGGAAATAAGAGAAGCGATTAAAGGCAAAGAACTTGACCCTGAAAAACTAATAGAACTACAAACTAAAATAAATTTAGCTGAAGCTTCACACAGAACTTTATTCGTTGCTGGTTGGAGACCATTTATAGGTTGGATATGCGGATTTGCATTAGCTTATAATTTTGTTATTAGAGATTTGTTTATATGGATAACTAAAACAACAGATGCACCACCACCATTACAAATGGAACATTTAATGACCGTACTTCTAGGTATGCTAGGATTAGGAGGTCTTCGAACTTACGAAAAAATAAAAGACAAAGTAAAATAAAAAATTATGTATCAAAAAAATCAGAGTGATTTCACTACAAGTGCTATTGATCTTCTTTTAGTTTCTACGCTAAAAGCTGAAACTATAGTATTAGCAAGCGCAGCTTTAGCTAGTACTGTAGCTAATCTACCCGCAAGCTCAACGGCTGTTGTTTATGCAGATGGTGGAACATTTACAGGTTCGGCAACTAAAACCGCACTAGGAACTACTGCAGGTGCTTTATACCAAGTAACTTCAGCTGCAGACGGAACAGTAGCTAGTATAACTGTAGTAACTAAAGGACCTAACTTTGCAGCAGGTAAAACTATTATATTTAGCGCAACAGCTTTAACACAAGCTTTTGGCGTTCAAGATCCAGCTATAACAGGAGTAATAACATATACTCCAGCAACTGCTAATTTAGAGTTACCAAGTACAAACTTTACTCAACGTCCAGTAGCTTTATATGTTGGAGTTGGAGGTGATATAACTTTGACATTAGCAAGTGATTCAACTGAAATTAAATTTGTAGGTGTAGCAGCTGGAACCTTTTTAGACGTGCTATGCACTAGTGTTAACACTGGAGCAGCTGGAAGTCCAACATCAGGATTACTAGCCCTTAGATAAAAATAATAACAAGTATCAATTAAATTAAATCAAATGAAAAAAGTAGAAAGTAAAGAAGTAAGTAAAATTACAGACGAGCAATTAGAAGTAATTACAAAGCATCAAAAAGATTTAAACAAATCTTTAACTAACATTGGCTTTTTAGAAACTCAAAAGCATAGCTTATTACATGAGTATGCTGGAATTGTAGATGACATTGAAAAGTACAAAAAAGAATTAGAAGATGTTTACGGAGCTATCAATATAAATATTGAAGACGGAACATATACTGAAATTGTAAAAGAAGAATAGTGGACCACATTATAAGAAAAATCAGCATTGGTTCTGATTATAAAAATGATGCTATGCACTATGCGGTTGGTCAGTCTGTATATGGAGGACATACGATATCTCATATTCTTTTCGAAGAAGAAGAGCAATCTTATAATATACATATACAAAAAAGTGATGAGATTTTGCCTTGGAAGAAATTCAATAAAAACATGGCAGTATCAATTGAATACGATTTAGAATATTAATGAATAGTGTTCACCAGTTTATAGTAAAACCTATAGGTGAAAGATATAATAATGAAATAACTATTGGTGATAAAAAGCTAATAGTTAATTCTAGTATCTCTGACCATAAGTTTGTAAATAGAGAAGCAGAAATAATAGCCACGCCATTAGCTTATAAAACTAAGTTAAAAAAAGGCGATAGAGTTATAGTTCATCACAATCTATTTAGAAGATACTATGATTTAAAAGGTAAGTCAGTTAATAGCACAAAGTTTTTTAAAGATGATATGTGTTTTGCCTCTATAGATCAAGTGTATATGAAAAAGAGTAATAACTCTTGGGAAACTCTAGACAACTACTGCTTTGTTAAGCCTGTGGTTAATAAGGATGATTCTAACTTAAGTAAGCTTAAAAAGTGCGTTGGTATAGTAAAATATAATAATAGCACCTTAGAAGCTCTTAAAATCAACAATGGAGATTTAGTCGGATTTAAAAAGAACAGAGAATTTGAGTTCTTAATTGACGGTGAGGTACTTTATTGTATGCAATCAAATGATATTTTAATTAAGTATGAAAATAAAGGAAACGAAACTGAATATAATCCAAGCTGGGCAAATAGCAGTTGAAGAACTTATAAAAGTAGCGAAAGAAAAGATTGTAGACTCAGAAGATGATATCTCGGCTGATAGACTTAAAAACGCTGCTGCTACTAAAAAATTAGCAATATTTGATGCTTTTGAAATACTAGCTAGAATAGAAGCTGAAGAAAATATAATAAATGAAAAGCCAGTAAAAACTCAAGTTGAGTCTTTTAAGGGTTTTGCCGAAGGAAGATCTAAGTAATGTACGAACAAAGCTTATATCACGTGGTAGAAGACCACATAAAGCCTAAAGTTGTTAATAGACTTAATAGGCTTAAAAAATGGAAATACGGATACGATAAAGATCACGACGTTGTTGTGGTTAGCAAAACAGGGCAAATAGGTGAAATATATAGTATACAAAACCTATTGATAGCTCTGCCTTTAGCTGAAGACGTTTATAAGTGCTCTAAAAAAATAACAGAACAACGATGGAATGTTTTAGATTATCCAGCTGAATTAAAAAGAATTAATACAGTATATGATTGGAATCAAAAACCTATAGCGTTTAAAGAAAAGCATTATGAATATATTAACAAAGAGTTCGTTAGGCGTGAAGAAGGTTATTGGTACTATAACAAAGGTGTTCCTACTTATATTACTGGTTCTCACTACATGTACTTGCAGTGGACTAAAATTGATGTGGGGCACGCAGACTTTAGAGAATCAAACAGATTATTTTATATATTCTGGGAGGCTTGCAAGGCAGATTCAAGATGCTACGGACTGTGCTACCTTAAGAATAGACGCTCAGGCTTCTCTTTCATGGCTTCATCGGACACCGTTAACCAGGCAACAATATCAAGAGATGCAAGGTTTGGTATCCTTAGTAAATCAGGAGCTGATGCGAAAAAGATGTTTACCGATAAGGTGGTACCCATCTCAATCAACTATCCTTTCTTTTTCAAACCAATACAGGACGGAATGGAACGTCCCAAAACGGAGCTATCGTATAAAGTCCCGTCGAAGAGACTCACTCGTAACTCCATTAAGGAGACAACCGAGGATCTCCAGGCAGGTCTCGACACCACGATCGACTGGAAGAACACAGGGGACAACTCGTACGATGGAGAGAAACTCAAGCTCCTCGTCCACGATGAATCGGGTAAATGGGAAAGGCCGGATAACATCCTCAACAACTGGCGCGTCACGAAGACAACGTTAAGATTAGGTAGAAGAATCGTCGGTAAATGTATGATGGGTTCTACTTCAAACGCATTAGATAAAGGTGGAGAAAACTTTAAAAAGCTATACGAAGCTTCGGATGTCAACAAAAGAAACCGCAACGGTCAGACTAGCTCAGGACTATATAGTATGTTCGTACCTATGGAATGGAACTACGAAGGATACATTGATTCTTATGGACTACCTGTATTCGACACTCCAAAAAAACCAATCAAAGGTGTTGATGGAGAAGACATCGACATCGGTGTAATATCGCATTGGGAAAACGAAGTTGATGGTTTAAAGGACGATCAAGATGGTTTAAATGAATACTATCGTCAGTTTCCAAGAACAGAGAAACACGCTTTCAGAGATGAAGCTAAGGAATCTTTGTTTAATTTGACTAAAATATACGAGCAAATAGACTATAATGAAGATCTTCGTAATACTAATGTAGTTACACAGGGTAATTTTCAATGGGAAGGTGGGATTAAAGATACTAGGGTAATGTTTGTACCTAATAAAAACGGCAGATTTCTAGTTAGTTGGGTTCCTCCAGTTGGACTACAGAATAGATACAATATAAAAAACAATATAAAATACCCTGGAAATGAACACTGTGGAGCGTTTGGATGTGATAGTTATGATATATCTGGTACTGTTGACGGTAAAGGCTCTAAAGGATCTTTGCACGGATTAACTAAGTTTTCAATGGAAGACGTACCGCCTAATTTGTTCTTTTTAGAATACATATCAAGACCACAGACTGCTGATATATTCTTTGAAGATGTTCTTATGGCTTTAATATTTTATGGTATGCCTATATTGGCAGAGAATAACAAACCTAGACTCTTATATTACATGAAGAGAAGAGGTTACAGAGGTTATTCTATGAATAGACCTGACAAAGTTATGCATAAGTTATCAGTAACAGAAAGAGAAATAGGTGGAATACCTAATTCAAGTGAAGATATAAAGCAAGCTCACGCAGCTGCTATTGAAGATTATATAGAAAACCACGTTGGCCTTGGACAAGACGGATATGGAAATACATATTTTCAAAGAACATTAGAAGACTGGGCTAAGTTTAATATAAATAATAGAACAAAACACGATGCTTCTATTAGTTCGGGTTTAGCTATAATGGCATGTAATAAACATAGATATACACCTGTTGCAAAAAGAGTAATATCTCAAGTATCATTAGGTTTTAGAAAATATAACAATACAGGTGAAAATTCAAAAATAATATAATAAATGGTTTATACTAATAATAACAGCATCTTTCCAGATCAGGTGGTACCTGAAGAAGAAAAGAAATCATTTGAATATGGTTTAGCTGTTGGAAACGCTATTGAACAAGAGTGGTTTAGAAACAACAGTGGACAGAATAGGTTTTCCTATAATTTCCAGAACTTTAATAGACTAAGATTATACGCTAGAGGCGAACAGCCTGTGCAAAAATATAAAGATGAATTATCAAACAACGGTGATTTGTCTTACTTAAATTTAGACTGGAAGCCAATTCCAGTTTTATCTAAATTTGTTGATATAGTAGTTAATGGTATGACAGAAAAAGGATATGAATTAAATTCATTTGCTTCTGATCCATTTGCATTAAAACAACGTACCGACTTCGCTTCTAATGCTTTACGTGACATAAAAAACAAAGCAGCAATTGACCAATTGTCTCAAGCTACAGGTCAAAACTTTTATGCATCTACAGATCCAGATAATCTGCCAAGAGATCAAAACGAATTAGATTTATTCATGCAGCTTAATTATAAGCAAAGCATTGAAATAGCTGAAGAGGAAGTTATAAACAACGTTCTTGATTCTAACAAGTTTGACGAAACAAAGAAAAGACTTGCGTACGATTTAACTGTATTAGGCATATCAGCTGTAAAAACTAGTTTTAATCTATCTGAAGGAGTTACTATTGATTATGTAAATCCAGCTAATTTAGTTTATTCAGCTACTGACGATCCTAATTTTGAAGATATATATTATGTTGGTGAAATAAAAAGCATAACATTACCTGAAATTAAAAAGTTATTTCCAAATCTAACTGACGAGGAATTAGAAAGAATACAAAAATATCCAGGTCGCCAAAACTACGCTCAAAGCGACTGGCAAGTTAATAGCGATGTTAATCAACATCAAGTATTGTTTTTTGAATATAAGACGTATCAAGATCAAGTATTTAAGATAAAACAAACAGAGCAAGGATTAGAAAAGACTTTAGAAAAACAAGATACTTTTAATCCACCACCTAGTGATAACTTTGAAAGAGCTTCAAGATCTATAGAGGTTTTATATACAGGAGCAAAGATACTAGGCATGGGTGACAGTATACTTAAATGGGAACTGTCTGAAAACATGACAAGACCATACGGCGACGTTACAAAGGTTAACATGAATTATGTTATATCTGCACCTAGAATGTATCAAGGACGTATAGAGTCCATAGTTAGTAGAACAACAGGTTTTGCTGATATGATACAATTAACTCATTTAAAACTACAACAAGTTTTAGCTAGATTAGTTCCTGATGGAGTTTATGTAGATGTGGATGGTTTAGCGGAAGTTGATTTAGGTAATGGAACAAACTATAATCCAGCAGAAGCATTAAACATGTATTTCCAGACTGGTACTATAGTTGGTAGATCACTCACTCAAGACGGTGAAATGAATCGAGGTAAAGTACCTATTCAAGAATTGCAAAGTTCTTCAGGTATATCCAAGATACAAGCCATGATACAAACGTATCAATATTATCTTCAGATGATTCGTGATGTAACCGGATTAAACGAAGCTAGAGATGGAAGTTCACCTGATAAAAACGCATTAGTTGGTTTACAAAAATTAGCAGCAGCAAACTCTAACACCGCAACAAGACATATACTACAGTCTTTAATGTACTTAACGGTAAGAGCGTGTGAGAATGTTAGTTTAAGAGTTAGTGACATGTTGCAATTCCCATTAACTAAAGCTTCATTGTTAAACAGCATTAATGCTTTCAATGTAGCTACGCTGCAAGAAATAGATTCTTTATCAATACACGAGTTTGGCATATTCTTAGACTTAGAGCCAGACGAAGAAGATAAAGCTCAATTAGAAAAAAGTATACAAATCGCTTTACAGGCTGGAGGAATTAAGCTAGCAGACGCTATAGACATTAGAGAAATACAAAACATTAAGTTAGCTAATACACTTCTTAAATTTAGACAGTCTGAAAACGAAGCTGCTGAAAGAGCTGCTCAAATGGAAAATATTCAAGCTCAAGCTCAAGCTAATAGTGAAGCTGCAGAAAAAGCAGCAGCAGCTGAAGTACAAAAACAACAAGCATTGGCTCAGACAACTGTTCAAATAGAGCAAGCTAAATCTCAGTTTGAAATACAACGTATGGAGCAAGAGGCTGAAATCAAAAGAGGTTTGATGGCTGAAGAGTTTTCGTATCAAATGAAACTAGCTGAAATGCAAGCTCAAGTAACTTCTCAAAAAGAAGCGCAAATAGAAGATAGAAAAGACAAACGATTACAAATGCAAGGCACTCAACAGAGTGAACTTATAGATCAAAGACAAAATGATCTACTGCCTAAAAACTTTGAATCATCAGGTAACGATAACTTAGATGGCTTCGGTTTAGAGCAATTTACCCCAAGATAGGGATTATTAATTTTTATTATATTATATTATGTCAGAAGAAGTAAAAGAAGTAAAACAAGAAGGTGAATTTAAAGTAAAGCACACTATGCCTAAATATAAGGACATGGGAGCTATTCCAGAAATCACTAAAGTAGATTTAACTAAAAAACCAGCAGAAGATGCCATTCAAATCGGAGAAACAGAAGCAGTGGTTGATGATAAACAAACCGGAGATATACCAAAAGTGGAAGAACAAGTACGGGAGTCCAGCGAGATTACTAAAGTTCAAATTAAAAGCGAAGAAGTAGAATCTCCATTAGAATTAATAGAAGATGAAAACGATAACGCTGAAGAGATCACAATGGTTGGAGGCACTGAAAGTCCCAACACCTCACAGGAACAAAAAGAAGTATTACCGCAAACTGAAGCACAAAACGTACCAGAAAATTTAGAAAAATTAGTTTCTTTTATGGAAGAGACTGGTGGGACTATAGATGACTATGCTAGATTAAACGCAGACTATAGCAATGTGGATGGAGAAGCATTGTTAAAAGAATACTACAAACAAGCTAAACCACATTTAGATTCAGAAGAAATTCAATTTGTAATTGAAGACTCTTTTAATTATGATGAGGATTTAGACGAAGCAAGAGATATTCGAAAGAAAAAACTTGCATATAAAGAAGAGGTTGCAAAAGCTAAAAGCTATTTGGATTCACTTAAGGATAAATACTACGCAGAGATCAAGTTGAGACCTGGAGTTAATCCTGAGCAACAAAAAGCTACAGACTTTTTTAACCGATACAACGAGGAGCAGGCAGCTACCAAAGTTAACCAAGACAGATTCATTAGCCAAACAAACGAGCTTCTTAACAACGACTTCAAAGGTTTTGATTTTAAAGTTGGAGAGAAAAAGTTTAGATATGGCGTTAAAGATCCAGTTAAGGTTGCAGATAACCAAAAAGACATTTCTACATTCATTAAGACGTTCTTAAATGACAAAGGAGAAGTTGTTGATGCAAAAGGTTATCATAAGGCTTTGTACGCAGCGCGAAATGCCGACACTATAGCACAACACTTTTATGAGCAAGGTAAAACAGATGCGATTAAAAGTCAATTAGCTAAATCTAAAAACATAACTACAGAGCCTCGAGCTACGCAAGATGGTAATGTGTTTGTTAATGGATTAAAAGTAAAAGCAATTAGCGGTCTTGATTCTTCAAAGCTTAAGATTAAAACAAGAAAATTTAACAATTAAAATTAAACTATTATGGCTTCATTAAGTCCACAATTTGGTTCGATAGTACCTTCGCAAGCACAACAATTGCTAGCAACAAACTATTTAGCGTTTAACACAGGCGCTGGTAATGATTTTGCACAACAGTATCTACCTGAAATCTACGAACAAGAAGTAGAGCGTTACGGAAACAGAACTCTTTCTGGATTCTTACGTATGGTTGGAGCTGAAATGCCAATGACATCAGATCAAGTTATTTGGTCAGAACAAAATAGATTACACATTGCATATGACAATTGTGCTAACGCAATTGCTGGTGGTGTATCAACTATTACTATTCCAGTAAGAGCTGCTGCCGCTGGTCTTCCTGCTATTACTAACGTAGTGTCTCCGGGGCAAACTATAGTTGCTTTGGACGGTGCTGGAAACGAACTTAAATGTATCGTAACTAGCAGCACAACAAACACTGGTGCTCTTATCGTTGCTCCTTATACTGCTCAGACTACAGCTGCTTTAGGTGCTGTTGTTAAGATATTTGTATATGGTTCTGAATTTAATAAAGGATCACAAACAAACAACTGGAATGGTGTAGCTGGAGCACAAGTTGGTACTACTAATATTAGTATTGATCCTGCTTTTACTCAATTCTCTAACTCTCCTATCATTATTCGTAACACTTATACTATCAACGGTTCTGACATGGCTCAGATTGGTTGGGTAGAAGTTGCTACTGAAGACGGAACTTCTGGATACTTATGGTATTTAAAAGCTGAATCTGAAACTCGTTTACGTTTTGAAGACTATTTAGAGATGAGCGTTATTGAAGGCGAGCTTGCTAGTGCTGCTGGTGCTGGATCTGCTGCAAATGCAGGATTCAAAGGTACTGAAGGTATGTTTGCTGCTATACAGTCTAGAGGTAATGTTGAGGTTGGATTTAGCGGCGCAAGCGGTTTAGATGACTTTGATGAGATTTTAAAGAACTTAGATACTCAAGGAGCTATTGAAGAAAACATGCTATTTTTACAGCGTCAAACTTCACTAGAATTTGACAACATGCTAAGCGCTGTGTCTCAAGGATCTCAAGGAGGTACTGCTTATGGACTGTTTGAAAACTCTGAAGAAATGGCATTAAACCTAGGGTTTAGCGGTTTCCGTAGAGGATCTTATGATTTCTACAAAACTGATTGGAAATACTTAAACGATGCTTCAACTCGTGGTGCTCAAACAGGACCATCTTCTATCGAAGGTGTACTAGTACCAGCTGGAACTTCTACAGTATACGATCAAATTTTAGGAACTAACATCCGCAGACCATTCTTACATGTACGATACAGAGCTTCTCAAACAGAAGATCGTCGTATGAAGTCTTGGTTAACTGGATCAGCAGGTGGTGCTTTCACAAGTACTCTTGATGCGATGGAGGTTAACTTCCTATCTGAAAGATGTTTAGTAGTACAAGCTGCTAATAACTTTGTACTCTTTAAAGGAGTGTAATTACTACAGTAAGATTTACCCTCGTTGAACTGACGGGGGTAATACTTACTTTTATTAAATATTAAATTATATTATATTATGGCTAAAAAACAAGCAACTCAAGATACGTCTTGGGAAATTAAAGACAGAACGTATTTCCTAAAAGGACCTCACAATCCTTTAACATTAAAAATACCTTCAAAACATACAGCAAGGCATCCACTACTGTGGTATGACACTGAAAAAAATGAACAAAGAGAAGTAAGATACGCTACTAATCAAAACTCTCCATTTAAAGATGAACAAGCTGGCGAAGCTACACTTGGCCATATTAGATTTAAAGAAGGAAGTTTATTAGTTCAAAAGAAAGATCAAGCTCTTCAAAAAATATTATCTATATATCATCCTCTTTTAGGAGTTCTATACACTGAACAAGATATTATAGAGGAAGCTAAAGATGATTTGTTTGAATTAGAAATGGAATTAGAGGCTATGAACATTGCTAAAAACATTGATATTGATCAGTGTGAAGCTATACTACGCGTAGAATTAGGATCTAAAGTATCAGACATGAGTTCTAAGGAGCTTAAAAGAGATTTATTCTTATTTGCTAAGCATAATCCTAAGCTGTTCTTAGATCTTGCTAATGATGACAATGTTCAACTTAGAAACTTTGCAATTAGAGCAACTGAAGCTAATATAATTAAATTAGCTGATGACCAAAGAACATTTACTTGGGCTTCTAATGGTAGAAAATTAATGACAGTACCTTTTGACGAAAATCCATACTCAGCTATGGCGTCTTTCTTCAAGACAGACGAAGGAATACAAGTATTCCAGTCTATAGAGAAAAAGTTCTCTTAACATGTAATATTATAAGGGAGGCGCAAGCCTCCTTTATTTTAATAATAATAACAAATGGCTATAAACGTAAATACAGTATATCAAACTGTTTTAATGATACTGAATAAAGAGCAGCGTGGTTATATGACTCCGACTGAATTTAACACAGTAGCAACACAAGTACAGTTAGAAATATTTGAAAAATACTTCGATGATCTTAATCAGCAACTACGTGTACCTCAAGCAGATACAGATTATGCGGATAGACAAGAAAATATTGATGAAAAATTAGCTATTTTTAAAACATTTGGTAGTGCTGTTTACGATTCTACTACAGATCCTTTAACACCTTATTTTAGTTTACCTACTACAGATGGATACGGTAAAGAAGTTGTTTTTTATAGACTAGGTAACGTGCTTTATAATGACGAAACTGTAGTACAAAGACTAGACAGGCGTGAGTTTTATTATGCTAATCAGTCTAGACTTACTAAACCTAGCACTATAAATCCAGCTTATCTTTATGAAAATGAAAAGTTATTTGTAAAACCTACAAGTATAACAAATAAAATAAAAGTTGATTATGTTAGAAAACCTAATAACATAATATGGGGATTTGACATTGGAACATTAGGTCAGTATGTATGGAATGAGACTCCTTTCGATGCTAATAATCAGCAAACTGGTTCTGTAAATTTTGAACTACATCATTCAGAACAAACGGAAATTATACTTAAAATATTACTATATTCTGGTATAATAATAAGAGATCCTCAAATAGTTCAAGCGGCTGCAGCGCAAGTTCAAGCTGATGAAGTAAATAAAAAAAGTTAACAAATGGCTATACCTAACAATGGTTTAATAACCGAAACTAACGCTCAGTACTATGCTGGCTCTCAAACTTTTATAACGGATGGCGCTAGCGGTTCTTTTACTGCTACTTTTGATACTGATTTAACGTTTGGTAGTTCAGATTCTACGGCAGCTGGTTATAATTTAAACAATTTTAGATTATACGCTTCTCAAGGTGCTACAGCTGGTACTCCTGGAACTTTTACTGAATATACTGGAACGTTTACTGTTTCTAATAACGTTTTAACGTTAGGCGTTGTTCCGCCTGCCGATGATTGGTTTGTAATTCAATTGCTTACTCAATACGGAGGCGAATATGGCAATAGAGATGCTTTTGGTGATGTAGTTGAAGATAATTATGGCGGTTATGCTTATACTTCGTTACAAGATGTTATAACTAATTTTATGGTTGGTTACGTCGGGGCAGGGAAATTAATACCAAGCGTAAAAACAACAGACGTAATGTTCTTTGCTAAAAGAGGATTACAAGAGTTTAGCTATGATACTTTAAAAAGCATACGATCTCAAGAACTAAATATTCCGGTTAATCTTAGCATACCTCTTCCTCAAGATTACGTTAACTACGTAAACGTATCCTGGATTGATGGTCAAGGAATAAAACATATAATATATCCTACAACTTTAACTACAAATCCCTACGAGATACCAGCACAAGACGCTCAAGGTATTGCAATACAAGATAATATAGGTGAAAATATAGATACTACATCTATAACAGAAGATAGATGGGCTACTAATAATTTAGAACAAATTAATGCTGCTCAAAGTAATTTAACTGGTATGCTTCTTTCAGATGGTTTGGGTTATGGTGGCATGTATGGAGATAATTACTTTGGTCAAAGATATGGTTTACAACCAGAAACAGCTCAAGTAAACGGATGGTTCACTATAAATGAAAGAAATGGTAAAATGTCTTTTTCTAGTGATCTTGCTGATAAACTTATAGTATTAGAATATATATCAGATGGCTTAGGCTATGACGCTGATATGAAAATACCTAAACTAGCTGAAGAGGCGCTATACGCTCACATTAGCCATGCTATATTAGCAACTAGAATTAATCAGCCTGAATATGTTATACAAAGATTAAGACGTGAAAAAAGTGCTAAACTTAGAAACGCTAAGATTAGATTATCAAATATAAAATTAAATGAGTTTGTTCAGATTGCTCGAGGTAAATCTAAATGGATTAAATACTAAATTGAATGGCTGAAGTTAAAAATGCTTTTATAAAGTCTAAAATGAATAAAGATCTTGATAGTAGACTACTACCTTCAGGTGAATATCGTGATGGACAAAATATACAAGTTAGTAAATCAGAAGGCGAAGACGTAGGTGCTTTAGAAAACGCGGTAGGAAACTTACCAGCAACTACATCAACTGGAGCCAGTGTTGATTTTAGTGTTATTTCTGGTTTAAATTCAGGCACTTTAAAATCTATAGGCATTTATACTGATACTAACACGTCTATAGTATATGTTTTTTTAACAGATTATACAGAACCTGAAACTGGAAATATTACATATAGTTCAACTGCTAATAATTATATCTACGCGTATCACGTCTTGACAAGTAATGTTTCTTTAGTTGCTAAAGGATCTTTTTTAAACTTTTCAAAGACAAACCCTATATACGGTATTAATATTTTAGAAAACTTATTATTTTGGACAGATAACAGAAATCAGCCTAGAAAATTAAATGTTGTTTTAGCTACTAAAAATAATGGTTTATACTATTCTTCAGAAGATTTAATATCTGTAGCTAAATATAATCCCTACCAACCAATAGACTTGTATTATAATGGAGGTGCTGCTTTTTTTACTTCTATGCAAGACGTTACGTCTGAATTTCTTCCTGACGGATCAACTCTTAATCCTTTTTATAATAAACCTTTAGGAGTAACGCCTCCAGCTGGTGAAACTTGGCCAGGAGATCCTGATTATTTAGAAGATAAGTTTGTAACTTTTAGCTATAGATTTAAGTTTAATGATGGAGAGTATTCAATTATGGCTCCTTTTACTCAAGAAGCTTTTATACCTAAACAAGACGGTTATTTTTTACAAGGAGATGAGGACGCGGCATATAGAAGTACTGTAGTTCGTTTTATGGAAAACAAAGTTAACAGTGTTGGACTATATATTAAGTTGCCTTTTGCTGCAAATGATTTAAACTCTGCTTTAGATGTATCTGAAATAGATATTCTATACAAAGAGTCAGATTCTTTAGCTGTCAAAGTATTGGATTCTGTTCCTTTTAATGTTTTTAGTTTAAACGCAGACGAAACATCAAACTCTACTAAAACATATCTATATGATTATCAGTCAAGAAAACCATACAAAACTCTTGCTGAATCTGAAATTATTAGAGTATATGACAAAGTACCTGTTAGGGCTTTTGGTCAAGAAGTTATAGGAAACAGAATAGTTTATAGTAATTTTCAAGACAAACACTCTCCTCCACCTTCTATAAATTATGATGTAGCAGTAACGCGTAAAAACCCCATAGATGAATCTAAAGGATTTACTAGTATTGTAGAGTATCCAGAACACACAGTTAAACAAAATAGAAATTATCAAGTTGGTTTTGTTCTTTCAGATAGGTATGGAAGACAATCAACCACAGTGTTATCTCCTGTAAATTCAGTTACGCAAACTGTAGATGGAATAACTTATGGAGGTTCTACTTTTTTTCATCCATACACTAAAGATCCAGGTTTAGGAAATAATGCTGTAAATGATTGGCCTGGTGATTCTTTAAAAGTTTTAATAAATACACCTGGTATAATTAATGAAACTCCTAGGCTTTTAGACGGTTGGCCTGGATTACACAATGGAGATTCTAATAGCGCTGATTATAATCCATTAGGTTGGTATTCTTATAAAATTGTTGTAAAGCAGACAGAACAAGAATATTACAATGTTTATTTGCCTGGAATACTTGATGGTTATCCTGACTTTACGGTAAGCGCTACGAACCCATCTGCACCTGATCCAGTAGATACAATAGCACATATAACTTTATTGGGTGACAATATAAATAAAGTTCCTAGAAATTTAACAGAAGTAGGTCCTGAGCAAAAGCAGTATGGAAGTGAAGTTGAATTATACGGTAGAGTTACGCCTGAAAGAGCGGGTCCACCTACTTTTACCGAACCTTATTATCCACAACAAAATTCGCAAACTGTCGTAACTATATCAGAGCAAGATAATTTATTTGCTGACGCTAATGCAGCTGCTCCTTATGCTACCGTGTATCAATCGGATTCTAATCCTTATATAGCTAGACTTTCTCAAGGCGATGTATCTTCCGCTGTAGGTTCAACTTTACCTAAACCAATAGGATCATTACAAGTAAATAATCTATCTTCAGTATACGGTATATTTTTAGGCGTATTTGAAACAGCGCCAGTAGAGTCGTTGCTTGAAATTTTTTGGGAAACATCAAGCACTGGTTTAATATCGGATTTAAACGCTATAGCTGGTGTAAATGACACTGTTAGTGGTTTTTCAAATTTTGTTTTTAACCAAACAGAAGCGACTACAGACTACGCAACGGCAAGTGCATTTTCTCCTACAACAACTGTAAATCTTGTTGAGGTTCCTATAACCAATAGCACAGTTAGACTTTTAAATGTTATTGATGGAACCGGTGTACCTAGAAAAAATATGTACACCAATAACCAAGGAGATCTTGAAAAAATACAAGTAGCTGGACAGCCAGACGCGTGGAAGATACCAGTTTTAGATCCTAGTTATTATAGTACTGTAGCGGGTGCAAATACTTTTACTTTTTCTTTTGAAGTAAGAGATGACGATGCAACTAACCCAAGATTTCAAACAAAATCAGTCACAAATCTTAACTTAGGTAATAAGAGTCCAGAATTACTACCATTAAATAATCCTGGATCTACTCCTATATCAGTTCCATCTACTAGAATAAGAGACAATAAAATAGCCACTTTTACAGGTCAAAATGGTTTTGCTGGATCAACAACATTTGGATCTACTGCTATAAATGAAGATTTAAGCTTTACAATAAAATCTGGAAGTCAATCACCTAGTTCACCTCCATTAGAATTAAATCCGGATACAGGAGAATTATTTGAAAAAAGTGGTCTTGCTTTTGGTGTGTATGTATTTGATTTAATACTAACTGACTCAGGAGGCGCTTCTGATGCTCAAGAAACTAGTATTTCTGTTTTGTTTGGAGAAGAACCTATTAATAATAGTTTTGGAAAAAAAGAAAACATTGATTTAACAGGAGGATTAGAGTCTGTAGGAGTGTATTGGGCTGCAGCTACTAATTATAGCAATATGATTGGATCTACTCCATTGCCCGCTGGTATGGAAAATAATAATAATATATCTCAAGGACGATCAACATCTTTCACTACGCCTTTGTCTTTAGACGGCTTAAATGCTTCTATTACTCCAGGCGTGAGCTCATCAACTGGAACATCGGCTTTAAATTATTTTGATAATAATAGTAATTCATATACGTGGAGTGATTTTAACTATAGACCTGATGCTTTTGACTCTAATGCGGGGAGTTCAGGCAATTCATTAACAAAAGGAACAGCTTACATAAAAGTAGATTTTAGTTTTGAAATGCCTACTTTTGATGCTACTAATTCTGCTTATCCTTTATCTTACGGTCAAATAGGGGTAGTTAGAGCAGTTTATTTACAGTATAGAGCCAATGAGTCTTCTTCTTGGACTACGGCTAGAGACGTGGAAGGTCAATTAATTAAATTTGGATCAACACAACAAAACATTGGAGGTACTCCAAGTGGAGCAAATAAGCCTGGTTTAACTCAATTTTTAACTGAAGAACAATTAAACGCTTTGCCATCTACGTTTAGTGCCACTGGTATACTTAACGATAGCGCTAAAAGCGTTAAGAATATTACAGGATCAGCTATATCTGATACTGACATGATGAGAGCAACCACAACATATCCAGCTGCCGCAAATCAAATACCAACTAAATCTACTGTTTCAAAAGTTTTTGTTTTTGGTAAAGACGAAAGCTACGGAGGTAATGATGCATTAGGAGAGTATAGACTTTTAATTAGATACCCACAAACAGATACTGATCAAAAAAACACAAATCCTAGTTACTCAAATCAATCTTTAGATATAACTCCAATTGGAACTTCTGGATTAAACGGAACTACTGTTTTTGGCAATCAAGGAGCACTTTTTGTAGCAAATAATATAAAAATTAAATTATCTTTTGGTGATTTTTATTATAAAGGAAATGAAAGAGTTTTTGCGTATAGAGTTTCTAATAACGGAAAAACAAACGCTGGATATGCTAAAACACAAAAGCCAGACGCGATTGTTTACGCAAGAGAATGGGCTTTAAGATACGTTACTCAGTTTTACACCACAAGTGATTTAACAGTTAAATGGACACCTAACGTGGCTGATGGCTGGTATTCTTATCGAGCTAATGAATTAACAAATCCAGCGGTTCAAGATGGAACTGAAAACGCATCTATCAAGCAATGGATCTCTAATATTTCGCCACCTGATGTAACGGTCGGAGATCTTAGTGGCGGTACGTCTTTAACGGCTGACAGGTTCTTTGTTGCTCAATTTGACGCAACAGGTAAAAAAATAATTGCAACAGCTGAACCGGCTACTGGTAATATAGTATAACAACAAGTGATAATATAATATGGGCGTAATAGAAGTAAAATATTTTAACAGTTTTATACTGAGAAAAACTCTTAGCTCTGCAGACGTTCCTGTCTGGAATGGCTCCAGAGGAGATAATACGTGGCCTCAACTACCTTCACCTCCTTATGTTCCTAATGATAAGAATTGGGCTATAGAAGAATCTAGAATTAGAGGTGGCTATAATAATACATCTGTAGAGTTTGGCGTTAAAGCTTATTTAGTTGAAGACAATCCTAATGCTTCTTTTAGAGTTAATTCTATGATATACTCTGGAATATTTAACTCTAGAACGGGTATTAATGATACTAATGTTTTTTCTATAGGAGAAGATATTACTAAAAGTGTAAATCCAGCTAATGGTTCTATACAAAGATTATATGCTGAAAATACAAATTTATTAATTTTTCAAGAAGCTAAAGTTAGTCAAGCTCTTATAGATAAAGATGCTATATATTCTGCTGAAGGCGGTGGAACTGTTACCTCTTCTAATCTTGTTATTGGAGCTGTGCGACCTGTAGGTGGAGATTTTGGAATAAGTAGAAATCCTGAAAGTTTTGCAATATACGGCTTTAGAAAGTATTTTACAGATAAAGATCGGAATGCTGTTTTAAGGCTGTCTAAAGATGGTTTAACTGAAATATCTAATTATGGTATGTTTGATTACTTTAGAGACAACCTAAGTTCTTTAGATGGTCCTAGAAGTGTAGATATAGGTAAAGCTGTTGGTGGTTGGGACATGCACTCTAAGCAATATGTTTTGTCATTACAACCTTGGAATAATACATACTCTACATTATCTTTTGATGATAGTGTTAATGGATTTCCAAGTTTCTTTAGTTACAAACCAGATCAAGTTTTTAGTTTAAAAAGCAATTACTACAGTACTAAAGATGGTATTTTATACATACACTATGGTTCTGACGCAAAAAGAGCTAATTTTTACGGACAACAATACAAGTCTAATATAACTTTTATATTTAATCCTAAGGTTAGTATGTCAAAAGTTTTTAAAACCGTAAACTATGAAGGAGGCAACGGATGGCAAGTAGATAGTTTTAAATCAGATATAACAGGTACTCATAGCGTTGGAACTCCTGAAGTAATAGCTTTAGAAGATCAAATAATTATTGATAATTTAGCATTTACAGACGGAACTCAAGATGTCACAGCACTCATATACAGTTATAATCAAGGTTCTTATGATAATTACGGCAATCAGTACCCAGCTCAATTGATTCCTCCATTAAATCATGCCGGATTTACTAGAAAAGAAAACAAATACATGACAAATCTTATTAATAATAGTCCTGCGGCTGCTGGTGAAATCTTATGGGGACCATCTATGACAGGTATAAAAGGTTATTTTGCAACAGTTACCATGTCTACAGATACTGTAACTGATGTTGGTGGAATGAAAGAATTATTTGCGGTATCTTCACAATATGTGGAGTCATCATATTAAATTAAATCAAATGGAATTAAAAATACGAAAACTAGAGGAGTCTGATTGGGACACTTTAGTTAGTCTTTGGAATATGTGGCCTGATTGGCAGCATCATCCCCCTAAAGCACTACTTCCTGAAAACGGAACAGGTGGACTTATAGTAGAAAAGAACAATGTAGCTATAATAGCTGGTTTTATTTACACTACTAACTCTAAAATAGGGTGGATGGAGTGGTTAGTTTCTGATCCAAACTACAGAGAGAGTGATAGAAAAGAAGCTACTAAAATGTTAATATCTGGATTAGAGTACGTAGCTAAAATAAGCGGTTGTGAGGCTGTTATAAGCATAGGTAGAAATGAAAGTTTAATGGAAATACACAAGAGTTTGGACTATACAATAGACGAAAAACCTTCTTATGAAATTTCAAAAAAAATAGTATAAAATGGCATTAGTAACAGCAGCAATAATTGGAGGCGTAGCGGCAGTAGCAGGAAGCACTATAGGTGCTATTTCAGCGGGAAAGTCAGAGCGACGAGCGCGTTCAAACAAAAATAGACTTACAGGCGAACTAGAAGAGTTAGAAAAAAACCGTCAAGATATTATAAATCCTTATGAAGGTGTAACAGATTTGTCTAGTATGGTGTCTGACTTAAGTAGTATAGCTTCAAATCCATTTTCTAATCTTGCTGTATCAACAGCCGCGGCTGAAATGCAAATAGAAGAAGCTGATATAGCCTTAGCTAATACACTAGACACTCTTAGAGCTACTGGCGCTAGTGCTGGTGGAGCTACTGCTTTAGCTAGAATGGCATTAGAAAGTAAAAAAGGAGTATCAGCTAGTATAGAACAACAAGAAGCCACTAATCAACAAATGAGAGCTCGTGGTGAAGAAAGCTTACAAAACATACAGCTAAGCGAAGCTAAAAGAGTTCAAAATACTAAAATGCGGGGAGCAGAAAGACTTGAGGATAAAAAAGTATCAGGTCAAATCTACGAGTTTGAAACTAAAGAAAAAAGAGAAAAAGAGCAACTTAATAGAAAACAATCTCAAATAACAGGAGCAGCAATGCAAGAAGGAGCAGCTGTTGAAGCTAAAGGAGCTGCTATAGCTGGTGGAGTTTCAGCTGTTGGTAATATGGCTGGAGCATATGCGGGTGCATTAGCAATGGGAGCAAACAAGAAAGGTTAATCAAAATATGAAAGCAAAACAAAACACCTTTACGTCTGTAAATAAAGAAGCTAATAGCATTTGGACTAATGCTACTAAAAACTTAGGCGCTGATACTACTAAAGCTATAAAGCTAGAAGGCACTTCTATGTCTGCTTCTCAAAAAGAAGCGGCTACTGTACAAAGAAATGTATCTGCTAGGCTTTTTGATAACCAAGAAGAAGCTTTAAAAAATATTAAAAAAGGAGGTATAAGAAATCCTTCGTTATCTAAATTAGGTAATGATTTAATATGGGGCATATATTACGCTGATACCGCTGTAACTCAAGCAAAAACAAAGCAAGAGCGTAACGAAGCTAGTGTAGCTGCTAGTAAATTAAATACATCTCTAACTGAGCTTTATCAAATTATAGACACTGGAAAAGAAACAGATGGTATATTCATGAAAGAATATTTTGGTCTTGAAGGTTCTAAAAACCCTGGGCAACCAGGCGGTATGGCTTTAGTAGGTAGAGATACTCCTTTATGGTCAAAAACTATGGCTATACGAAATGGACTAGCTGGAGATGATGCTAATGAAGAGTATTACGTAGGCGATGATGCTGAAATTAGATTAAAATATACCGGAGCTATATTAGAAGGAGAAGTAGTTGATAAGCCAGCTATAACTTGGTTAGCTTATGATCCAGGTATTGTTCTTGATTTAAAAGGTGAAAATATAAAAATGCTTCAAACGCCTAGCTCTTTAGATGTTAATGGAGAGCAAGTTTCTATTATAGACAACAGCTTACAATATAACGACGCTTACTTGTTGTTAGACCAAAAGTATATGGAAGTGTCTGAAGACGGTAAAACTCAAACAGAGTTTATACCTGCTAACATGGCTAAAATAGTTAATGACACAAAGTCAAAGTCTATGGCTAGAGCCGGCGCACTACTTAATGATTATCAAGAAGCTAATAGAGTTTGGAGAAACAACTTTAATAAAGAAGAAGATCTTAAATTTGAAGTTGCTCCTAATGGTAAAAATGTAGACGCAGGACAACAAGCTGAATTTCAAGAGCTTATGTTTAGCAGTTTAAAACCATTATTACCTACGGTAGCAGTTGGTGCAACTACAGAAGTAGTTAAAGAAGAAGTACAATCTGAAATGGTTGAAGAAGTAGAATTAACAGCAGATCAATTTAACTAGTATGTATACATATAAAGATAGAAAGTTAACTAAAGAGCAGGTAGATAAACTAGCTGCTGAAAAAGGTGTTGAGGTTGATGTTTTTTTAACTAACAACCCAGATATACAAATACAGGAGGCGGTAGTAGAAACTACTGAACCAGAGGGAAAGACACTAACCACAGAGATGGACACGACTGTGGATGTAACCGAAGTGTCCAAAAGTACGGAATCTCCTTTGGAGCCTGGTTCTTCGGGCTTTACAGAGGAAGGTGAGATAATTTTATCTGGTGAAGAAGTAGAGGAAGGTGTTGTAGCTTTAGAACCTGTAGGTTTAGAGGAGGTAGTTGTTACAGCAGAAGAGTATAAGCAAAGAGAAAAAGATCTACAAGCTGTTGCTGTAAAAGAAATGTTTGAAAAAGCAGGTCTTGAAGCGCCTTCTATAATGGAAGAAAAAAACGAAGGTGATCTTTCTCCTATAACGGAATTTGAAGAAACTCAAAGAATATCAGCCGACGACAAAAAACAAAGAGATTTAAGAGAAAAAGAAAGACAATATTATGCTGATAATCCAGACAAGCTATCGGCCAAGCAAAGTATATTTAACTCTATAACCAACGGTTTAGGTCAACTTTCTACAATAGACGACAGAGCTAAATGGCTAGGAAGCTACATATCTAGCGATATAGACTTAGTTAGAAATTTATTTCCAAAAGAAACAGCTGATAAAATACTTAAGTCTGCTAGTAAAAACTTAGGAGAAGCTACTGCTGATATAGACAAAGTTAGTAGCTATGGTGGTAAAACAATAGGATTTACAGAGTTAAAAGACAGAGACGGCTTAGGATCTAAAGCAGCTGGAGGTTTAGCAGCTGCTTTTAATGCTTTATCTGCGTTTGGTACTTCAGCAGCTACAAACTATTTAACATTTGGGGTTGGTTTAGCTACTGATATGATAGGTGGATCTGTTAAGTCTTATAACGAAAAAAAAGCTGCTGATTTAGGTATAACAGTAGATCAATTAATAGCTAGTGGAAACGCTGAAACATTGGTTCCAGCTTCGTTAGGTGTTTTAGGTTATTCTTTAGAAAGATATGGTATAAAAGGAGTAAATAAGTATATAAATTCTTTAAGTAACAAAGGTGCTAAAACTGTTTTTAGCTTACTAAACGTTGGTCAAAAAGAAGGTATTACTGAGTGGACTCAATCTGGTATAGAAAAACTTAACGAGAACCTAGCTAAAGATATGTCTCCAGACGAAGCTGGTTTAAGTGCTATTGATTATATGTTTTCTTTAGAAGGTTTAGAGAATTATTTTCAAGGTTTTGTAGGTGGTTCTGGTGTTGGAGCTTCTGGTTTAGCTTTAAGCTCTATAAGATCTAAACCTAACAAAGAAAGAATATCTAAACTTATAAACGATTTAAACATATTAGAAGATCAAAAGTTTGCTAAAAACCTAACCGAAAAAGAAATATCTTTAATAAACACGTCTCAAGACGCTATTAGGTTAGAATTGAAAAGCACTGTAAACGAAGCCAACGAGTTATTAGCTGTTTTACCTTCTGAATCTATAGAGTCTATAAATGAAAATGCAGATCTTCTAACTAGTTACAATAGTCAAATACAAGAAATTAACAAGGATCCTAAGTACACACAAGAGGTTAAGGATCTTATGATTTCAGAACTAGTTAAAAAAAGAGACGTAGCTAGTCAAAATATTTCAGATGTAAGAAACGAAGCTGAAAGATTGGTTTCTAATATTGAAAGAGCTAAAGAAGCGTCTAAAGATATAGAAGGTTTAGACTTTAAAGATTTTGCTAATGCGGAGGAAATTAAAGAGTTCTTAAAAACTCAAGACAAAGACATAGACTCTAAAGCTTCAGGTCAACAAGGTTTTATAATACAAGATAAAGACACGGGCAAGCAAACTATAGTTATAAACAGAGAAATAGCAGCTAAAGAAAAAGCAATGAACATTGCGGGTCACGAATTAGGACATGCTATTACTTATAACACCATTAAAAACAGCCCTGAAACAGCTGTAAATCTTGGAGAGGCCTTGTTGACTGAATTAAATAAAATAGATTCTAACGCTATAAAAGACAGTAATTTCAAAAAGAGGATGGAGCTATACGCTAACGAATCTAAAGAAGTTCAAATGGAAGAAGCCTTGACTTTGTTTTCAGATGCTTTAGCTACTGGTGACGTGCAGTTTAAAGAAAACATATTTACTAAAATAGGAGATCAAATACGTAGAGTTATACAAAGCTTTGGAGTTAAAACTAAATTTAACACAGGTAGAGATGTATATAACTTTATAAAAGACTATAACAAAAGTTTAGAAAAAGGAAAGCTTAGTAAATCTCAATTAAGTTTAGCACAAGAAGGCGCTGAAGGCGAGTTAGTTAAGCCTAAAACACAAACAGATGAACAGATTATAAAGGATTCTAGATCTGAAGAAGCGTCTACAAGAGTTCAAGAACTATATGATGCACAAGGTGAAGCTGCTGCATTTGATATCATAGAGCAGTTTAAACCTATAACTAGTAAAATAGTAGAAAAAAGATCTCAAGCACCAGGCTTTGACCGTCAACTACTTACGGACGAAATAGAAACTGGTAAACGCGGTATATTAGATCTAGTTAGAGAATACGACGCAGAGTCGGGTGTTCCGTTGGCGGCTTATATAAACAAGTTTTTACCAGCTAGAGCTATTGAAGCGTCTAAAAGAATACTAGGTGAAGAATTTACAGATGATGTAACAGAAGCTAAAGGCGTTGCTGCAGAAGAAGTTTCTGTTGATGTTACACCTACAGACAAATCAACCACATCTAAACTTAGAAGAGTTCTTGGAATAAAACAAGATGATGCTATATACGATTTAGCTAAAGAAGTTTCTGGTGAAATACTAAGTGGTGATTTGCCAGGCAAGAAAGTTAAGACAGCTATAAATAAAGAAGCTAGAAAAAGTAAACTACGTAAAGCTGTATCTGATCTTATGGGTACTGAAAAAGCTATTGATGAGCAGTTTCTTAATAAAAACATATTAGAAATACTAAAAGCTTTACCAGCATCAGACCTAGTTAAACTAGAAAGAGAGGCTAAAGTAAAAGTATTAGCAGAGCAAGGTCCTAGACTCAACGTTAAGGATGCTAGGGAAGCTGTTAATAAAGGTTTATTACCAAAAGATACTAACTTACAGTCTGGTCCTAAAGTGTCATCTAAACTACCTACAACGCTTGAACAGGCTAAAGAGTTTTTTACTCAAAAAAGAAAAGCTGGTTTAGTTAACGTTGTAACTGAGATGCTAGTTAAAGATGCTGCTCCTGAAGTTACTAAAGATAAAATGGAACCAGCTAAAAGAGCTAAAGTTTTAGCAGACATAGACAGAGCTCCAACCCTTAAGTTTAGTAAAATAAATGAGTTTATTGATTCTCAAGATTTTATAAAGACAGAGCTAGAATTAGCTGCTGAAAATAAGGTATGGAAATATATAGCTAAAGAATTAGGAGTAGACGTATTAAGCTCTAAAAATCCTGAAGATGTAATAAAATACAGAAATTGGGTAAAAGCTAATGCTAGTAAATTCCCAAAAAGCTTCTTTACAACTGGAACTTTTGCAAATGCTGGCGCTAGTGCCGCAAAACGTAATTTTTACTTTACAAGCGCAGAGGACTTAAATGCTTTTTTAGAAGGCGTTGAGTTTGCTAAAGAAGATGCTGATATAGCTGAAGCTGTAAATAGACAAACTTACGTAACTGGTGGCGCTGATGGTAAAATTAGTGATAAATTTAAAAAAGCTTTTAATACTAAAGATTTTAAAGATAAGCAAGCTTCAAAACTTAGAGGTCTTAAAAAGATATATAAAATATTTGAAACTATTATAGATGAAAATTCCAGTGACGCTAGCTTTGTTATAGCTATGCTTTCTTCTACTAGTCAAGGCATGGGTCATTTTGTTAGAACGTCAGCTCCTATAAAATTTTATTCTAAATATTTAGAAGGAGGTATAGTAGAAGAACATACTATGCCAGCTAGTTTAGTTGCTAAGTATTTGTTTACATCTGCAATAAACAAAACAATAGACAAAGATTTTAAAGATATTGAAAGAAATTATTTTCAAGGAGCATTAGGTAAATTCGATGACAAAAAATTAAAAGGTAAAAAACCAAATGGTAAGCCTTACAATTATACGTCAATGACTCCAGAAGGTTGGAAGATAACAGACAACATATGGGCGCGTTATTTTAACATAAACGTAGCTGGAAATAACTTTGGTATAGATCCTAATAATATAGTTTTAGCTGATGGAAAAACTGTTTTTGAAACTTACGGCGTTAGCAACACCGGAGCTTTAGTATCTGATCAATTTAACAGCGATCAACAGAAAGCTTCTGTAGGTAATAATAAAAATCTACCTGCTGATTTAAGAGTTGAAGATTCTAAATCAATGCCATCTGTTTTGTCAGAAACTAAAGTTGTAGATGAAAATAACGTAAAAGAAGAGATTAAATTTAGTAAAGCGCTAAATCTTGACAAAGATTTTAATGATATAATAGAAAACAAAACTGGAATAGCATCTGATAAAACTTATGCTAGAGTTAAAGCTGAGGTTGCTGGAGCTAATAAAGGTAAATTTAATTTCTTTATTCCACCATCTGCTGAAGACTTTGTAGGTTTATTATACTCTACTTTAGGTAAAGGATCTACTGGTGATGCTCAAATGGCTTGGTATAAAGCTCACTTGCTAAATCCGTTTGCAAGAGCGATGGAAAACTTAGCTAATGACAGAGCTAACATGATGCAAGACTTTAGAGGACTTAAAAAAGCTTTGAAGATTGTGCCTAAAAATCTACGCAAAAAAATAAAAGATAGTAACTTCACTAAGGAACAAGCTGTTAGAGCTTATATATGGGATAAACAAGGTATGGAGATACCTGGATTATCTCAAAAAGATCAACAAGCTTTAGTTGAGTTTATTGAGACTGATGAAAATTTAAAAAGTTTCGCTGGTGAACTAATCGCTATAAATAAAGGAGACGCTTATGCTGCTCCTGATGCTGGTTGGGTTGCTGGAACAATTGATACAGACTTTATAAAAGCTTTAAATACCACTAAAAGATCTAAATATCTTGAGGTGTGGCAGCAAAATGTAGATCAAATATTCTCTGAAGCAAACCTTAATAAGCTTGAAGCTGCTTACGGTGCTAACTATAGAGAAGCTATGGTTGACATGCTTAAACGTATGGAAACTGGTAGAAATACTAGCTCTGGATCCGATAGATTAGCTGCTAGATTTACAGACTGGTTAACAAACTCAGTTGGCGCTATTATGTTCTTTAACACTAGATCAGCTGTACTTCAAACTATATCTGCTGTAAACTTTATAAACTTTAGTGATAACAATGTGTTAAAAGCTGGTCAAGCATTTGCTAATCAACCTCAATACTGGTCTGATTTTAAAAAGTTATTTAATTCGCCATTCTTATTAGATAGACGTAGCGGACTTAAATTAAATGTAAATGAAGCTGATATTGCCGCTATGGCTAAAGGTCCTGGTAACAGCGCTAGAAATGTTATTGCTGGAATACTTAAAGCTGGTTTCTTACCTACACAATTAGCAGATAGCTTTGCAATCGCATCAGGTGGAGCATCGTTTTATAGAAATAGAATTAAAGCTTTACAGAAAGAAGGTTTGACAGAAGCTGAAGCCGAAGAACAAGCATTTAGAGATTTTAGAGAGATAGCTGAAGAGTCTCAGCAGTCAAGTAGACCTGATAAAATCAGTCAACAACAAGCTGGTCCATTAGGACGTGTTATATTAGCTTTTGCTAACACGCCAGCACAATATGCACGACTAATTAAAAAAGCTGCTAGTGACCTTAAGAATGGCCGAGGAGATGCTAAAACAAACATATCTAAGATCATATACTATGGAGTAGCACAAAACCTTTTATTCTCTGCTTTACAGCAAGCTTTATTTGCAATTGCATTTGACGACGAAGAGGAAGAAGAAAAGAAAAACGAAAAGTATTTCAATATTGTAAATGGGATGTCTGATAGTGTGTTGCGTGGTATTGGAATTGGTGGTGCTATAGTTTCTACAGTTAAAAATACAGCTTTAAGGTTAGCTAAAGAAGCTGATAAGAAATCACCTAAATATCAAGATGCAGTAGTTAAAGGAGTTTTACAAATATCTCCACCTGTATCATCTAAGGTTGGTAAGCTACAGTCAGCAGGTAGATCTTTTTCTTGGAATCAAGAAGAAATGAGAACTAGAGGTTGGTCTATAGATAATCCAGCTTACTTAGCTAGTGCTAACGTTATATCAGCAGCAACAAATATTCCGCTTGATAGAGCTGTAAAGAAAGTAACTAATATAGTTGACGCTGGCAATGAAGATATAGAATACTACAAAAGAGTAGCTCTGGCATTAGGATGGTCAGCGTGGGAATTAGGTATAGATAAAAAAGGAGGTAAAGTTACTCCACCTAAAACAGACATGGATAAACTTTATGATCTTAATAAGAAACAGCAAATAGATTCTTTAGCAAGTTTAGGTATAAGTAAAAAACAAATAAAGCTTTTAAAACTAGAAGAAGATAGAGTTAATGCTATATTAAATCCTAAAAGCATAAAAAAGATAAAAGTTTCAAAAAAAGATAGCTTATTTGGTTTAAATAAAAAAGATCAAGTAAAGGCATTAGAAAAATTAGGGCTCACTAAAAAAGAAATAAGAGCCTTAAGATTAGAAAGTGATAGAGTAGAAGCGATTATTAACAAACAAAAACAAGAAAATTAAATGAGCCAAAAAGCTAAAAATGATTTAAGACACTACGCTGGAGCAGCAGGTATTTTTATTCTAATTATATTTTTACTTTTATTTTTAAGTTTCAATGAAGTACCTCCTGTTAACAAAGACATTTTTGTGACAGTGACAGGAATGGTGGTTGGTAGTTTATCAGTTGTAATATACACTATAATAGGCCGTAATCCAGACGAAGTAGACGCTTTGACTAAGAAAGTAGATTCCTTACAAACGGCTAATGATCATCTAGTAAATCAGAAAGATGAATTAGAAAAGATGGTTATAACTCTACAAGAAAACATGATCGACAAGATAAGTATCCTTGGAGCAAGTTTTATTGATAATTTAATTGAAAGAAAAAAAGCTAAATGAAATTAAAATACTTTTCAGACAAAGAAGATTTTAAAGGCAATATGGATAAAATGGATTCTAAGCTACTAGGAATGTTAGATGCGCTAAGGTCTGAGTATGGATTCCCTATTATATTAACATCGTCTTACAGGTCTTCTGAGCATCCTATAGAAGCCGCTAAAGAAAAACCCGGTGAGCACACTTACGGAGCAGCGGTAGATATAAAATGTGTTGGAGGTGAAGCTACGCTTAGATTAGTTAAAGCAGCTTTAAAAATAGGCTTCTTAAGAATAGGAGTATCAAGAAAAAAGAATTTTGTGCATTTAGGTATAGGTTACCCTGGAGCACCTATAATGACAATGTGGACTTATTAACAAATTAAATACAGAAAATGCCAACACCATTATTAAAAAAACTAACTGCAGGCTGTAAAGCCGCTGCAAAAAGAAAATTTGATGTTTATCCGTCTGCTTATGCAAATATGTGGGCTTCTAAGCAGCAAAAAAAAGGTAAGTGCTAATGGCTTACGTACAACCAGATTCACCACTTAGCTGTTGGGAAGGATATCAAAGAGTTAGTGGTACCGTTAAAGGTGCTAAAGGAAGTTGTGAAAAAAAATCACCAATAAACAAAGGCACAAAAGGAGGTGGTACTAAAAAAGTTTGTTTACCTAAAGCAAAAATAGCTAGCATGAGTAAGCAAGAAAGACAAAAAGTTATAAGCGCTAAAAGGTCTGCAGCTGCTAAAGGTGATTATAAAAGATCAAGTAAATCTAATGTCAGTGGAACTGCTAGTAAGAATTTAAAAGACTGGGTCAAACAAGACTGGAGACAGGTTGGAGACCCTAGTAAAAAATGTGGAGAAAAATAATAAATTATGGAAAGTAAACAATTAAAAATAATATCAGCAGAGCTTAAAAAAGCTTCAGCTATGCACAAAAGACAAGCAGGCATTTTAGATAAAATGTTAAAAAAAGTTAAAACAAAAAAATAAAATGGGAAAATTTTTAGTAAAAATTGGTCAAAAGCTTATTGAGTTTAATAAGTTTTTAAAAAATAAATGGAACTCGCTAATGTATTTGTTAATGTTTAAAAACTACAACGAAGAATGTAATTGTGAAGACAAATGCATTTGTAAGAAATAGGAATAGATAAAAATGGGCACCATACCCAAAATTCCTGTAACCAAGAAGGGCTCTCATAACGAGAGCCCTTTTTTTGATTTTAATAATTAACCATCACAAGATACACAAGAAGGATCCATAGCGCTTGCGGCAATATCACCACGTAAGACGCTTTCGGTTCTGACATAATAAAGTGTTTTTACGCCTTTTTTCCATGCATCCATGTGAACTTGATTAATCCATTTAGGTGTTGCTTCTGAAGGAAACGCAAGGTTAAGACTAACTGACTGATCAATGTACTGTTGCCTAAGGCCAGCTTGATTCACTAATTCCAATTGATTGATTTCTTTAAAAGTTTTAAAAACGTCTTTAGCGGGTATATCGTGGTCGCCCATAAGTATATCATCTAACTTTTTAATTCCTTGCACTGAGCCTCCATCTTCTAATATCTTAGCCCAAGTTTCTTCATTGTCTAAACCACAGTCACTTAAAACAGATTCAAGTGTTGGGTTTTTTCTTATGAACGTTCCTTTCGCTGATTGTTCAGTAAAGACATTAGCAGCCCAAGGTTCAATACCAGGGCTAACATTGCCGGATAGTTTTGAATTTGATACTGTTGGAGCAATAGCCCTAAGGTGGGTGTTGCGCATACCAGTACCGACACACCAAAGTGGTTCACCAAAAACCTCAGCAAGGTCCATTGAAGCTCTTTCGCTTTCAATTTTAATTTGACTAAAAATCTTTCTAGTCTCAAACTGAGATAATAAACCTTCAAACGGTAACCCTTTCTCTTGCAAATAAGTATGCCAGCCAAGAGCTCCGAGTCCAAGTGCTCTACCTTTTTCTGCAGATCTAACAGAGTTTTCAAACCCAATTTTTCCTTTGGCTCTTTGGATAAATTCTTCAAGTACGCCATCAAGAAACCAGATAGCATCATAAATAATATTAGTATCTTTCCACTCATCGTATTTAGCTAGGTTTAAGCTAGACAAGCAACAGACAAAGCTATGACTTTCATCAGTATGTAGAGTTATCTCGCTACATATATTAGTCATATGAACTTTTAATCCATTTTGCTTGTATGCTTCTGGGTTGTTTTTGTTTGTATTTCCTTTAAAGAGTATATAAGGCTCTCCAGTTGCTTTACGTTTTTGAAGTAGTCTTCCCCATTTACGTCTAGCTTCTTGATTTCCTTGCTCAAGTCTTCGCATAAACTTGTCACCGACCACAGCGCACTGGTGTAGATTGAGTGATTGTCTATTAACGTCTCCTTTAGGTTCTCTGATCTCCAGCCATTCTTCAAAGTCGGGGTGATCAATATTGATGTTAACTGATGCAGCTCCGCGGCGGACAGATCCTTGATTAGTGGCAAGTATTGTTGAATCGTAGATTTTGCAAAACGGCACCACTCCATCAGATGTTCCATTACCTTTTATTTTAGCTCCAGCAGGTCTTATTTGATTAATACCAATACCAACTCCGCCGCCATGCTTAGCGAGTAGCATCATCTCTAAATTTTTTTTGCCTATATCATTTATGCTATCAGCAACATCAATACCAAAGCAACTAATAGGAAGCCCACGATCGGTACCAGTATTACTGAGAACGGGACTGGCGAGACAAAGCCATCCTTTCCAAATATATTTGAAGAACGTTTCTGAAAGTTCTGGTTTATCCAATCGTCTAGCCACCGTTGAGCAGACTCTGTTGTAGGCGTCTCTCGGGGTTTCTCCGTTAAGTAAATATCCCCCGGATATAGTTTTCTTGTATACTTCTGTTTCTCCCCACTCTGGGTAATCTTGTCCTTTGATCCACTCATTATTCCACATTTAAATCTAGTTTTTTCTCTTGTTTAACTTCTGCTGTTTTTTTAATCTTTTGTACTTTTTCTATTTCTGTTTTAAGTTCATCAACAGCTTTTTTATAACCTGGAAGCTTTTTTAAAACCTCTAAAGTTCCTCTAGATAAATCTTTAGTTTCATTTATATCGTAAATAATTTGCTGTATTACTCTTGTTAATGCATCAACCTTGTTACGCATTTCAATTAATATACTTTCTTTCATTTTAATATGTTTTCCATTGAGTTTTACTTAATATAATTGGACTAGCGTCTATATGATGCGTAACCATGTAACAGCTATCTTTTTCTGTTATTAAAACAGGTTTGTCTTTAAACCTTTGTTTGTAAGTTTGTCTTACATAATCTTCAATTTGTATGCTCATGAATTGTTTATTAAATAAATTATATACCCTATTATTACGTTTACGTTAACCGCAACTAGATTCCATTGTTTAGCCACTACAACTTGTGGAGTACATAATATACCTCCAACTATATAGCTTATAGCGCCTAAATTGCCATAATTTAGTATATAAGGTCCTATCATTATAAAAGCTGTGCCCATGTATCCTAGTCGACCTGACAGTCTTTCATTGACCGTAAGTCTTCTATCTTTTACTAGTTTTTTGAAAAATTTTTTATCCATTACCAAATATCTTCAAAATCTTCTCCTTCACCCGCTTTCGAGTAATCAGTAGGACGAACAGCGAAAAAATCAGTATGAGTATGCCCGCCTGTAAGGTGGTAAAACCAGTTGAGGTTATTTGATCCTGACTCGTCGTAAGCAAAGTATTGCCCGAGGTCGAAGTAACCGAGTTCTGTAAGTTTTTCATTTAATCTTTTTCTAATGAATTGTTTTAAGTCATAAGCTTTAATGCCTTCTATGTCGCCCATTTCAAACATCTTATCAATATACGCTTCTTCAGCTACTAGCATTGTTGTTGCTGCTGTTACAACATCTTCTCTGCATTCGTTTAAAAGAGTTTCATCTTCTTCGCACATATGTCTGAATAATCTACAGCCCATTTTACTATGAAGAGATTCATCTCTTACAGACCATTTCATCTGTTGGCCAATGCCTTTAAGCAAATTACGAAGCTGAAAACTATATAACACAGCAAAAGCGGAATACAAAGATACGCCTTCTGCAAATGCAGAAAAAATAGCGATAGACCTGCCAATCCCACGAGGGTCAGAGCCAGTGTAACTAACAAGGTTATCGAAGCGCTCCGCCGTGGTTGGTTCGTGTAAAAATGCTTCATAATTTTCTAGTCCTAATGTTTCGTTTAAATAACTATAAGCAACTGCGTGTATAGTTTCTTGTGAACCAAACATCATAGCCATTTGTTGTATCTCATGTTTTGGAAACCAACCAACTACGTTTTGTGTCCAGTAATCAGACACAGCACATTCTGTTTGAGCAAAACCTAGCAGGATATTACCTACTAAGTTTTTTTCTTCTTTAGTTAATTTTTCATTCCAGTCTTTAAGATCACCTGACATTGGTATTTCAGTGTGTAACCAAAAGGCTTGAGCCTGTTTTAGCCAACCCTCTGTGTAGTACTCTGGGTACTCAAAAGGCTTGTAGGCTATTCTTTCATCAAATAATCCCATTATTTATCAATTTTTAAAGCTATATCTATGCAAAAAGGTAGATACAGCACATGTTCATTAAATAGCTTTTCTTCGTAGGTTCTAATGCCTATTAATATTCCAGGGTAAAACCCTATTGTAATTTCCCAATTTCTACTCATAACAGACTATATTAAATTCATTTTGTTTTTCTATAAGGTCTTTATAAAGCATATAACCTTTATTTTCCATAGTCCACTTAATCCATCGATCAACTTGCCTTTCAGAATACTTTTGCCTAGCTACGCTTTTAGCTTCTCGAGGATTAACTCTACCGTTATATCGCATTCTTTTTGGTTTTGAGGTTTGTATAATGTATAGCTAGGAAATTGATTAGTTACCAATTGCTTGAATAATTTCCATCGCATTGGAAAAGATTCATTAGCTCTACCTTTTGTTTCTATTATAAAGTCTTGGCCAATAAAATCAGGCGTATACTTTATAGGTAGTATTCTTTTACTACCTCTGTTAGTATAATCACCTTTACCATTAGCTTGTCTTTCATAGCATTCGTTTTCAAAATGAAAACCATTTAACAAAACAAAAGTTTCACCTTCATATTTAGCTTTAATCTTGGCTTTTCTAAGAGCCATATACATATATCGTTCAAGTCCTGAAGCAAAGTTTATACCATCGTAAGAAACTTTTTTAGACTGAACAGGACCTTTTTTTCTTTTATAAGGTTTTTTCATAGTGTTCTCCTGTGTTTCCGTTTTGAGCTATTATATTCATACGTTCATCATCCTCTTCGAAAGCATGAGCAGAGCAAGGTGACACTTTGTCATACTCTACGTTAATACGATTTAACATAGCTTCTTCAACTTCATCAGCTAAACAACGCTTAGCTGCTTCTATGTAAAGTAGCGCATCCATAAGCTCTTCTTGTACATCAATTAAAAATCTATTAAGATCTTTTTCTTGACCTACAATCTCTTGCATCATAGTTGCACCATACTTTTTTTGACCTATTAAGCTTCGTTGATCCATCTTATGGAGTACAGCTTGTACTATTTCGTCTTTAGTTTCTATTATCATTATAAAGTTTCTTTAACGAAAGTTCCATTAACCATTGAACCTTTTCTTTTGTTAATAACATCGTAAGCAGACTCAATGCAGTGCTCAATACTAACGCCTCTTAAATGAGCTAAGTTAGTTAAAACAACAACCATATCACCTATAGCATCTATAACTTCTGGTTGATCGTCTTTAAGTATCGCTTGAGCTAATTCACCAGCTTCTTCTTGTAGTTTAATATACTGAGTTTTAGCATCACCTTTAGAGTATAAGCCCCTATTGTCAGCCCACTCTCTTATTAGCTGAAATTGTTCAATTACGGGTGCTGTTTCAATTACTTCGTCAAAAGCATAAGAAAAAGCTTTATTGTACACGTAAGATCTTTTATCATTATACATTGATGATTTAACATTAGCCATGATCCAGTTTATAGATTCAGTGGTTATCTCAAAAGTACCGTGAGATGTTTCCCATGATGTCCCTATATTGTCCATTAAATTACCTTTCAGTTTGTTTACTGGATAAGGAAACGTAGACGTTTGCTCAGTAGCGTTTATTTTCATTCGATTAGATTTTTTAATTAATTGATTGTATTTTTGCCTATCAACCTTGTAGCCATAAGACTTTTGAAGTTCTATCTCCTTGTCTGATATATAATCTATATCATCACTAGAATCAAGAACCTCGTATTCGTCTGCTTTATATCCTTGGATAAGCGTTACTCTGTTATTAAGATTACTTGTTACACCTATTTTTTTACCTGGAATATGGTATAAATAATACATAATTTTTATTTTAATTTGTTATTGTATAAATGTAAGTTATGTGCAAAATGATAATAAGTTCCTAGCTCAATAGATAGCCTCTCTGCAACTAATTCCTGAAGCGACGCAAAACAGTATTGATCATTACAAAAGCCAAACCAGAGATCATTACTACGCATAAGTACTGCCATGTGTAGTTTATTATCAAGTACAGTGAACTGAACAGCATAAGTGCAAGGAGTATCTTTACGGTAAGTTGATATTTCTTTTCCATCATATATTGATATCACTGCCTGACGCGTTTCAGGATTACTTTTTAACATTGCAACAACTTTGTCTAGCTGATGATTACGTTCCCATTGCCAACCATAGTTAGATCTTACTTTTCTATCAGAGTCAGCCATATTTTCCCATATAGGAGGAATGCTACCGTTTATCTCACCTAATTTATCTATACTAGGATCTCCAGACAAGTACCATTGCCACTCAGCCTCTGCATACTCTAAATTAAATTTACGATTTGGATTTAAAACATTGATATTCTTTTTACTTGGATTTTCTAAAGTAAAACCTACGTTAAACAAAGCTTTAGTATCTCCAAAAACAAGACCATTGGAATTAATCTCATTGTAAAAATAAATAAAAGCTTCTCTCGCATTATAAAATTTTGTTTTCATTATTTTCTTTTGTTATAATAATATATACAATACCTATACATTATCTCCATTATGCTGTGTTTATCACATATTTCAGGAGAATTATGAACTGTTTTGTGTTTGCCTGGAAGACTTATACCTACAGCCCAAGAACCTATCATGTCTTTAACGGCTACAGGACTTATTATTATATTGTTTTTAACACAGTATAAGTAAGCTTTTTCCTCTTCTTTTGATTGTATGTAGTTGTCTGGTAATCTTCTTTTAGCCTGTTCTTTAGCTTTTTTAGATCCTACGCTCATTCCCAGGGCATAGGTTCGTTAGACATATCTACAGGCTCGTGAGGCACAAAACAACCTGATTTAGGTTCCCATTTAAAATGAGCTTCAGCACCGTTCTCACCTAAGTTTTGGAATTTGACTTTGAGAACTTTTGCCTTAACTGTCCTATTTTCATAGTCACGATGTACAAGTATACCATGATAGCTAGCATCATACCATTCGCCACCACCTTTAATGTTATACATAGTTGGTTCTTCAATTTTACCATTTCCATCTTTATACATTTTAGTAGGGTGAGCAACTATAAATACTAATACATCAAATTTCTTAGCAAATATTTCTATCTTACTTAGATATTCCATAGTATATCTGTTAACGTCTTCAGTTTTACAGTCAACATCTCTAACTTTATTAAATGGATCAATAACTAAACATTTAATACCTTTACGTTTAACTAACTCAGCGCCTTTACGTAGCACTGATTCTAAAGTATAACGTTCCATATCTATATGATAGAAGTTTTCATTAACGTGATCAGCAATTTGATTCCATTTATCTCCATGAATATCTGAAGCACTTGGCATACCTTGCCAAACTTTACGCATTATTTTATGTGCGTGCAAATAAGTTGGTGCATTCTCAGGTGAAGCAAACGCCGTTTTCCAGCCATAGTTTTGGTTATACCCAACAACCATTTGATCGACAAAATCCGATTTACCGCTAGACGGAATACCAGTGACAGTAATGAATTGACCAGTGTAAGTCGAAAATATGTCGTCGAAATTCTGTAGGCCAACTTGAAATCCTGGTTTAAAACCATTACGAACAAAGTCCGTAATCTCACCTTCGATATCTTTAAATGTTGTGACATTCTCAAGCGGTACTGGTCTCGCTCCGGTAATACACTCTGCCAGTTTTTCTTTTCCATGTTTAAGTAAATATTCATTTGCGTCTTTACAGTCATCAAATGAAGCTAAAAAACAAACTTCAGCACCAAGTCTTCTTATAAGTTCTTGTTGCAAAGCTTGACCAGCTTCGTCCGCATCAACAGCTAATATTATTCTTTCTTTATCTTCAAAGTAATCAATACAAGCATCTAAGTAATCTAAATTGTTACTGTTTAATGTAGCTCCGTTAGGTACAGATATTGAATTAGGTATGCCAGCTTCATGAAGTGCTAACACATCCATTTCGCCTTCTACTATAATGCATTGGTCGTAACCAATTATACTGTTTATATTATAAAAGACTTTCTCAGCGCCCTTATACAATTTAAAGTTCTTTCTTCCATCGCGATACTTAACATTGATAAGTTGATCGCCAATAAAATAATTGAACTTTATAACGTTCTCGGTTTTACCGGTTTGTGGCATGTACTCTGGACCCTCGCCGATCTTAAGATCTTGAAGGGTTTTCTGAGTAATTCCTCTTGTACTAAACCAGTCTTCAACTTTAGTACTTACTTTTTGCACAGTAGGCGTGTCTGGTCTTATATAGACTTTTTCAGAAGCACCTTTACGTTGATAAGTATGTAGTTGAAAGCTAGTGTTACAATTATGGCAAGTACCGAGACCACGTTCCCAATCATAAGAAGCACATTGTGCTTTTTGGTTTTTAGGTTGTCTATCAGAAGAACACAAGGGACAAGTCCCCTGTGGTTTACCTTCAGCTAGACCATATTGATTGAAATCATCAATCAAGAATCCATTGATCTCACTTGTTTGCATTAATCTTCTATTAAGGTTATTTCACCGTTTTTGTTTTTACGAGCAATTATATAATCCTCCATTTAAAACGGAAGATCATCCTCTACTTTTTGAGGTGCGCTTGCTGCTTGAAAACCTCCATTGCCTTGAGCATCATCTCTTGGTGGCACAGCTACATTACTTCCATTAGTCCAAACAACTTTAACATTACCTAAATAAACTTTAGGTGCTTTAGCTTCGCGTTCTTCTTTACTCTGCTCTATAATAATAGGACCATTGTTGCCGAAGTTATCAAGCTCGTCGTTTAACGTAATAGTAACAGGTAGGTATTTACCTTTCTTACCTACATAGATCTTACTTTTATCAATTTGATCTAAATTAATACTTGTTTTAATAATACTTGCCATTTTAGTAAGTGTTTAATTGGTTAAACATTCTTGTTAACTGGTCTTTATTAGCTCCAGTGTTTCTACGTAGATTATCTACTGCTTTTACGTGGTTTTGATTTGTGTAAAAGTTGGTTTCATTGGTTTTGATTCCTGTTACGGTACATACTCTTTTTCTGGTTCTTGGCATAATTAAAGTGTTTCGGATTTAAAATATTGGTTTGGGTCAAAATCTTTACTGTCAAAGAATAACTCATACTGAGCTACTGCTTCTTGCACTTTACGTTGACCTTTTTCGTAAAATGAGCTTGAACATTCGCATATTTTTATTTGATGGGTGTTTTTGTCTATTACTATAAATAGCATGTCATAGCCAAATAACTGATTGTAGATAAAAGCTTGGCTATCGTAATTGTACTTAGATGCAGAGTATCTGAATTTCTCTATATCGTTTGTAGTTTTTAAGTCTATAACTAATCTTTCACTGTGATTAACTATGTCAGCTTTACCTTTCCACATTTTACCCTCAATCTCTTTAATGCCTGGAATTTCATATTCTACTTCTCCACTAGTAATTAGATCTTTGCATACGGTGTTAGACATCATCTTGTCAACCATTAACTCAATTTGATCTACTTCTTGCTGTAGTAAACATAATTCTCCATTAGAGATCTCTTTATACGCTTTAGTATTCCTTGTAGTTGACTGTACTATCTTAAAGTTTTTAAGCTTATTAGGTTCTAGTATAGCGGTATGAAAATAACCGCCAACTAAGAACGCTGGTATAGTCTTTTGAGGAATATGAAGCGCTAAAGGATTTTTTAATAAAGTAGATATATCAGAGTTGCTTAGATATTGTTTTCCAAACTTACCGTAGTAATGCTCGTCTTCTTCTAACTTTTTTAAAATTGCTTTAGTGTCCATTTAGAGTGTTGTTAATTCTTGTTCCACCTCCTTGGTTAGAACATACTTAGCTTTGATAGCTTCTAGTTTACCGCCTGACTTAATGAAATCTTTTGCCTTAGCTATTTGCGTAGCATTCATTGGTGTTTTTGAGTGGTCATTACTAGCATCACTATCTTGGGTGTCGTCAATTAGAAACAAATTACCTAAAGAATATTTCTTACCATAAGAAGATGCAGAGCCAAATTGCTGAGGTGTCTGCATACCTTTTTGTAGTAAGTCAACACCAACTAAAGCTGTAGCCGAAACGTGGTTTTCACCATCTGAAATCGTAGCTTTGCTTTCTAGTATAGGCATTGGTTGGCTATTGATTAATGTCTCATTAATCGTAACAGATACTCCTAGTTCTAATAGATAGGGTTTTGTTGCTTCTAAAATGTCTTCGGCAGATCTGAAGTTGTACTTACCGAATGAGTTAAATCTACTTTTCTTCGATTTAAACTTTGTCTGAATAGTTGAGAGCTTTTCGTTTATTGTCATTACATTATTGGTATTTGGTCTTATATATATAATCACATATATAAAACTGGTTTTACATTTATATTAATATTTAACTTACAGATAGTCAATCACTTGCGCGGGGTCTACATTTTTAATTAAACTTTGTACAGCTTGCTTCTTTAGCTCTGAAACTCTTACGTAATCACTAGCGCCTTTTATGTTTAATTTAGCAGCTATTTCTTTAGCAGAGTGCTTATCACAGTCTAATCCGTAAGACAATCTCAGTACTTCGTATTCGTTTTTAGTTAAATGCTTTAACATTAAACTTTTTAAATAAGAATTTAATAAAGCTATATTATACGGCTCTGATTTATCAGGCACTTGATAGGTCATATCTTCATCATCTTCATAAGGATTAGCATCAATACTTAAAAAGATGCTATTAAAGAACATGCTAACCATCTTCTCATCATTAGGATTCTTACGTATTTCGTTCATCTTGTGCTCTGGTATACGTATATCGCCTCTGTTTATATCTACAGCTCTACGTATAGAACCTTTAATGCGTTTAGAAAAGAAAGACTTTAAGGTTTTTTCTTGATCTTCAGAGCTCTCTAACGTTAGGTAGTCTAATTTGTCAACTGACTTTATAAGACCAACTGATCCTTCTTGAATTAGGTCGGTTATTGTCATGACGCCTGAGGCTTGCTGACTGGTTGAGAATTTACGAGCTATGTTTTCCACGAGAGGTAAGAACTTAGTTATAAGTTCATTTCTTTCGTAGCCAGTAAGATTTTTGAGGTCAGGTTGCGAAGCTTTGACATCCTCTTTATATCTTATATAGTTCTTAATATTATATTTTTTCATTTAGAATTAATTTTTCATGTTTAAGTTCATTGTTCATTTTTCTATGTATTGTTCTAGTTGAGCAATTAAGCGCCTTAGATAAACCTTTAATCGTTATAGCATGTCCTTCGTCATTTATAGCTAGCATAGCCTCGTAGATGTCTTCTATCGTTATGCTTGTTTTTCTACCAATTAACTTACCTACTATTTTTAGTTTTTCATCAGTGCTTAGTCCTGTGTAATCATTGAATATAATCTTCCTTAGTTTATTGTTGGGAGGTTCTTCAAGATCACTCTGGTTTATATCTCGTATTATATTAGTTAACTTGTCGGGTTTTATGGTGAATGTAGTAAATCCATTGTCTTTGTTTGAAATAAATATGCATAGCTTCTTGAATTTATTTTCAATTAGATTAGGATTTAAAAACCATATAACTCTTAAGTGCCAACGTAAAGATTTATACGTATTTATCAATGCTTTACTTCTAAATAAATCATAAAACTCATACGTACCCTCTTCGAAATAATATCCCCAGTCAAACGAATGACTAGGTTTATCTAACACAGGAAGTCTCCTATATATGATACGGTTATCGTTTAAATGTTCTATTTTTCTGTGTGACATTAGCCTGTTACTCTTAGTAGTTAATAGCCTATTGTCATATTAATATGACATGTTTTTAAGTCTGCGGCTATATTTGCGAATTAAAATTGCTTTACGCCTAAGTTCAGGCTCGTCTAAATGTGTATCATTTCTTGTTGAAATTAATATTTCATCAATTATCTCTTGTCTTAATTCATATATACTTCTCCATAAAAAATTTTTATGATCTCGTCTTCTTGTGCACCAAATTTTGAGGTTTCCTATATTTATTGTCATTTTTTCTGAAAGTTTTTATAGTGGATTTAACTATTTCGTTTGTTTCTGTTAGGTGTTTGTATAGTTTTATGCTCATATTTGTTTTTCTTTGTTACAGTTTTTACAGATGTTAAGGTACCCAGCGTTTAAAGCACCACATCCACAATTCCATGCGCTGTCTACTAGTGATTTATTCATTTGCAATCTATTAAATATCCATTCATAACTTGCTCGCAATAATCTTTACGAGAATAACTTAGCCAGCCAAAAGAATGTTGTCCAGGTCTAAGTTTTATTTTATTCCATTCGTCGTAATCAGCGTCATAATAAACACAATCACACATAACCTCTGGTATTACATAAATATCTTGTTCGAATACATCTTCAACATAACAAGACTGCAATAACACTAATAATAATAATGTTTTAAATTTATTCATAATTTCTGATTGCTTTAAATAATGGATGGCGATAAGAACCTGCTGGAGTTTTTTGGAAGAACGTGAACGTTGCTACCTTGCCAATATATGAGTCGGCATTGGTAAACATGGTTCGCATGATATCATAAGTTTCCATAACAGGCATACCAAAAGAAATACCGTTACTGTCAACAGCAAGAAACTTCCCAATTGTACCACTACGTTTACCTTTTCCTTCAACAAAGCCAGTGATTGTTGCTTCTGTGTCTTGGAAAGCTTTGAACTTGAGTAGATTGTTTGATCGTTTGTTTTCATAAGGTAAGTTTGTACGTAATATAGAGCCTTCGTAACCGGCTTTTAGGTTTTGATTGTTAAATATAGTAGCTAAGCCTTTGTTAGGTGTTAGCGTAGTTGCTACTGATCGCACTTGAGGTAGGTTATAGCCTAGAAGCATAAGACGTATACATCTGTTACGGAAATCAAATGAATGATTGTTAGTTGTTTGGATGTAATCGTAGCAGTGAAACTGAATAAGAGTTTGATCTTTAGTAGCATGTTGCGTGCGTACAAGAGATATAATCTTGTTAAAGTTATCTTTGAAGTCGTGATTGTATAGCTCGCCATCGAGTACAACAGTTGGGTTTGCTGCAAAGAAAGGTTTTAGTTGGCGACGTAGATGCTGAACGTTTTTGAACTTTTTACCGCTGCGACTGAATGCGCCTTGCTTTGTAAAGATACAACGTACGCCGTCAAGCTTGGGTTGAAGGAACATAGTTTGATTCCAGTTGATAGCTTTTTTTTGTTGTGCGAATGCAAGCATTGCAAATTTACCTTGTTTAATCGAGTTTATCATATTTGTTTTTAATTATTTCTATTTTTCTTTTTATTATCTTAGCTTTTTCGTAAGATTCTTCTTGTACGTATCTGTCTAGTAAGCTTTGTAATCTTATAAGCTCTAGGTCTAAAGTTTGTTTATCAAGGTCATCTTTACTTTCTACTATAAAGTCTGATTGACTATCTTGATTTTCAAAGACTAGATGTACTTCTGATGATACATTGAATATAGCTTTTACAACTTTAGTTGCTACACGTACAGCTAAATCATCCATTTGTTTGTCTGTCATATATATTATCCTATTGAGTTCGTATTTAGTTTGTAATTATCTTGCATTCCAGTCTGCTAATGATTGTAAAAACTCTACGCCTGTCATTTCCTCTTTTTCAGGCTCATGATCAATATCGTATTTCTCAATCAGTTTGTCAGGTTGTCCTACAAAAACTACTTTGTCTTGCCATACATCGTAAATCGATATAAAGACCTCAGATGTGTCGTTTTTAGGGAAGATAGTATAGATATACTCTTGACTCATATCAACCTCAGAGATAGCTAGAAGTTCAATTCTGTTAGTGTCTTCTAGTATACTTACAAGGTCAATTGCAAATTCACTTACGTTTTTATCTTTAATAGTTTTACAAACCTTAGCTAAGTCTACGCCTAATCCTGCAGGATAACCATCCCAATGTCTATATATATTGAAAAAAGCTTTTTCTACGTGATTATGTGCTTGGTCATAAGCCAAACCCTCTTGTCTTGGTATTACTCTTATTAATGCTCGTGTTGCCATTATGTTATAGTTTGTTGATTTAAAATGTGTAGTATTATATGTCTAGCACTACCTTGTAGCGTCTCTAAGACACCGTTTTCGTTAGCGTATTGTAACGTATAGCTCATTGGTTTGTGTGGCCTAGGAGGCGGACTATATTTATTACCTGCCATTATTCCGTTAGATTAGATTTAAACCATTCTCTAGCTTCGTCTAAAGTTTCTTTAGGAAATTGATCTCTGTATCCATTGTATATATAATTTACTTTCATATCTACGTTAAGTAATTTAATACCGTTGGTTTTGTCTAGTATTTCTATTTGTTCTTCTGTCATGTTATGTATTTGTTTCGTTTAGTAATGCTAAGTGATTCCATATTGTTAACTCTCTGCGTTTAAAAGAGATCTGAGCGTCTATCATTTCTTGAGTATAAGCAAAGTAAGGTTTTTGTATTGCTAAGTATTCTAAGCTATTTTCTAGTACGTTAATCTTAGCAAAGCATTTGTTTGCTGTTCTGTCTTTAATTTCTGCGTCTGTCATAATTATCCTATATAAGTTAATCCTTTATAATTAAACCAAGACTTGACGCCTGGAGTTTTAACTACCTCGTCGTGCTCATCAATGTCTTCACACGATATATAAGCGAACGTTGGAGGTAAATCGCCTAGCATATAGCCTTTATAGCTTTTACCATTTAGTTTAATTCTTGTTTTGTTTACTTTCTTAAGTTTATTCATATTTACATTTTTTACATTTACATGGGATCCACATTGAATACTTGCACATTTCATTATCTTCTGGAGTAACTATCGTAAGCGGGTATTTAATTGTGTATTTCATTATTTTTTCTTGAGTATTTCTTTTTATTCTTATAGACGTTAGGTCTTGTTGCTTGCCATATTTTTATAAGAGCTTCTTTGCTAAGTTTTGGGGACTTTGTTTTCATATCACTTATATTATCCATTAACAGTCGTATTTACTTTGTAAATAGTTCTCTGTTCTTAGTGTTATTGAATACCCATAAGTTGCCTTTTGAATGAGTTCTACGTGTTCTAGATTTGATTCTATCAACTTCCATAGACTGTTCAAACTCTTTTTGTGTAAAGCCTTGACAGTGATTGCCTTGACGTTCTTTATTCCACTGAATTACTTTAA